>VFQP010002640.1_pt1 | contig 19623 bp, 26 predicted proteins | sample 3512351 | NCBI WGS metagenome assembly VFQP01 (sample SAMN10412372, study PRJNA504923) | tailings metagenome | isolation source: Relicate 1 Philex TSF1 revegetated site | place: Philippines: Tuba, Benguet | collected 2017-08-29
CACAGCCTGCGGGACGGAGCTGCACAGCCTGCGGGACGGAGCTGCACAGCCTGCGCCTCACACACCAAACGTGTGGCCATGTGGCCCACGTGGTGGCGCGCAGGTCGCTGCACATGGCCTGCTGCGTCATCTCCTCCTTCTTCACCACGCCCGTCCCCGGGGGCCTCCACGCATGGCTGAACCCCGCCCGGGGCGCAGACGTGCACGCGCTGCTGCCCAAGCTGGAGCCGCTGGTGCATCTGGAGCCCGCCGAGCAGCACCTCAGGTGCGGCATGGCGTTAGGGCTTGGGCCCGCATGGGCTTTAGGGCTTGCGGGTGCGGCACGGCAATCTGCCCGGTGCCACCGATGGTGATAGTGGGACGACGCCCGAAGCACCTTTTGAGAAAGACAAGCGAACGAACGAGGAGCGTGTGCTCTTGCTTGGGCGTCTTGCGTGTGCGGTGGCGCAGGTACGGAGCCGTGCAGCCGCCCCGGCCCATCGGCCCGCACCCCAGAAACTACGTGCAGCCGCCGCTGACGGACGGCCGCTGGGCGCTCCAGGGCTCTGAGGTGCGTCCTACCCCCCGCCTGCAATGAGGGCTTAGGGCTTGCACCCCTCCCCGCCCTCTCCTCTTCGGCAGGCTCGCCGGCGCGCTCGCAAACCAGTACGCCCGCGCCGCGACAGCGTTAGGGTTCAGGTTAGGGTTTGCATGCGTTTGCGTGCGCGCAGGTGTCGGTGCACGCCGCCGTGTGCGTATGGGGCTCGGCCCGGCTGCTGGCCATGGAGCTCGCCGGGGAGGCGCACAAGGCGCGGGCGCTGGCGCTGGCGGACAACCCCGTCCGTGCCGAGCTGCTGTGGACTCGGCCGCTGCGGCTGGCGGCGGGGCAGCTGGGCCACCGGCACAAGAGCGTGCGCTCGGTGCTCACCATGGCCCACAAGTGTGAGTTGCTGCGTCAGCGGCAGCCGGGAGGCTGAGCAGGAGTGCCCGCGGTGCCGGCGGCAACGCCGCTTTTGCTCGGAGCCAGGCCTGAATGTTCGCTCGCGCGTGTGTCCCCGGCTCTTTGCAGCGCTGCAAACGCCGCGCCACGGCCCCGCTGCGCAAGTGCTGGGCGTCGCCTGCAACGTGCTGGTGAGTGCACGCCCCCAAGCAAATCCGTGCGTCGTGGCTCGCCCCAACGGCCCTGGCCCTCTGCGGGCCTGAGCCCGGTTGCTTGGCTTCCGCCCCGCCGAGGTGTCCATACAGATGCAAACACACACACACACACACACACGCACGCTTCGGTGCACTCCTGCAGGCGTTTGAGCGAACGGCCATCCCGCTGCTGCTTCTGCTGGGCCTGGTGGACCGCGGCGACCCGGTGCATGACCCCGCCTTGGACGCGGCCGAGGCCCGCCGCGCTAGGGTAAGCCCTAGGGTTGTAGACTGCGCCCGCGCGCGCACTCTACGCATCCCCGCACGCACAGCCCTGCTCCTCTGTCTGTTTGGGCTGGGCACCGTGCGGGCCAGGAGGAGGGCGATGGCCACTGGATGCGTGAGCGCCTGCCGTCGCAGATGCGCCGCCCGAGCAGCATGCACCAGGGCGCGCGCGCGCACTGGGGCTGCGTGCCGCACCCCCAGGGCCTCATCGGCTCCCTGCTCGAGGCCGAGGTGAGCCTTGAGCAAAGCACTCGAAAAGGGAAAGCTCCTTTCTGAAAAGAAAAAGCTTTCAGAAAGACTTCTTGAACCGAAGAACGGAGGGACCATTTCATCATGAGGTCCCGCCGCGCCCCCTCGCAGTTGCCCATCCACGCCGAGAGCGCGGCGGCCGTCATCGCTCTGGTGGCGTTGGCGCACAGCGAGGCGCAGGCGCAGGCCGTCGCGCTGGTAGCCAGGGAGGCCGCCGCCACGCACCACCACCACCACCACCACCACTCGTCGCCGCCGCCGCGCGCCGCCAGCGGCCGCGCCGGCGCGGGCGGCGGCGCTCTGGGCATGGCGCTTTCCACGCGGCCCAGCTCTGGAGCGGCGCTTCTGAGCTCGCCGTTCAAGGGGCACGTGCCGGCAGGTGAGGGCTTGGGCTAGGGTTTGGTGGGCGCGGGGCCCATGCGGCCGGGACTCCGGCGCGGCGTTGGTAGAGCTCTTTCCACGAGGCAGATGCGTTGGGGTTGGGAAGGGAAGGGCGCGCCATGCGCTTTTCGAGCAAGCTGTGGGGGTGTGCGCACCGTGCTGCGCCGGCTGCTCGGGCGCAGATGCGCCGGCGGGGCCACGTTCGCACTGTCCGCCTTCCCCTCGCTTTGCTTCAAGCCCTGACCTGGGGCTTGCGTGCCATGCTGCACCGCCTGCCTGGGCGCCGCAGAGGCGCCGTCGGGGTCGCGCGCGCTGTCCGCCTTCCCCTCCCGCAAGGCGCTGCTGCTGCTGGACGACGAGAGCAACTGGTCGCGGCGCCTCCTGCACGCCGGAGGGTGGCTGGCACTAAACCGGTGCCTGGCCACGCTGCCGGGGTCCAGCCAGCTGCAGCAGGTGCGCGCATGCTTGCGCGCATGCTTGCAGGCTAGGGTTGCTGGGGAGGATGGCTGGCGCTGAACCGGTGCCTGGCCACGCTGCAGCATGTGCGTGCATGCTCGCCCTAGGGTTCAGGCTACGGTTGCCGGGGAGGGTGGCTGGCGCTCACAGCCACACAGGGTCGCCTGTGCCGCCGAGCGGCGCTGGAATGGACACGTGCTCAGACACGTGCCCAGAGGCTTGCGCGTGCAAGCTCAGAAAGGCGAGGCAAGGTGCCTTTGACGGCGGCTTCAAGCACTGCGTCGTGTGTGCGCGCCGTTTTCTTCGCAGGTGGTGGCCATCGGGCTCATGTACCTGGCCAAGGAGGTCTCCGCCAAGCACAAGCAGGTTAGGGCTCAGGACATGGTTAGGGTTTAGGGCTGGCGCTGACGGCATCGGCCGCTTGAGCAGAAGGAGGAGCTCGTGCGCGCCCGGCGCTGAACCCTACAGCCCTGGTGGCGCTACGCACGCGACGCCCGCAGCTGTGCTCCGAGTTCGAGCAGCAGCGCCGCCGGCGCGCCGCCTCCTCCCTCAGCGGCGCCCGCGCGCTCTCCCGCGCCAGCACCGGCCTCACCGCCGCCACCGCCCTCACCGACCCCAACCCCGGCGAGGGCTCAGGCCGCCCGCTCGGCCTGGCCATCGCCACCAGCGTCTCCGTCGAGGGCGGCGACGGCGGCGGCCCGCCGCCGCTGTCGCTCTCCCGCTCCCCGGGGCCTGGCGCAACGCCTGGCTCCATGGGGAAGGGAGGGCCGGGTGGCCGCGTGTTCTCGCCGCCGCCCCCCACAGTGGGCGGCCTGGCCGCCGAGGGCTCGGCGGGCGCGCTAGACGCGGATGGCGCCGGCGGCGGCGTCCCTCCAGGAACGACGCAGGTGAGCCAGCGCTGATGTTCGCGCGCGGGGCAGCCAACCCTGTCGGCCCGGTTCCTGTCGTTGTCCTTGCTGCCGGCGGATCGCGCAGATGAGGTCGGAGCCACGGAAGGTCTAGCCCTGCGCCTTTGCTGGAGCCGGGGCTGGGTGGAGGGCGGGACGTTCCGCTGTCTTTGTGAGGCGGCGGCGTTGTTGGGCGCCCGCCAAAGCCCTAAACGGGGTGTTTTGCATGCGCGATGGGCAGGTGGACCTCCAGCCGCTGTTCCGCCTGCTCATGGTCGACTTCTACCCGACCATGTCGGACGCCCTCAGGGTTTTGCCGCAGCTGCTGCAGGGCAGCGACGACGACCACGTGCTGCTCTACGTGGCGCTGGCGGTGCGGCAGCTGGCGCTGGTGCCGGAGCTGCAGGAGCCTCTGGGGGACGCGGGCGCGGTGGCGGCGCTGGTGCGGGGCGTGCGCAGGTGCGTTTGTAGGGTTTAGGGCTAGGGTTGGGGCGCTGGTGCCGGAGCTGCAGGAGCCTCTGGGGGACGCGGGCGCGGTGGCGGCGCTGGTGCGGGGCGTGCGCAGGTGCGTTTGTAGGGTTTAGGGCTAGGGTTGGGGCGCGGTGTGTTGGGGGTGCGGGGGCCGCTGGGGCCAGAGTCCCAGCGCCAGCGGCAGATCTGCTGCCACTGTGTCCTGGGCGCCGGCGGCATGGCAGTGCAGCCTCTCGCCACCTTTGTCTGTTGGGCCTGCCGACTTTTGCGGTGCAGGTGGGTGGACATGGACGGCACGGACCAGCGCGCCAACGAGCGGACCATCGAGTGGACCATGGAGGCGCTGGTGCAGCTCATGCGTGTGAGTAATGGAGACAGATTAGTGCACACCCCTCACGCACCGGCCCCGAACTAGTCATGAGGGTGAGTGATAGACACAGACTCGTGCATAACCCTCGCGCACCAGCTCCAATCCAGAGCGCTGAGCGACTGGGCGCTGGCCGGGTGCGGCCGCTGGGCTTGCCTCGCTTCCAACGCTGTCCCACTCCTTTCTGCCTGTGTGTCGCGCTGCCTTCTGTTGTGACCTTGGTGCAGGGCCCCACGGGCGCCAAGAACGTGGTGCGGTTCGCCGCCGCCTGGAAGCCAGTCTCTGGCAAGTCGGACGACGCGCAGCGGCACATGCACGGCTTCGGCTACCCCATGCAAGTCATCCCCGGGCGCAAGCCGCCCCCGGTGAGCGCCTACAATGCGAGAGGCAGCCTCACACTGGGTGACTGCGAGTGCGCCACTCGCACCCGACTCGCCGGGTCGGGAGGTGCACAGCCCAGCCCTCCTCAACGTGCCTGTCACTCCTGGCTCTTCACCACGTGCAAGCGGTCTCTCTCTCCCTCAACCACGCCTACTGGCGTCCCATTCCTTTCTTCCATCTTGTCTTTTGAGAGGCAGCAAGCGCCGCAGCGCCCTCCCGGCAGCCACGCACGCGCACCCTGGGGCTGTCCCGCTGCGCGTTTTGCCGCATGCGGGGGGCTCGTCCGCCGTACGTCAGACTTTTCCCCCTTCCTCTGCTGTGGAAAGGTGTCCTGGTGACACGACGCTGCCGCACGGACCGGGCTCTGTCGCGCCCCCGCAACTGAGAGCCGCGGCCAAGCGTGGCGGCTCACGGTTTGCTGTGCGCTGCGCAGGCGGCGCGCACGCGTGCGGAGCTCATGGGCTCCATGCTGTGGGGCGGCATGGACTGGGGGCACTCTGGCCAGGTGAGAACATCGCCCCCCTGGAGCTCACACACAGGCCGCAGGAGCTGGTCAGGTGCACGGCGGGCGGCCAGCTGCTGTCCCACAAGCGACGCACTGATCACAGGCTGCTTTCACTCTGAGACTCTGAGCTCGTGCCAGGCGCCTGCTGCTTGCACTGCGCTTGCATCACGGTCCCTCCTGAGCAGGTGCCGGACGCTAAGCTGACGGAGCGGCTGGGCAAGTGGGACTCGCCCTTTTTCCGGCGCGTCTCCAACGGTGCGTTGCCTGCGAGGAGGACCGCTAGGGCAGCCAACCCTACCCGCCTCCTGTGGGGTTGGGGTTGGCAGAGCGCAGCTCCACCACCGCCCGATCCCAGATGGACTCAGACCCTCCGTTCGCGGCGCTTGTGCTCTGACGGCGCGAGCAAACCCTGATGGATGTGCCCTGCCTGCCATGCGCCTCGCAGCGGGCAATCAACCCGCGCCGCCCGGCATCCCCATGGCCGCCGTCACGCCGCCAATCGAGTCCCGCAGCGCCGTCGACCCCATCGAGCTCATGGTCCAGGTGCGCCCTAAACTCTAGCCCTGAAACTCCAGGCAGGTAGGGAGCGAGGGGAAGCGCAGCACGTTATGGGCGGGCGGCGGCTGCGGTGCTCGGGATGCGTGGTCGTCCAATGTGGCCATCACCTTGTGCTGGGGCGTGTGGTTGCGTGTTTGCAGGTGGTGCAAGTCAAGGGCAGGTCCAAGTCTCAGTTCCTGGCGGCCAAGCTCCCCGCCCTGGCCTCCCTGCAGCTCACCGCCAGGGTGAGTCCACATCGCGCGGGCACCTCAATGAGAGACTCGCGGCACGGCCGCCAGCGCCGCCGCAGAGCACGCTTGCACTTGCGCCACGCCATGCAGCGGCCAGCGCGTGCCTGGGGGACAGCCTGGCCGCCAAACGCGCGCCGACGCAGGACGCTGCACCAGCACGCCAGGTCACAGGACGCTGCACCAGCACGCCAGGTCACAGGACGCTGAGCCCTTGAGCACGGCTGGCCCATGCGCACGCTCCTGCATCTCCAGGAGTACCGGTGGCGCCCAACCCTAACCCTAACCCTAACCCCTTCAGCACGGCTGGCCCGTGCATGCGTGCGCTCCCGCAGGTCCAGGAGTACCGGTGGCGCATGGTGGAGGCGCGCGTGGGCGACGAGCTGACCAAGGTGGTGCGCGACCCCAACTACGACGCCAAGACCAAGGCGGCGGCCGGCGCGCTCTGGTGAGGCGCCAGGGGCCGGGGGGTGGGGGGGGGTGAGGCGTGCTCTGGTGAGGCGCCAGGGGCCAGGGCGACGGGGTGAGGCGTGCCATTTCTGCTTGGGAGGCGCCGAGCGGGGCCCTGAAGCGAAGGCGCCACACGCTGCCTCGCTTGGAGGACGCCAGCGCTTTACGCGCGAGCCGCAAAGCGAGCTGCCGCGCGCCGCGGCATTCCGTTTGCTCCACGCCTCTCGCCCGCCACTCCCTGGCGGGGCGGTGAGGTCGACGAGAGAGATGCGTGGGAGGGCGCCTGGGAGGGCTCTCCATTGCGGCGGGGGAGAGCCGCTCGCCCCCTAGCCTGCTGTGCGTGCTGCGAGTGGTTCCGGGCGCGCGCGCAGGAGCGAGGTCAGCGAGACGCCAGAGGGCCAGGACCCCCGGTGGTGGAGCTGCATGCTGCCCGCCGCCGAGGTGGCGGCGGCCAACGGCAACGCGCAGGCGCTCAACCGGCTCATGCTGGTGGCCCAGGTGAGGGTTCGGGCTAGGGTTTCAGGCGGGGCGGCACGCCGCATCTCGGACTCTGCGGGCTCCCCGGTCACCCGTTTCTGCCTGTTTTGCGTTTGTCGTTTGCTGTGGCATGGGCGGGGCGGCACGTTGGTTCAGGTCCTGGAGTCCATGATGCTGGGATGGACAGGGCAAGGGATTGCTTGTGGGCTGTTTGGTATGTTTGGTATGTTTGGTATGTTTGGTATGGCGTGCGCGTGCATGCAGGGCAACATGTCGGTGCAGATGCTGGGCAGCGGCGAGCCGGAGCAGCAGCTGGTGGGCGCGCGCAACGCGGCGCGGCTGCTGTGCAAGGGCCTCGAGGCCAAGAGCGTCTTTGTCGAGGTGCGCAGCTGTTGGCCCCAAGTGAGGCCCTTTTGCGGAGAGCCGTTCACCCTCGCCGCGTGCACTGGGCGGGTGGGGCGCACCGCACCCCCGTTTTCCTCCGCACAAGGCGTGGCCGGAGTGGCCTGGAGGTGTCTTTGAAGCTGCGATTGGCTGGACACTAGCGTGGTGTGGAACGGCCTCCTGTGGCCCACCCACATGTGGTGCAGATCGACGGCCTCACGCACCTGCTCAAGCTCCTGTCGTCGGGCGCCACGGGCCTGGAGCTGCTGGCGCCCACCTGCAACGCGCTGCTCAACCTCAGCTCCTTCCTTCCCATCCAGGTACCTTTTCGTTGGGGAGAAGAGGAACCCTCTCCCTTTTTCCGTCGGCTAAGCAAGGAGATGGGGAAGGCGGGGAGGGCGGGGGAGAGCGGAGCCTCGCCGTCCAGGCAGGGGCAACGGAGCGCTCCTCAGGCACAAAGCGTCTGACGTGTGAATCGGGGCTGTGCCGAGCACCGTTGGCGACGGCGGTGACGGCGATGCCCGCAGGTGGAGATGTGCCGGCGCGCCATGCGCCTGCTGCTGCACGCCAACAGCAGCTTCGCCGGGCTCAACGCCGTGCCGCTCGACGACCGTGGCTGGGGCTGGGGCGACGCTGGTGGCGGCAGCGCCGGCGCCGAGGGCGCCGAGGGCGGCGCGGCGGCGTTCGCCGGGGGCGGGGGCGTCGGCGGGGGGCCCACCGGCGGGGGCCCGCCCGTCGCCATGAGCGCGGCGGAGCTGGCGTCCTTGGCGCTGGTGGACGAGGAGGGGGCGCAGGTGCGAATATGAAAGTTTGGTTTTCGGTTGCTGAAGCCCCTTTTCTGGACGCCGTCAGGTTGGTGGTCAGGGTGGGGATGCGCGCTCTTCTTTCGTGCTTGTGCATCAGGCGACGAGGGTGTCTTGACGATGAGGCAGCGGTGCACGCAGCAGCTCAGCAGCCCTCAGCGCTCTGCTTGCTCTCTCTCACCTGTTTGCGTTCCCTCAGGAGCTGCAGGAGCACCAGCAGCAGCAATGATCCCTCAGCGTTCTGCTTGCTCCTTGCGTACGTTGTGCTTGCTCCTTGCGTACGTTGTGCTGCCCTCAGGAGATCAAGGAGCTGCAGGAGCACCAGGGATGGCTGTTCGAGGTGCTCTACTGCACCAGCGGCGCGCTGTGGAACCTGTCCCGCCACCCTGACAACCACACGCCCATGTACCGCCTGGAGCTCGAGGTACGGCGGCTGGCCCGACGCACGCAACAAGCCCCCCCACGCCCCCGCAGCAAGCACCAGCCCAAAGCAGCAGCTGACGACTGCCACCTCGGCTCACGATGCCCCTGCCTGCGTCAGCGGCAAGCGCCTCTCTCCGCAATCGCATAGCCAAGTACCCTTGCCGACGCAAGCGCATGCTCATCCTGAGATGCGCCCCTGGGCTCCTGTTCTGGCCGCAGCTCAAGACGCGCTCGGCGGCGGCCGACGCGCTGCACTCGGTGCACGGGGAGCTGGCGCAAGCGAGCAACCCCGTCAAGTTCCCCGCCAGCACGTGCGTCGTCTGCATGCGCGCTCAACCCTAGGCCCTAGGGCAGCACCCCCAGCGTAGTGCATGCAGCAGTGCCATTTCGCACGGCGTGACTCCTGTGCCGTTTCGTTGGCACGGCCACCAGGAACAGGAGCGAAACGCGTCAGTCCAGAGGAGGAGAGGCATGGGTGGGGTGACCTATCCGCTCACCGTGGCTGTTGCTGTCACCGCAGCGAGGGCCGGGCGGCGCTGGCGCAGGCGCAGGCGCAGGCGGAGCTGCTGCACCAGCTGCTGGCGGTGCCGCTGCATGACGGCCAAGCCCTCGAGGACCCTGTCCATGCGTCGGCCTCGTTCGGCAACCTGGAGCCGTCCATGTCCATGTCCGCCGCAGACAGGTGCGTCATCAGGCCTGTGGTGCATCATTGCCTGGCCGTCTGGACCGCGCCAGTGGCTCAGGAACCGGCTGGCCGCTGGAGCCGCGCCAGGCAGGAGGCGCATAAACAACCCACGGCGGCAGCAGCTCAGGCATCGCCTGGCCATTGGGGCCGCGTCAGGCAGGAGGCGCATCACACGCGGCGGCAGCCGCTCAGGGCAGCGAACCCAACCCAACCTGGACAGCGACAGTTGCCGCTTGCTCCCCACGCCTGCTCCTTTGCCCCGCAGGGGAGGAGGCCCGCTGGCGCACCTCAGGGTGCAGCTCCCATGCAGCGCCCAGCCCTCGTCCGCCGGCTCCTCCCAGGTCGACGGCGGCGAGGGCTACAATGAGGGCTTTGGCGAGGGGGCTGCCGGCGGGGCAGGCCTGCCGGCAGGCCTCCCCAGGCTGGACAAGCTCAAGGTGCGGCGCTTCGCTTTTCCTTGTGTGCGTGTGTGAAATTTTGCATCTGTTTGGACACCTTGGCGGGGCCGGAGCCCAACTACCGGGCGTATCAGATGTCTCGCAGCACAAAGGCAAGCGAGCCAAAGGCACATGCACGGGTGCAGAGACGCATTGCGGCTCAGCACCCAGCAGGCATGTTGTAGGGGCGCCTCCCTTTCCGCGCCCTCCTCTCGCCTTTTCCCCCGCACTCCTCGCCGCTGGAGGACACGAAGATTTTGAAGACTTGAACGGCGTGCTGTGCACGCTGCCCCCTCGACGCGCAGCACTACCTGCGGCAGCCGGCGGCGCAGCTGTGGGCTCCGCTGCTGGTGGACGTGCACACGGGGCGGGCAGAGGCGCTGTTCCACCTGGGCGCGCCGGGGCCCTTGCCGCTCACCAGGCGCAACCCCTCGGGTGAGTCCATCGTTTGCTGTGGTCTCTTTGCTGCCCCCGGGGCCGTCGCCGCTCACCAGGCGCAACCCCTCGGGTGAGTCCATCGTTTGCTGTGGTCTCTTCGCCGCCCTGGGGCCGTCGCCGCTCACCAGGCGCAACCCCTCGGGTGAGTCCATCGTTTGCTGTGGTCTCTTCGCCGCCCTGGGGCCGTCGCCGCTCACCAGGCGCAACCCCTCGGGTGAGTCCATCGTTTGCTGTGGTCTCTTCGCCGCCCTGGGGCCGTCGCCGCTCACCAGGCGCAACCCCTCGGGTGAGTCCATCGTTTGCTGTGGTCTCTTCGCCGCCCTGGGGCCGTCGCCGCTCACCAGGCGCAACCCCTCGGGTGAGAACTCCTCCACACCCTTCGCTCAGTGACCTTCCACCTTCCACCCTGCCCAGCACCACCTAGGCTAGCGCAACACGATGACGTCGACACCCGTCGCTGTGATTTCTCTTGCTGCCCCTGTGAGCCGCCCGCGACGTGGCTGCACTGCCCAGCGACGCTTTTTTCCGCACGTGTCCCCAACCCTGTTCTCTGCCCTGTCATGCAGGCCTGCCGGACGGCGCGGCGGACGGCGCAGCGGGCCCAGGCACGCCGTTCCAAGAGGTGCGTGCGCCGAGCGTTGCGTCTGGCAAAACCACTATCTTGAGGGCGGGCGCACACTGCTGATCCAAAGCTTCCGCCCCGAGGCACGGCGTGCAGATGCTGATCCAGGGGTTAGGGTTAGGGTTAGGGTTAACCCGATGCACGGCGTGCAGATGCGCTGCGCACGCCGCACGCTCATCTGCTTGCAAGAGATGGCTCCACCAGATGGAAAGCTCAACACACTCGCTCGCCTGCTCCGCACTGCTTGCCCCTCCGTTTCCCGGGCCGCAGGACGAGCAGCAGTCACAGCAACACTCGCAGGCCGTCCTGCCGCAGCAGCAGCACCACCAGCACCGCCGTGTGCCCGTCCTTCCTGGCTCGGACCGCGCCGTGCTCCAGCCCACCATCACCAGCACCGCCCGCCCCCGCAGCAGCACCCGCTGGTCGCCCACCATCACCGCCGCCGCCGCCGTGCCCTCTTCAAGCCCTCACGTCATGCATGACGACGCGCCGCCGACGCCGGCCCACGCCGCCAGCGCCGCAAGCCCTAGGGGCTTGGATCATGGCGGCGGGCGGGCTCGCAGCGCGCTGCCGCGGCACGGCCCTAGGAGCTTGCCGCCCGGGGCGCTGACGCCTTCCTCCGCAGCAACAACGGAGAGCCCAGCGCAGGGTGGCGGCCAGCCGCCGCCGCAGGACTTGATCCTGGCGTTTGAGCCGGGCTGGCAGCGGGTCAAAGTCAAGGCCTTCAACCCTAGCCTTAACCTTACCCGCCACGGCGACATCTCTTCCGGCAGCGCGGGCGCGGGGAAGGGCCGCAAGGGCGCGCTGGGCGCGGGCAAGGGCGCTGGCGAGGCGTCCTCAGAGGGAGCGGGCGGCGGGGCGAAGCTCTCGGCGGCAGCGGTGGCGGCGGCGGCGGCGGCGGACCGCCCTCCGCAGAGCATGCTCTCGCAGCTCAAGGGCGTTATGCAGCAGGTGTGTGGGAATTTTTCATCTGTGGGGACGCCTCGGCGGGGCCAGGGCCCAGCTACCGGGCCACGCACACGCGCGTGCGCCACCGCAAACGCATCGTTGCCTTCACAAGCGCCTGCATGACGAAAGCCCTGCCCTGAGCCCTCGCCGCCGCGCAGCTGGACGCGCCGGCCCAGGGCCAGGCGCTCCAGGACGGGCGCTCCTTCCTTGCGGGCACCGCCAGCGTTGCGGCGGGCGGCGGCCTCACGTTTGCGCCGTCCACCTTCACCACCGCCGCCGCCACGCGCCGCTCGCACGCGCTGGCCAGCGGCGCTGGCGGCATTGGCGGCGGGCACACGCTGTCGCAGTTCGGCGTCACGACGGGTGCGCGCGAACTCTGGGGTGGGGCGGGAAGCTAGGACTTTGCTGCGCGAGGCCCTGGCTCTGTAGTGCATGCGCGGCTGGTGGTCGTGGTGGCGCTGTTAGGGCTCAGGGGCCCTGGTGTGGTGCAGGGTGGGCCCTGGTGTGGTGCAGGGTGGGCCCTGGTGCGGTGCAGGGGCCTGGTGCTGTTAGGGCTCAGGGGCCCTGCTGTGGTGCATGCGGCCGATCGATCTCTGCCCTGAGCGTCGCGCCGCGCCACGCCGCCGCAGGCACCTGGGCTCCAATGTCGGTGGTGACTGGCACGGCGCGCGAGAGGAACGCCGACGGCGCGCCGCCTCCAAAGTGAGCCCTTTGTCGTCGCAGGCATGCGTGCCGGCGTGCGACTGGGCACGCGCTGAAACAGAGCTCTGACCCTCATGCTGCTGGCGGGGCCGTGGCCCATGCGCCCGTGCGCAGGGAGTGGAGGGAGGAGGCGCTGGCCGAGTTTGAGAGCCCCAGCGCCACGGTGTGGGCGCACATGGAGGGCTCACGCACCGGCATGGAGCTCTTCACGCAGTGAGTGCGCGGCGGCGCTAACCCTAGCCCTAAGCCTCAGCATGGTGGGGATGCCGGCACCACAACTTGCCCTACTGAGCCAGGCCCCCTCGCTCACCGGCCCTGTGACCCCCCTCAACCCTGATCATGCGCCGCAAAGGTACGCGCTGCCGGGCGACGCGACGGTCAACGTGTACCGGCACCGCAAGACGCGCGTGGACGAGCTGCGCCCTCCCTCGGACCTGGGCGACGGCGGGGACATGGGCGGCGAGGGGCCCAGCATGGAGGGCGTCGACGAGCTGTCCAGGGAGCTGCTCAAGGTGCGTACCGCATCACGCGTGTGCCTGGAAGTTTGCATCTGTTGGGGCTGCACTTTGGTAAGGCTGGGACCCAGCTGCTACAGGGCGCAGCCCCGCAGCACGTTGGCGATCAACCCGATCGCATGCACGGGCGCAAGAAAGCGTGCCCTCCAACGTGCTGTTGCGGTCTGGGAGGAGGGCGGAGAGGGCGGGAACCTAGCTGAGACCACGAGCAGCAGCACGCACGCTCTCCAGCGCGCAGCGTGCAGCTGCGCTGACCTGCTCACGCTGCAGTGTGTGTGCGTGTGGCGCCGAGTCTCTGCCACTTTGGAGCTCCCTGCAGGCTGGTGCCTGAGAGCCGCTGTGCCGGCTAACGCTTTGCCTGAGATATGCGCACGCAGAGGTGCACCGAGCTGCCGTTTGAGCCCAAGCGCCCGCTGCTGGTGGTGCCCGAGCCGCCCAAGCCTGGCGTGCACACGCTGCCCGACCTGGGGTCGCTCAGCCGCCTCGACACCGTCATCCGGCCCAAGGACGTGAGCGCGACCACGATGGGGGAGCGGCAGGGGCGAACGCACGCGACAGAGACAGAGCCAGCCGCGCGAGAGCACAGCGCATGCAGCAGCTTTCTACGCGGCCGGTGGTGCGCTCTGCTGCCGTGGCTGCGCCGTGGCTGTCGCGCACGTGCTGGCTGTCGCGCCGAGGGACAGGGGACTTGTGCGCCGGTGCGCTTCCCTGGCACGTTGCGCGCGACGCTGCGCCGCGGCTGACGTGACGTTGGGGCGCTGTTGTCCTGCGCGCGCGCAGCCGCCCAAGCCCGGCGAGGCGGTGGCGGCCGCCATCGTGCGCAAGCCGTGGCGCATCGAGGACTCGATCTTTGCGCCGCGGCCCAAGGAGAACGACAGCAAGGTGAGCCGGCTCCTCCTCTCTCCCTCCTTTCCGTCCCTCGGGGCCAGCGCTCCCTCGTGCTGCTCAAGGGCAGACCTCAAGGGAGCGTCGAAGAGGAAGCGTTGTCCTGGGGGAGGGAGGGAGCATGAAGGGCCGCCGCCCGGGTATCCCCCCAAACCCTCGGCAACCAACCCCAACCGCCATGCGCGGCCGCAGGACTACTACGACCGGGACGGCATCGAGCGCGAGGTGTTTGACGCCGACTGGGCCAAGTGCTGCGCCAAGGAGCGGTTCGTGCGCATGCTGGACAAGTGGGCCAACGGTGCGCAGGCGTGCGTGCACGCGTTTGCGTGCACGGGTCACGGCTTGGGGGCGTGCAGTGGTGGTGCGGGGCGTGCGCTTCTGCAGCGCTGTGGCCTCTCCACGGCCCCATACGCGGCCCGTTCGCAGCCAACCAGAGGCTTTGCAGGCAGTGCTGCGCCGTTGCTGACGCCCACGCCCGCGCACAGGCTTCGTGTGCACCTTGCATCCGCAGAACGCATGAGCAGGGATCCCGACGATGTCTTGCTCAGTGCGCTGCACCCCCCGTCGCGCGCGCCCTTGCCCGTGAACGCAGGCGACGCACGAAAGGAGACATGACAAACGAACGTGTTCCCCCGCTTGACCCTTTCCCCGTGCACGCAGGCGACGCGCTGGAGGAGGCCAAGGAGGTGCTCAGGTCGCGCTACGCCGACCTGCTGCGCATCTTTGATTTCTACGCGTCGCTGGGCGCCGGCGACCCCTTCTCCATGCACATCGTGCCGTGGGGGCAGCTCATGGTGGAGACTCGCGTGGCAGGTGCGCGTTGGCGGCGCGCCTAGGGCCCCGTGTGGGGTGGTGGAGTCGTGGGGGCTGACGTGGGGGGCAGTGGAGCGGTGTGGAGACGCGCGTGGCAGGAGCGCGGCGGCGGCGCGCCTAGGGCCCTGTGTGTGGGGTGGAGTCATGGGGGCTGTGGGGGGCAGGGGAGTGGTGTGGAGACGCGCGTGGCAGGAGCGCGGCGGCGGCGCGCCTAGGGATGGCGGCCCTATTTGGTGGTGGAGGCTGTGGGGGCAGCAGAGTGGTGGAGACACACATGGCAAGTGCGCGGCAGCGTTCCTAGGGCTGGCGACCCTGTTGGGTGGTGGGGTCCGTGGGGGCAGCTCATGGTGGAGACTCGCGTGGCAGGTGCGTGGGCGTCGGCGGCGCGCCTAGGGCTGGCGGCCCTTGTGTGGGACGGTGGAGGCGTAGGGGCTGTCGTGGGGTAAGCGGAGTGGTGGAGACGCACGTGGCAGGTGCGCGATGGCGCGTTTGGGGCTGGCGGCCCTGTGTGGGATGGAGACATGGGCCGTGGGGGCGGCGGAGTGGTGTGGAGACTCGCGTGGCAGGTGCGCGGCGGCGCGCCTAGGGCTGGCAACCCTAGCCTGAAGACGGGGGTGGGGCCCCTATCGGGGGGCGCAGAAAGCAACTACATCCCAGCGGGTCAGCTCACAGTCTTCGTCGTCGTCGTTGCCGCCGTCGCTGCATGGCATTTTCACAACCTGGGGTCACACGCGGCTCCACAATCAGGCGAATTCCAAGACGCCGCGACGGTCCCCACCTCTCAGTGCATGTGGCCACGAGCTTTGCGCTGAGGAGGAACGCGTCCCCCTCCGCGCCTGCTGCTGCGTCTTGCGCGCAGACGAGGGCAGCAGCAACTGCAAGCTGTCGGACCTGGACCGCATCTTCCTGGCGACCAACTTTGAGGAGGACAAGAAGAGCCAGGCCAGCCAGGTGCGCGCTCTTCTTGTGTTCCGGGGTGGGGGCAAAGGGGTGGAGGGGGCGGGAAAGGGCTGCGCGGCGCGGACACCCCACGTCGCATGTGCGCGTGCGCGCCAGGGCTGCGACAGAGCGGCCACGTCCAGAGCCGCATCCCACATCCCGCATCCGAGCCTGTGCTGCACGCCGCATCTTGCCTCCCACATCCGAGTCTGTGCCGCCCTCTGCACCCCCCTGCATTCATCACCACCTCGCCCGCCGCGTCCGCTCCCCCGACGCACGTACATCTCTGCTTGCCTTGTGCGCACACACGCACGCGCGGCACCTCGCATGGACGCAGCTCAACCTCGACAACGCCCTCATGCGCCACGAGTTCCTCGAGGCCGTCGTGCGCGTCGCCATTGCCAAGGTGAGCCGGGCGGGGGGCCGGTCGTGCAGAGAAAACGTTTCAGCGGCTGCAGAACCTTTTCACTCAGGTCTGGCACCACCCCCCAAGCAGCTCTGTGTGATGGAAGCGGTGTGAGACGGTGCCAAGTGAGCACCGCAAAGTCTCAAACCCCCCCCGCCGTTTGTTCATCACGACCGCAGTTCCTGGAGGCGCGCGGCAAGACGAGCAAGAAGAAGCGCGCCGCCGCCGCCGCCGCCGCCGCCGCCGCCGCCGCGGCGGCCAACGGCGGCCCCACGCCGATGCAGATGGTCAACGGCCAGGTAGGCAGCGTGGAAGCCAGCGCCTCTTGTCAAACGCTGCGTGCGCCCGCCCCGTTACCAGCCACCACCGCCCGCTGAGGCTCGCCCGTGATGCGCCAAACGTCGAACGCGACACCGCAGACGGACGCGGCCAGCACGTCCATGGTGATGGGCCTCAAGGCGCCCGTGCCCGAGGACCTGCCGCCGCTCGACGCGCTCAAAAAGTGCAAGACGCTCAGCGACGCCTGCGGCCGGTGCGTGCGGGCTTTTTTGGGGGGGGGGGCGCGCGCCATTGCTCAACCCTAGCGTCAACCCTAACCTCAACTGGTCGGCAGCACCATGCGTGTATGCGCGCGCATCAAGCTTGCGCCGGCGGAGCGGGCCACCGCCCGCGTCGACTAGTGTCTCCCGCGCCTCGCGCCGTCGTGCGCACCGCCCCCCTGCACGCGTGCCGCGCGCCGTGCCTTCGCCGTACTGCCCGGCAGCTGCCTTCCGAGCCTCGCGTCGTCGCCCTGACAGGTCGTCCTGGCCCGACTTGCACACCGTGTGCCCTCGTCGCCGCCGCTGCCGCTGCCTGGCGTGCCGAGCGCAGGCTGCTGGACTACTTCCTGCTGCCCAACTGCGCTCCCGAGTGCTGGCTGAGTGCCAACGCCTGGCGCGCCGAGCGGCTGTACAAGGAGGACGTGGACCTGCTGCTGCAGGTGTGGGGGTGCGCTGGGTGCTGTGCCGCTGCGGGGTTGGTGAGGTGAGGAGGAGACCTGGGTCAGGGAGGGGGGCGTGGACCTGCTGCTGCAGGTGCGTTGGGCGCTGGGGTGCTCTTTTCCTCGCGTGGGGGTGGGGCCAGGTTGAGGGGGGCCTGCGTCACGGGGGGATTGGACTGGATCATGCAGATTCCTGCAGAGCGTGCACAGCATGGAAGGGTGACGCTCTGGGCGCGTTTGGGGAGAGGGCAGGGCTCTCATCAGCGTGAGGTTTTGCTTTGGGGCCCCGTCGGGCGTAGCTTTCCTGCCTGCTAGAGCGCAAGAGCAGCAGGCTGTCCATGCGGCCCTCGCCACCAACTCGTGTGTCGAGCGCCTGCCCCTCCCGCACGAGACAGAGAGCGGGCAGCGGCCAGCACAGCACGTGCGCTGCGCCGCCGGTAGCAGGTCCAGCAACACCGGCAGACGTGCAGGCGGTGCTATAAGGAGCACGCCGCTGCGGAAGCTGCGCGTGCTCAAGTTCGCCTCGCCCCATTCGACGGCAAACGCAGGAGAACCGCCCGGTGATTGAGGCCATCTACACGCACTACCGGCAGCTCATGAACTCGTCAGACGCCAAGTGAGACCGAGGGACGAGTGCACAGGGGCTTCAATGGCAGCAGGGCGGCGCCGCGCGCGCTGCGTTTCGCGCACCGTTGCGGCGCACTGAGGGCCCACAAACGGGCGTGTCAGGTGCCCCGTGGCGCAAGGCTCGCGGGGTCTGCGCGTCGTGCGCGCCGCCTGGCGAGCCCCACATCATGCCTTCTTCTTCTTTGTCTGACCTGGTGTCTCAGGGCTCTGGACATGGCCGAGTTCCTGGAGCTCAACAGCGAGGCGCAGCTCTACCACAGGTGTGCGTGGGATTGGTCAGTCAGGCTCTTCAATCTTTGCGTGTGACATTGTGGGTGGCTGCGCAGCAGAGCTCACGCAGCTCACGTCCGTCCCTCCAGGCATGGATCCCTAGGGCCAGGAGCAGAAGCACGGCACTCTCTCTGACGCGAGCAGCCGGTCCAGCGGCAGTGAGCGATGGGCTGCAGCGCCACGGCGCCACAAAGTCTGTACGCAAAGCGCTTCTTTGTGCCTCCTCTTGCGTCCCCTTTTCTTTTCTCCTGCCTCAACGCCAACCACACACTGGCAGGTACTACAACGTGCGGGAGGCCAAGCTGGCCTTCATCTGGTCGCGCATGCGCTGCCTGGACGAGTCCTCCAACCCCAAGGTGCGGCAGGCCACGACGGGGCGCTGCGGGGGCAGCCAACCCTAGCGGTCACGGTTGCGTCGCGTGCGAGCGGCTTGTCTTCAGCCTGGCGAGCGAGCGCGGTGTGGCGCGCTGCGGTGGGGGGGGGAGGGGTAAAGCCAACTCTGGCACGCCCTGTTGCGTGGCGTGCGAGTGGCTCTTCATGATTGGCTCTTCATGATCCGCCTGGCGAGCGAGCCCGGTGCGGCGCGCTGCGCGGGGGAGGGGGAAAGCCAACCCTGGCACGCCCTGTTGCGTGGCGTGCGAGTGGCTCTTCATGATTGGCTCTTCATGATCCGCCTGGCGAGCGAGCCCGGTGCGGCGCGCTGCGCGGGGGAGGGGGAAAGCCAACTCTGGCACGCCCTGTTGCGTCGCGTGCGAGCGGCTCTTCAGCCTGGCGAGGAGAGCCCGGTGTGGCACGCTGCGGGGGTCGGAGGGGCAGCCAAACCTAGCACGCACGCTTGCGTTGCGTGCAAGCTGGCGAACTAGCCCGGTGTGGTTTGGCGTGCTGCAGTGGGGCCGGGGCAGCCAAACCTAGCACGCGCGGTCGCGTTCCTTGCCAACGGCCCCAGCGGGCCACTGCCGTCCTCCTGCACGCGCTACGGGCCAGCTGACGCCAGCGGCCCTCCTCCTCCTTTTGCTCACGACGACCCCGCTGCCATGTGTGCGCGCGCCTGCATGCTCGCTGCAGGTGTTCACGCGCGCCCGCGCGCTCACGTTCATCGAGTTCCTCGAGACGCTGGGGCGCATGGCCGACATGATCAGCCCCCCGCCGCCCGACGAGCTGGAAGCGGTGCGCTGACCCCCCACTTGGGTCCCCCATCCCCGCCTCGCGCTGAGCGGGGTGGCGCGCCGCTCCGCCCCTCTCAGGCCCCGCACGCAACAACCCTGGCGCGCAGCAGCCGCGTCGTCGCACGCTGCCCTCCCGCGCGCCGCTTCTGCCGCCTCCCCCCCTGTTGATGAGCCGGGTGCATCCCTCACCCCGAGGAGTCGCCGCAGCCGGCGACGCGTGGTCAGCAAGAGTGAAGAGGGACATTGTGTGTGTGCGGCTTGCATCAACGGAACGGGCCACCGCCCGCGTCAGGCAGGAAGGATCGGCAGGGAGGAAGATTCGGCACCAGCCCAGGCCTGTGCGTCCCCACCCGACATTGTGGCGCGTGGTGGTGGTGGAACCTGCCGCCACGCAGGTCGGGTGCACGAGCGAGCGGCCCACCACGCAGTACTACACCAACGTGTGCCAGACGCTGGGCTACTTTGCCGACCGGCCCAGCGCCGCGCTGCTGGCGCCAAAGACGCGGCCGCTGGACGCCAAGCTGGAGCAGGTGAGAGCAGGTGGCCTGGTTCTGGGGGGGGGAGGGGGGGGGAAGGCGAGGCGCATAGAGACTCGGCTGCTCTTGGCGCGCCGGCGAGCTGGTGCAGGGGAGCAGGCAGGTGTTTGGGGTCGGATGTGTGTGTGTGTGTGTGGGATTTTGCATCTGTTTGGACACCTCGGCGGGGCCGGAGCCCAACTTCCGGGCGTATCAGATGCCTCGCAGCACAAAGGCAAGCGAGCCAAAGGCACACGCA
>VFQP010002641.1_pt1 | contig 19620 bp, 20 predicted proteins | sample 3512351 | NCBI WGS metagenome assembly VFQP01 (sample SAMN10412372, study PRJNA504923) | tailings metagenome | isolation source: Relicate 1 Philex TSF1 revegetated site | place: Philippines: Tuba, Benguet | collected 2017-08-29
CCGCCCCACCATGCATCGTCAGCTGAACGTGATGAGCCATGGCTCACGACTCAGCTCCTGGTGCTCAGCCTGCTGGCTGCTGCGCTGCTGTTGGTGCGGAGGCGCTAGTGGTGGGCCGGACGTGCACAATGGCGCCCGCGAAGCCGAGCGAGCGCAGCACCATCACGCGCGCGCCACTGACAGTATGCTCGCTTGCTCCATCACCTGCGTGCTGCCGTGTGTGCGCCTTTATCCTCGTGCCCTCGGTGGTGGACATGGATTCGCACTGAGGACGCGCACAGAGAAGTGCTGCAGCTCGCGTCCTCAACATGTCCGAGCAGGGTGCCCTGCGGGTGCTGACCCTCAACACCTGGGGCCTGTGGATCGTGTCCAAGCAGCGCGAGGCGCGCTTCCGCCACCTGGCCCAGTACCTGGAAGGCGCCAGCCACCTGGTCCGTGCGCCACTGGCACCGGTGGCGCCATGGAGCAGCGTGCGTCACGTTTGGACCTGGGCGCACGCGCACACGGCATGGCGCTGTGCGGCGTGCGTGCCGCCCGCAGGATGTCGTGGTGCTCCAGGAGGTGTGGGTCGACCAGGACGCCGAGCTCGTGCTGCAGGCGGCTTGCAAGGCCGGGCTGGCGCACGGCATGCACTTCAAGTCGGGGCTGTTCGGCAGCGGGCTCCTGACGCTCTCACGGTACCCCCAACGCCGCACTCACAGCGCGTCCGTGAGCCCACGATCACGGCTGCTGCTTGCTGCCATGCTCTCCATGGCGTGCACAGGTACCCCATCGTGCAGGCGGGGTTCCAGCGCTACCTGGCCAGCGGCGACGCCATGGCCATCCACTGCGGCGACTACTACGCCGGGAAAGGTGACCATGGGCATGCTCAGGAGACATGACGATTGCGTGCCAGCCGCGCATGCCAGCTCCGCTCATCCGCGGTCCGCCGACGCTGGCCGCGCCCCCGGGGCGCCGCGCAGGGCTGGGCTGGGTGCGCCTGGCCACGCCGCTGGGCCTGGTGGACGTGTACAACACGCACCTGCACGCCAACTACTCGCACAAAACGCTATCAGGCGACCTGGAGCTGCTGCCGCCGGCAAGCAGCGTGCCGCCAGCTGGCAAGGAGGGCAAGGGCAGGGCGGCGCCGCCGCACGCAGCGCCGTGGGTGGCGCTGCCGTCTCGCATCAAGGTGCCGCAGGACCGGTTCGCGCCGTACCGCGTGGCGCAGATCTGCCAGCTGGCAGAGGTGAGGCGCATGCGCGCTTCACGCAGGCAGCAGCCGGAACACATCAAGCTCGGCTCATCGCGCAAGTGCCGGCACCACCGCCGGCCCTGCGCCCGGGACTTGCACCACGCGCTGCTGCGGGACATGTGTGTGCACGCAGGCGGTGCGCACCGTGAGCGGCGGCGGGGGCGCGCACCCGGCGGCCGTCGTGCTGGCGGGGGACATCAACACCAAGCCCGACTTTCTGGAGATGGCGCTGCTCCGGTGCGGGTCATTCTATGGCCGTGCAGGAGCACGCGTACACCTTTGTGTCGTTGTGCATGGCAGCAGCCTCAGCGCTGCCAAAGCGGGGCTATCCTGTCCTGCTGTGAGGCAGCGATGCTCGAGCGGCAAGCGGCACCCTGCCCTTGGCGGTGCTGTGTGCAAACACAGGTGCCTGCTGCCCGAGCTGCACGACAGCTGGACCGCCGTGCACGGCGCCAGCAAGCAGAGCGAGGTGGCGGGCTTCACTTGCCGCGCGCCCGAGTGCACGTACCGCAGCACGCGGCAGGTGCGCCAGTTTCCCTCGCTCCCTCCCTCTCCCCCCGCCTCCTCTCTCTCTCACTCTCTGTGCTGAGTGCAACGCTCGGTGCCGTTTCCTGTTTCGCGCGCGCGTGTTCCCCGTGCACTCTTCCGTTCACCCGCCCTGGTGTGCACGCGCCTGATCGTGGGGCAGGTGCCGGAGCGCATTGACTACGTGCTGGCGGCGGGGCTGCGGCCCGTCAGCGCCAGCGTGGAGCTCCACCGCACGCCCGCCGGCCACAGCTACAGCGACCACGCCGCCGTCCTGGTGCGCGGCAACGGCACGCCCTCATTCCTCCTTTTCCGTTGTCCCTCCGTCCTTCTTCCGTTTGCACCAGCCCCGGCCCCTCGTGCAGCGGCGCCCCAGCCGCCGCTTTCTGCCCTTTCGACCTCTGCCCAACTCCAGCAAGCCAGGCCTGGCCTGGCAAGCCACCCGCACGGGGCTCCAGCATTGATGCATCCACAGCCCTGCTGCCGTCCTGCAACGCGCGCAGGCCCACCTGGCACCCGCGCCGGCGTCGCCGCCGGCCGGCCACGCCGCGCAACAGCACGCCTGGGCGCGCCTCGGCGTGTCCACCGGGCGCTTCCCCTGGTCGCTGTGCCGCGCGGCGGGCCCGACCGCAGGCGGCAAGCCGCCCGGCGCGGCGGACGCGCAGCAGGAGGTGCGGCGGCCACCCACGCTTTGCCGCGCGGCGCGCTGGGAGCTGCACGCCCGCGCTGCTTCCCCTCTGCGCCGCTCAGGGTCTGCAGCCCAGCCCTCTTCACGCCTCTGCATGCGCGCAGACGGCGGCCGTCCTCGCCGCCCTCTCGCTGCTGCTGGGCGCGGCGCTGACCATGCTTTCCAAGGGCGCCCAGAACAAGGCAAAGCACGCGTCGCAGGTGCGTGCGCGCTTGCCCCGCCACGCACACAACACTGCCGTCACCCCACTCACACAACACTGCCTTGTCCGCGACGAGTTTCTCACTACTTGGTGGCACCTTGTGGAGTGCAGAAGCTCTGGCGGTCGCAGCTTCTCCTAGCCCTGGCGGTCTCCCTGGTGCTGGCGCTGGTGCCGTTGGGCGGCCCGCCGCCGCCCTGGCACCCGGCGCGCCTGGCGCCGGCGGCGCTGCTTGCGGCGCTGGCGGCGCTGCTCACGGCGGTGGGCGTGGCGGGCGTTCTCATGGCGCAGCTTGCCGACGCCGTGCAGGCGCGCACGCTGCGGCAGAGCCACGCGCAGCTGCAGGTCGCGGCGCTGGCGCTGGCGGCAGGCGCCGCGGGCGACGGGGCGCCGCCGGCGGGCGGGCGAGCAAAGCGGTGATTCCGGACTTGCCCCTTCGTTGGGGGGCGGGGGGCTGCTGCAGTGGCAGACTCTGCGCGTGCGCCCGCATCGTGAGCACACGAGCGAACCAACTTTTGAACGGGGCTGAACGACAAAGCAGCAGGGGGTGCGGAATGAATGGGCGGACAAAAGAGGTGGGGTGCAGTCAGCAGTCAGGTGGCAGTGCACTGCGCCGGGCCCCGGCCGCGGCAGGCCCGGCGTGCGCTGCGCCGCGCGGCAGCAAAACGTCGAGAAAGGCATGGTGAGTAGCGCGCCCCGACTCGTCAATCCGCCAGCACAGCAGGGCAGCACGTGCAATCGTCGTGTCACTTTGGTTCAACCTGAAACGAGGACTACTGGGCGCAGACTCAGAGGGCCAACACAGTGCGGCGCGGCAAAGCGTTGGAAGGGGACGGGGACGGAAGAGCGGGGCTGATGTGCAGCATGCTCGCGGCGCCGGCGTAATTCCGAGCAACATGGCAACGACAGAAGCGTGGCCAGGCACGTGCCCAGCTCCCAGCTGCTTTCGGAGCCTGCGGAGCGCCCCACCGGCCACACGCAGCCCACAGCCTCCACCACGACCGGAGCGGCAGCCAGGCGCTCATCCCCCAGCCGGCGCGCGCCTCCGCGCCTACTGCACCGGCTGCGGCGTGCCGGCGTGCGCGCCGCCGCCGCCGCCGCCGCCCCCGTCCGCCCCTTTCCCCGCCTCCGCTGCGCCGCCGCTCCCTCCCCCGTCCCCGCCGCCGCCCCCGCTGTTGGAGCTGAGCCTCCGCGCGATCGCCGCCGCCGCCGCCGCGGAGCTGGGCAAGGCGCCTGGCCTGGGCGACGTCTCGGGCTCTGACTCATCGCTCTCCTCGGCCATGATGACGCTGCGCACCTTGGCCCCCGGCTTGGACGAGGGCGGCGCGGGCGTCTTGCCATGCGGCGGCGCCTCCTTGCCCGAGCTGTGGTGGTGGGGCGGGTGCGCGTGGTGGTGGTGATTGGAGGAGGACGGCTTGCCGATGCCCGGCGGCGGGTGGCCGTTGTGCGCGCCGCCGTGGTCGCCGCCGCCGCTGCCCGCCCGCTTGAGCGGTGGCGCCGGCGCCGGCGGCGGCGGTGGCGCGGCCGGCACGCGCGGCTTGGCGGCGCCGGGCGGCGCCGGCGACGGCTTGGGCTGCGGCGCGTCCGCCGGCTTTGGTTGTGAGCCGGCGGCAGTGCCGCCGCTGCTGGCTGCAGCGAGGTCGCAGGCGAGGGCGGCACCCACGCGGAAGCCTGTGGAGCCCGCTCGGGCCGCCGCCGCCTCCTTCCCTCCACCGCCGTGCTGCTGCTGCTGCTGCTGCAAGGTGAGCGTGGCTGGCAAGGGCTCCGTGGACCCCACCTCCTCTATGCTGTGCACGCCCTGCTTGTGCGGCGGCGGCGGTGGAGGAGGAGGAGGAGGCTGCGTTGATGCAGCGTCCGGGGCGCCGCGCCGCGTGTGCTGCGCCGCGGCGGCGGCGCCGGCGTGCGGGTGGGCGGGTGGGTGGTGCGGCGGCCTGCCAGGGTCGTGGGCGGCGGCGGCGGCGGCGGCGGCGGGCGGAGGGGACGACGCGGGCGAGGGCTTTGCTGCACGGTCGTGCGGCTGCGACGATGCCGGTGGCGGCCGCTGCGCCGCGCCCCCGCCCTCGCCGCTGGTGCCCTGCGGCGGCTGCGACGCTGCGGCGCCCGCCGGGCCCGAGCCCGCGGGCTTCGCAACGTCCGCGGCGCCGCCAGGGTGCGCGTGAGGGTGGTTGCTGGGCTGCTGCTGCTGCTGCTGGTGGAGGGTGGGCGTGGCGCAGCCGGCGGCGCCGGCTGGCGGAGGGTGCAGCTCGAGCGGCGGTGGCAGCGGCGGCGCGGCGTGCGGCGGCGTGGGCGCGCCCGACGCGTCCCCGCCTCCCGCCGTGTCGGAGGAGCCGGGGTTGAGCGGCACAACGGCGCGGGCGGCGGGGTCGTAGGCGAAGCCAGGCGGAAGGTGCCCCGACTCGTGGCTCCCCTCGGCCACCAGCCGCATGACGCCTGCGGTGCGGGCAGGGTGAGCGCAGGGGGGGAAGGAGGGTCGGCGCGACCCTACTGCTGCGTCCGTTGTGACGCGTGGTTGGGGTGGGGGCGGGCAGAAGCGCGACGCGTGACGGCGCTGGTGCGTGCATGCAGGCCCTTTGGAGGGCAAGGGAAGGCGGGGCTGGGAGCCTGAAGGCGCGGTCCTCCTCATTGGGGGAGCTAGGGGGGTGCTGCGCGACGGTGAACACAAGGAAGAGAGCGGGCGCACCTGTGGAGGCTAGAAGCGCCAGGTGCTTGGCAAACCACCGCGCCAGCGGGTCCGCCATGGTGCCCACCACCTCGGGCCCCAAAGCCCTAGGCGAGGGCCCGGCGGCGGCGGCGGCGGCGGCCTGCTGCGGCCGGCTGCTCGGCGGCGCCATGCGGTGCTGCTGCTGCTGCTTGCTGCCGCCCGCGCCCGCCGCGGCGGCCGCCGGCGGGGGCTGCGAGCCGTGCAGGCGCTTGCTGGGCGGCGGCGCGTCCTGCCGGTGCTGCTGCTGCTGCTGCTGGGAGCGGTGGTGCGGCGGGCGCGGCGCCGCGTCGCCGGCCGTGGTGACGCCTCCATCGTCCCGGCTTGACTGGCCCCTGCGCCCGGGAGGGACCAAACAACAAACCGCCGCGTGCGGCGCAGCCAGGTGCGCACGGGCACCAGCACGAGGGGCGAGGGAGGCGACCGTTCTGAGGGCCTGTGCTCACATGGCGGAGTGCGAGTGCGCTGAGCGCGCTCAGGACACGCGCTGCCATGCGCAGAGCCAGGCCTCGAGCGCGACGGGCGAGGGCGGCAACTGTGATGAGAGCCCCTCCTCACCTGGCGGAGCTCTGGTCCTGCAGGTGACCCTCGGAGCCGCCGCCCCGGTGCTGGTGCGACCCCGGCAGGCTGCTGGTCGGGCGGTCGGGCGACTGCGGCCCCCACCCCTCCGGCCCCTCGGACGCCTTGCGCTTCTTCGCGTTGCCGCCGCCGCCGCCCGGCCGCGCCGCGCCGTCCGCCTGCTGCTTCCTCTTGCCGCCGGGCTGCTGCTGCTGCGGGTGGCTGTGGTGGTGGTGGTGGGCGGGGGGGCCGCTGCCGGCGGGCCGGCCGTGCGAGTCGCCGGCGGCGGCGGCGTGCCCGTTGGCGCCCGACGCCTGCTGCTTGGCGGAGGAGCCGTGCGCCGGGTGCTTGGAGCCGCGCGCACCCGCCAGTGACATGACCTCGTCCTCGGCCTCGTCCTCATCAAGCTGGCTGTCCGGAGGGCTGCTGCCTGCGGCAGGAGCGCGCAGAGATGGTGCGGCGACGCCCGGCAAGCGCAAGTGGCTGCGTCCCGGCTGTTCGCTTGCGTTGGGAGCAAGAGTTTGAGTTGTGGCCGCCCGCGCTGAGCGCCCGCGCCGGGCGGCAAACTCACCGCTGCGCTGCGCCGGCTTGCTGCCGGCGCGGTGCTGCTTGTGCGGCGGGTGCGAGCTGCGCTTGTGGTTGTGGCCCGAGCTGCCGCCGCCGCCGCCGCCGCCGCCGCCTGCTTGGCCCCGGCTGCCCCCCGCTGACCCGCCGGCCCGCTTGCTGGGTCCGTGGGAGCCGCCGCCGCCAGAGGGCGCCACCCTGCGCAGCGCCGCGACGACGCACCACACGGGGGCGCGATGCCGTGGAGGAGGCAAGCCTCCGGGGTGGCTGCTGCCATGTCGCCATGTCGAGTGCGGAGCTGGGCAACCGGCGGCGCAGGAGGAGAACGCCGTGGCGTGGCACACATGGCGAGCACCTGCGGCGCGCTGCCTGGCTGCGTGCTGTGCTGCTCCTGCACATGGCAGAGGCCGGCCTGCCTGGCCGAAGCTGGCTGCCTGGCCGATGGCTGGCTGGGGCCCCCTTGCCGGCCCGCGGGCGCTCCTCACTTGGGTTCCCACGAGCCGTGCCCCAGGTGCCGCCAGTGCTTTTGCTTGAGCGAGCCGCGCCAGATGCGGCTGCTGCCCTTGCTGACCCACTCGAGCAGCGGCCGCCGGCGCCCGTTCACGCCTGCGCCCCAGGTCAGCAGCGTCGCAAGCGCGTGTGTGGGACGGGGCCACCTGCGCACAGGCCACGCGCCAGGCGCGCTGCTCCGTGGGCGGCGGCGCACCTGGCACCTCGATCTTGACCTCGTTGGCCGACTCCTTGATGATGTACGCCTGGTACCAGACGTTGCTGCCGGCCTGCGGCAGCAAGCCCCCAGCCGTGCGTCAGTGGCGATCAAGGGGCTGCACTGTGACGCTGCGCCTGGTGCGGCCCGCGCACCTTGAGCTCGACCATGGGCTTGCTGGACAGCCCGGAGGCCGAGACCAGCGCGTGGTCGATGCGCTCGTTGTCCTGTGGCGCCAGTGGCAGCACACGCTGCACGGCTGGCTGCTGCCGCTGCGGGGAACCCTTGTTGCCCGAGAGGGAGAGCCGATCGAGTGCGCACCTGCACCGAGGCCTTGTGCGTGGTGGTGCGGCGCAGCTCGTCCAGCTTCTTCTGCCGCTTGGCCTTTTCACGCCGCTCCTTCTCGTCCTCGCTCTCGTCCTCGTCCTGCGACCCGTCCTTGTCGCCATCTTCGCTGACGCTGGCGTCCCCCGACTCGCCACCAGAGGACGCGTCGTCCGAGTCGTCCGAGTCGTCCGAGCCGCTGCTGTTGCCGTCGTGGCTCATCGAGTCCTCCTCGCTGCTGCTGCTGCTGCTCCGGCTGCTGTGCCTCCTCGGCTCCCGCACTGGGCCACTCTGCGCACACACGCGCACCCGATCCAGCGCCTGATCGCCGCTGGCATGGGCTCCTGCTCGCTCCCTGATGCCGTGCCCGCTCCGCACACACACAAACTGCGCTCTCGCCGTGCGCACCTGGTCCGAGGCGTTGGCCGCTTGGCCGCCCCGGCCGCCTGCGCCCCCTCCTGCAGCGCCGCCTGCGCTGGCGTCGCTGTCGTCATCGCTAGAGGCCGGCTGGACGACGCGCCGCTTCTTGCCCTGCTGCTGCGGCGCCATCCCTGGGCCCACTCATCGTCTGGCCGCTGCTGTGCACGGCACCATCTTCAACGCGGCGCGGGCGGGCGACTTGGCATTGCTTGAGCGGGGGCTGGCGCTGGGCTGGGACAAGGACGCCGTGGACGCGGTCCGTGGAGGGTGGTGCGGAGGGCGTGCGCGCGCGTTGGCTTGGCTAGTGCCTCAGCATCCAGCTCGTGCGCTGTGATGCTTGCTGCATGCTGTTGGAGCGCTCTGTGCTGGGCTGGTGGTGTGTGCGCCATGGCGAACGGCCACAGCATGGGCAGCGCGCCCAGCGCACGGCGTGCGAACGGGCGGCTCACGCAAAGCTGCTTACACGGGTCCCCCATCAGCAACAGGCTGCACGAACAGCGTGGCGTGTGGATGCAAGCCCAGGGCCGCCAGCGTGGTGGTGTGGGCGCTCACGCCGCCGCCCTCCGAGCTCGCGTCTGGGTGGCTGAAGACTTGCCGGGGGTAGGTGCTCACCTGGAGGTGCACACAGGGGCAAAAGATGGTACTCTCAGTAAATCCCGTGCGCAAGCCACGCCTCTCGCGCCAACAGCACCCCCTCGCAGCCTCCGCACCAGGCGGTAGTTCCAGCACTCCACCGCGTCCAGCGAGTCCACAAAGCCAAAGAGCGCCCTCAAGTCGGTATCCGCCACAAAGGTGCGTTGCGCCGTGCTCCCGTCCGGCAGGCGCACACGCACGAGCGCCACGCCAGCGGACGCCGCCGGCTCGGGCGGCAGGCTGGCTCTGCTGGCCTGCCGCCGCGCCACGACAGCCGCCGCGCGGTCATCCCTGTGTGTGCACGTAGGTGCCCATGGCTTGCTGGTGAACGGAAAAGCGAAGCAGAGCTGGCCATCTGCGGGGCGTCCGAGGGGCGCACTCACTGCTGCGGGTGCACGTGGGCGGCCTCCGCCAGCGTGTGGCCTGTGCGGTGCTGCTGCGCGCCGCGAGGGCAGCACACACGGCAGCACACACGCCTGCGCTTTGGACAGGAGATGCGCCGGGAGCCCGAGCGCAGCGCCCCCGTCCCTGCGGCGCCCCCTGCGTCCCCGCACCTGCTGCGCCTCAAGGAGCTGTTGCGCTGCCGCGGGCGGCGCTGGCGCCTGGTGGTGTGGGTGCGCAAGCGGCGTGGCGCGGCCCCCCGCGCGCCTCCTGTGCGCGCGGTGCTCCTGCACGCACCGCTGCACCGTCTGCAGCAGCGCCCCCGGCTCCATCAGCGTGGGGCCCTGCGCCGCCTTGACCACGCTCGCCTGCACGCGCGGGGAGCGTGATCACCGCACAGACTGGCCGGCGGAGCGCTCGCCACACACGGGGGCGCGTGCATCAAGGCTCGAGGTCGGCCTCACCACGCCGTCGCTCTCCATGGCCAAAATGGCAATGAAGGGAAAGGTGCTGGCGCCCAGCCGGATGGAGAGCTGCGCACGTACGTCAACAGCATCAGCGCAGCGCGTGCGTTGGCTAGACGTGCCGCAGGCGTGCGCTGGGAGGCGGTTGCTGCCCTCGGGGCAGGACCGGGCAGCCTGTGTGGAACACTCACGGCGTGCGCGTCCGAGGCCTTGATGTCGCCGGCCCAGCAGGTGCAGTGCTGCGACAGGTAGGCCACCAGCGCCGTGTCCAGCAGCACCGCCCTGCAGAACTGCTCCACGTCCTGCACTCCCCACCAGGGCGCAACGGCGCCGCGAGCCCTCGGTGCGCAGGTCCGTGCAGCGGCACGCAAAACGGCAAGCGCCTGCGGGGTACGCTCACCTCGTGCTGCCTGGAGTGGAGGTAGGCGAAAAGCAGCCGGCGGTCGCGTAGCGCCGACACGCACGCCTGCTGCAGCTCCAGGGGCACCCAGGGCGGACCCTGGGGGCCGTACGTCGCCTGCGCCACGCCACGCGCTTGCCAGCAGCCGGGCCTGGTGAGCTGCACCCATGAAGGCAGCTGCGCGTCCCCACAGCCGCCGCCCCCGTCCCAAGCGCCCCCCCCCCCCCACCTGGAAGTGCTGGATGAACCTGTGCGCCTGCCTGCGCGCGTCCGGAGGGCGCTCGCCGCCCGCCAGCGCCGACCCCAGGCCTGCACGCAGCGCAGCAGCATGATCAGAGCGCGCCAGGCCGTGCGTCCCCCACCGCCACCATCTGTGTGCCTGGACTGCTGCCCACGCTGCCTCGCTGCTGCTCCTCGGTGCCTTTGCCCCGTCACGCAGGGAGGAGCGCACAAGCACAGCAGAGGTCGGCCTGGGTGCGCACCGCGGATGATGGGCGCGGGCAGCAGCCGCTCCCCAACAAAGCCCGCCACGCCTATGCCCAGCGCCACGCTCCGGGCCAGCGTGCTGCCTGCCAGGCCGAGGCCCGAGCGCAGCACCATGAAGGGCGCGCGCCCGGCGCCCACCACCAGGCGCTTCACGCCGCCCACGACGCCGGCAACGACGGCCGCGGGCTGGATGCCTTGCGCGCCGCCTGGCACGGTGCCGGCGGGTGCGGGCGTCTGCTCCCTGGCGGGCCGTAGCAGCTGCGTGCCCCCTGGCGTGCCCGGCTGCTGCGGCAGCTCTTCTTCTGCTTCTTCTTGCTCTTCTGCTTGGCGCGAAGAGGGGCCTGCGCCGGCGAGCGCAGCGCAGCACACTACGTGTTTCCGCTGCGCTGGCGATCGATCGATCGGCGGGACCGCCCTGGAAAGCGGGGGAGCGCGCACCTTCTTCTTGAGCGTCTGGGGATTGCAACGCCAGCGCGAGCGAGGCTTTGCTGCCGCTGCGCTCTGCTTGGTGGGCTGTGGGGAGGCCCGGCGTGGAGTCCGACGTGAGCTCCTCCGCGCCACCGCATGCTGCCAAGTGGCTGCTGATTGGTGGATGCACAGGGTCTGATGTGCTGGCCATGCCTGCTGTTCTGCTGCCTTCTGCTTCCCCTTTCGCTTGAGGGTGTGATGGCAACTGCGACCCGAGAAAAGCGCGCGCAGCTCGCACCAAGTCGCGAGAGCACAGCACTCTGCTCACACTCGTGCACGACCACCTTTTGCTTGGGCGACTCGCGTGCTCCGCGCGCTCCTCCGAACGGCTTGCACAGAGCTGCAGCCGACAGCTGCGATCGCGCACACCGAAGCGCGATGGCGAGCGAGAGGCTCTTCACCTACGTGGACCAGGACCGCGATGGCCGAGTCACGGGCAAGGTGAGGCAGTCTGGCACACCACACGTGTGGGGTGCGCCGCAGGCGCACGCACTTTGCGCGCCCGCCCCCCCCCCCCTGCGCTGCGGCGCTCCGATCTCTGTTGCTTGGTCCTGCGCAACTGCTCCTCCTTCTTCAGGACTGCGTGGTCTTCTTCGAAAAGAGCGGGCTGCCCAGGGAGGTGCTGGCCAAGGTGAGCACGCGCTGCCCTTCGCCCACGCAGAAAAGCGCAGGGGATGCGGCAGCCTTGCCACCACGACGAGCTCGTGAACCCGCACTGACTCCTCAACCGCCCGACACCACGCTATCGTGCAGGTCTGGGACTTGAGCAACACGGCGCGGGCGGGCTACCTGGACCGAGCCGGGTTCGGGCGCGCCATGGAACTCATTGCCATCGCGCAGCAGGTGCGCACATACATGGATGTTTGCACCTGCTTTAACACCAGGTCCCTGGCTGGGCCGGAGCCCAACCACAGCGTAGGTGCGTCGCATGTAAGTGAGGATGCGCCGGGCACGTCGTCTCCTCCAAAGTCTTTCACGACGCCTCGCGAATGATGGATCGCCCGCAGGGCATGGAGGTGAACCCGGTCAACTACCAGTATGCGCAGGAGCACGGCCCCATCCCGCCCCCAAAGCTCGCCGGCTTCACCGAGGTGCGCGGCACTGAGGCGCCGTCCGGCCACACCTCCAGTCACTGCCCACCTCCTAAGCTGCCCCTCCTGCCCAGCCTTGCTGCCCGCGGCGGTCCCCCCTCATCAGCCGCGCCCGCACCCCGCACGCGGCGCGACGGCGGAGAGGAGCGGCTAACCCTAGCGCGAACCCTAGCCGTGTGGGCGCAGGACTGCATGCCCGAGGACCCCAAGGTGCTAGCGGCCATGGGCGCGGCGCAGAGCCAGCTGCAGAAGAACCACAGCTTCATGAGCCCATCCAGCTACCAGCCAGACCACTCGAGTGAGCCGGGGCGCGGCACGGACGCATCGCGTGCACGCGGCGCCTCGCGACAAGCATGCCAGCACCCTGCCGCTCAACATGGACAGGGCGACCTCATGCTTGCTCCCCACCAGCCTGCGCATCCTGCCGCAAGTGTGTGTGCGACTGCGTGCACGCGGTGGGGCGGGCGCAGGGTGGGGCAAGGACCAGGGCCCGCGCAAGAAGCCCGTCTCTGGCAAGGTGTGCACCTCCATCGTGGACGGGCTCAAGGCGCTCTACTTCAACAAGGCGAGTGTGGGATGGCGCCACAGTGGTGCTTCGCGTCACCGCCAGTGCGCACGCGTGGTGGGCAGCGGCGCAAAGCGTGCCCAGCGCAGCCTCAACGGGCGGTTCGCCCCTCCTTTGGCTGAGGTTCCTGACGCGTACCGTATGGGCAGGGAAGGTGATGCTTGAGCTGTCGTCAGACGTGCGGGCGCGTGTCTATACGACGTGTGGGGGAGGTTGCCATGCGCGCGGACGGAATGCAGATCCGGCCGCTGGAGCACGAGTTCAAGTTCGGGCACTTCTTCAGCCCCCTCTTGTCAGAGAGCGACTTTGAGGCCAAGCCCAGCGTGCTGCTGCTGGGCCAGTACTCGACGGGTGGGTGGTGAAAGGGGCCGTCGTCGCTGTCGTGGCGTTCATGACGAGGTGCCCCGGTGCGGCGGCCCGCCAGCAAGCAAGGATCGCATATCATGGCAGCGGGAGGGTGTTAATGGTGTGCTGCTTGCTGTTGCGGGAGCCGTGCACCGCTGGGGCAGGGCGCCAAGGGTCAGTCGGTAGCGGCCCACGGCAGCCCAGGCTGTGGCACGCGTGCTTGTGACGGCCGGCTTGCCTCGTCTTGCTTCGCATCACGTCGCAGGGAAGACGACCTTCATCAAGCACCTGCTCGGCGGCATGGCGTACCCAGGGTGCGTGCAGCGGGCCTGGCGGGGTGGGCGGGCGGGCGGGGCGCGCAGTCGTTACGTTCCTGGGACCAGCGGAGCACAGGGGCCAGCGCCTGCAGCGCTGGGAGCAGGAGGCTGGAAGCACAGGCAGCAGGAAAGCAGTCAAGAGGGAACTGGGACCACTTGGAGCAGGAGGCAACATGGGCAGGATCCTCAGACGACGTGCGGCGCGCGCTCTGCGCGCAGGTGCCACATTGGCCCCGAGCCCACCACGGACCGCTTCGTGGTGGTCTACCACGGCCTGGAGGAGCGGAGGTGCGCAGCCGCACGCGCCCTCCCGCTCGCATTCGTTCAGGCGTGCTCCGCTGCCTGCCTGGTGCCACCGTGTGCGCGTGCGACGCATCCTGCATCGCCGGAATGGGCCACCACCCGCGTCCCGTGGCTGGCACTTCACGGATCACCAGCGAGGCACCAGCGTGCGCGCATACTCCCACGGCGTGTGCGCTGCAGGGTCCCGGGCAACACGCTGGCCGTGTCGCCGGACAAGCCGTTCCAGGGCCTCCAGGCGTTCGGCACGGGTTTCCTCTCGCGATTCGAGGGCAGCCAGTGCCCCGCGCGCCTGCTTGAGGAGATCACTATCGTCGACACGCCGGGTGAGCACGGCGCTTCTCTCCCTCTTGCGCTGCGGCAGCGCAGCAGGGACGCAGACAGCCAGCAGACCGTCGGCAGAGCGTCGCGGTGCATGCGATCCCGGCATCCGCGGTCGTCGGGTGGACGCGGCCCCGCCTCCCCCGCCCAGATCGCTGCAGGGCCTGGGTGCCCCCCCTCTGTGCCCCAGCTGCCGCTGCGTCTGCTGCGTGCGGGCGCCGCACGCCTGGCCCTGACCCTGGCGCGCCCCCCGCCGCCCCCTGCGCAGGCGTGCTGAGCGGCGAGAAGCAGAGGATCGAGCGCAACTACAACTTCGTCGAGATTGCGCAGTGGTACGGCGCGCCCGCCACACCACTGCGCACGCCGCAAGCTGGAGAATCCGCGCCGGCGACAGCGCAACGTTGTTGTCCCCGCCTCCCTGTCAACATGTGCGTGTCACGTATGCGCTTTGCTTCGCAGGTTTGCCGCGCGCTGCGACCTCATCTTCCTGCTGTTCGACCCGGCCAAGCTGGACATCTCGGACGAGTTCAAGCAGGTGTGCGCGTTGCCGCTGCCCTAGGGTCGCCCCATTGGGTTTCACACCCTGCCGCCCACCACGCGCCCCTCCCTGCTCCCGCAACCGGCTGGGGGCCTAGCCCACGCTCTCGCCTCAACTCAGTTGAGCGCGGTGCGGGTGCGCGCGCGCTTGGTGCACTCACCGACAGAGCGGGCCGCTGCCGGTGTGTGTGCTGCTTGCATGACCGGGCGGTTCACCGCCATGACAAGGCGGCAAGGATCCTCCTCCTCAGCAGCGAGGAAGGTTAGGCACCAGCCCAGGCCAGAGCACCGCCGGCTTCGCCCGCTGCCGGTTGGGCGCGCGCCCGCCCTCAGGTGATTTCGGCGCTGCGCGGGCACGACGACAAGGTGCGCATCATCCTGAACAAGGCGGACCAGGTGGACCAGCAGCAGCTCATGAGAGTCTACGGCGCGCTCATGTTCAGCCTGGGCAGGGTGAGGGTGTTTCGAGTGCGCAGTGGTTTGCAGTCGGGGGTTCGGAGAGGTCTTAGATGCTGCGCCGAACCCTTGGCGGCCAGGTAGGGAGGCGCGTGGGGGGGGGGGGGGGTGCTGGGGAGGGCGACGGGTGGCCGGCGGCCTGGGCAACGGTGCGTGGGCCAGGGAGGCGCGCCTTGGCTCGGCGTGGCGGCGAGCGCTGATGGGGGGAGGTGGCGTCGGCACGCCAGAGCGCTTGCGGCCGCGCGGCGGCTCGCGCAGTGGAGCGCTGAGGATCGGCATGCCGGGCACCCAATGCACGCGTGTGCGCTTGCGCGGTGCTTGCGTGGCGCTTGCAGGTGTTCAAGACGCCAGAGGTGTGCCGCGTGTACGTGGGGTCCTTCAACAGCGACGCGCCCATCAGCGCGGTGAGGCCACTTCCACAAAGCTGTCTGCCTGGCCTGCAGCGCCCTGATGACCAGCCTCCTCTGGCCGTCCCCTGGCTTTCGCCCCGTCCTCACGTCTTCTGGGCGCCTCTTCTTGCGGCTTTTTGTGCGGCACATGCTGTGGGCGGGCACACACACACACACACACACCTCTGCTGTGGCTTGTGACCTGGACTGCTCTCCTCCTCACTCCCTTCCGCCGCCCACTCACCCACACACTGCGCAGGAGAAGAACCCGCACGGCGTGAGCCTGTTTGAGGCGGAGCAGCGGGAGCTGCTTCAGTCGCTGTACGACATCCCGCAGCGCTCGTGCGACCGCAAGATCAACGAGTTCGTCAAGCGCGTGCGCGCGCTCAAGATCCACCTGCTGCTGGTGAGGCAGCGCTAGGGTTGAGGGGGTGGGGGCGGCGGGGCGCGCGCTCACGATCCGCCTGCTGCTGGTGAGTCGGTGCTGCCAACACGTGCTAGGGTTGCTGGGGGGTGGGAAGGGTAGGGTTGAGGGGCTGGGGACGTCGCGGGTGGGCCGCGTGCGCACGCCCAATGGCCCCCGCCAGTGGTCAGCAGCGGGCAAGCTCTTCACCAGCCTCTGATGGCCCCCGCAGAGAGCCACGCTGTGGCGTCCAAGCACCAAGTCACCCCTGCTGCCCCTCACGCCCTCACCTCCGAGCTGAAGGCATGCAACATCATCGCGCCGCGCAGATTGGCCACCTGCGCAAGGCCATGCCCGCCATGTTTGGCCAGGAGAAGGCGCAGAAGAAGCTGCTGGCCAAGCTGCCCGAGGCCTTCACCCAGGTGAGACGCCATGGACCTCCGCACAGGAGCCTGCCTGCCCAGGTGAGCTTCGAGAGGCCTTCACCCAGGTGCGCAATGGGTGACAAAGAGCGCTGCGCCTGGCGTCAGGTCCTGTCATGGAGCGTTCCTGCCTGGGGCCCGCGCCTGGTGGGTGGGTCCATGCGGAGGTGGCTGGATGCCCTCGGCCTGGGACCCACCTCTGCTCCCTTGCAGCCTGCAGCCAGCGCAGCTGGCGTCCGGTGCTCGCTGCGCCGCGGCAAGTCTGTTCCGTCGCACGCGAGTGATGATGCGGGGGCGGACCGGCGACCGCGCCCCCGTGCCTGGCGCACCCCTTGATGTGTGCGCGTGTGATCATTTTGCATCAACGGAACGGGCCTGGGTGGCCCCGCGCCGCAGGTGATGCGGGAGCACCACTTGCCCGCGGGGGACTTCCCCTCGGTCGACCGCTTCCACGAGATCCTCAGCGCCTTCCCGCTGCAGGTGCGTGTGTGTGTGTGTGCATCTTGCATCAACGGAACGGGCCGCCGCCCGCATCATGCAGGAAGGATCAGCAGCGAGGCAGGTCAGGCACCAGCCCAGGCCAGAGCGTCACCCGACTGTAGGTGTGGGGGGCGGGGGCGAAACCCAGGTGGCCCCCGCAGGGGCCTGCCTGCACACGTCCCTTTCGCCACACGTCCCTGTCGCCATTCCCTCACCTGCGCAGGACTTCCCCAAGCTCTCGTCGTCCATGATCAAGCAGGTGCGGCGCGGTGCCTTGGTGGCCAGGGCGTCAACCGGCGGTCGAGAGGGGTGGGACGCCCAGTCCTCCTCAACTCCTCAACCACGCATACCGACGCGTGCTGTTTCCTCCGTTCTGTCTTGTGCTCTTTGCTTCTTCCAGGTGGACTCGGTGCTCTCTCAGGACATCCCCGCGCTGGTCAAGGACTTTGGCAACCCGTACGAGAACCCGTGAGGGTCTGCCTGCGCGCTGAACCGCTTGCCGCGCCGCTGTGCGGCCTCAGCACATGGCAGGCATGGCCATGAGAGGCACGTGAGCGCGCCCGCCAGCCGTCATCATGAGGAAGGATGAACGCTCCGTGCTGCTCGCTGCAAATGCTGCATGAAGCTGTGCACGCCGCAGCTGTGCACGCCGCGGGTGAAGGATTGCAAAAGGATTGGAAGCCGCCGGCAGGTCGGAGAACGCTCAGAACAAGGAAAGGAGATCCCGCAGGGCTCCCCAAACAGCATCCTGCTCACACACGGCGCGTGGCAGGAGCGGCTCGCCAGCCCCTGAGACCCAATCAATCGTGCGTGCAGTCTCTCTGCGCCAGCCCCAAGCACAGAGACGAAGCAGAGACGCCGCCGTCGTGACCCGTCAACGGATATCCCAGGTGTTTGGTTGCGCAGGCGCACGGGCGGACTGTGTCAGAGCCTCAAGCACGGCAAAAACGTCACCGGGTCGCCCAGGGCAGCCGGGCACCTCCACAGCTACGAGGTCAGGTGAGGCCTGCTCTAAACGCTCGCTCTCTGTCCTCTCTCTCCGCTCTGCCTCTCTCACGCACGAGTCTTCCTCAGGGCTGCACGCAGACGTCGCTTCGTTCCGCACGCTCTCGCCCCGTCAGCCGCCGCGCGGCAGGCGGGCAGCAGACCACAGAACCCAGGCCGCCCGGCGCGCCCCCCCCCCCCCTCCCCCCCCCCCCCCCCCCCCCCGATGCGCGCTCAGCTGTCCTCCAGCACCACGCCGGGCGGCAGGCGCGGCGGCCGGTGCCGCAGGTGCACGATGCGGTTCTCCCAGCGCGGGCTGTTGGCCACGTCGGGCCCAAAGTTGAAGAACCTGCGCGCGGCACCACAGGGAAGACACGAAACACAAGGCGAGGTTGAGGTCTCACCAAGGCTTCACGCCCGCACGGACGACGCCCGCGCCGCTCAGGGCCCTCCGCAACCATCGCGCGGCGGAGAGAGAGGAGCTGAGGCCTGACAAACGTGGCGCCCGCGCCCCCGCGACGTGACGCCTCATCGCTGTGCGGCGCTTGGCGCGGCAGGCGCGTCGACGGTCGAGAGGCGGGACTCACTTGACCATGGTGGTGCGCCAGGACCAGCCCTCGCCCTTGCGGAGCCATGAGATGTCGGGCGCCTGGATCCCGCGGTCCATCACGCGCCGCACCGCCAGGCGGTACACGTTGGGCTGGCCCTTGGGGCGCTCCTCCACCAGCGTCACCACCTGTGGAGGGCGCGCACGCACGCGCGCACGCACGTGCGCACGCAGCAGCAGCCACACGTCTTGAGGGTGAGGCAGAGCACGGCGCGTCACGAGCGCTCCTCCGCCGTTGAGCGTGTGCGCCGGCGAGTGTGTGTGCCAGAGGCGACAGCGCTCGCCCACGAAGCAGCTTTCCGCCCGCCATTCTCCCTGCACCCACCCGTCCCTCTCCTCACCTGCACCACGCCCAGCATGTCCATGTAGTCGTTGTGCAGCCCCGAGTGCGCAAACAGAAAGGCGCCCGGGCGGATCAGGTGGTCGTACTCGTGGTTGGCCTGGCCGTGGTACAGCACCTTGAACTCCTCCATGCCTGCAGAGAAGCGCACAGACGCAGCAAAGCAGCGACGACGGGTGGACCCATCCACGCCTGCAGCGCCGGAACAGAGGCGCAACAAAGCGGTGACGTAGGCCTGCTGTGGGGGCACTCCGTGCGAGGGGCCAATGCTGGAGCCACACTGGGGCAGTTGGACACGAAGCGCTGCTTCCCGCCACCAGCGCCACACCTGTGCGCCTCACCACTGCATTAACGAGAGCCCTCAGAAGCAAGGCGCCTGCCTCCAGCGCCCAACCCCCTCCCTCACCGTCGGCATTGAAGAGCTTGAAGGTAAAGTCCCTCTCCACCAGCTGGCCCGGCGCGTCGGGGTCGGGCAGTAGCAGCTTGTCGGGGTACATGCGCGTGAAGGCCGTCTTGTACGTGGTCCAGCGCAGCAGCGTCAGGCCGACCTACGCGCGCCAACAAGGAGGGGGATGCAAGTCAGGACATCTGACGGGGACGCAGCAGCGTCAGGCCGACCTGCGCGCAGCGCGGAATGCGGCCAGGGGGTTGGAGGCACACGTAGGGTATGTAGACGCAGCAGCGTCAAGCCAACCCGTGCGCGCGCGAGGGAATGCGGCGTGGGTCGGGGTAGACGCTGCGGCGGGGGCACTGCAAAGGGCGGGCGTGGGGCGGCAAGCCGGTCTGAGGGACACGGCACGCAGTGCGCGTGCAGCAGAACCCCCCGGGGAGGAGGGAAGAGCGTCCCTTCGCGCTGCTGTGGGCAGACGGCGCGCTGGCGCCAGCAAGGCCTGCCTGTGGGCAGCACAGGCGCCTGCACAAGCGAACATAGGAAGCGAAAACCGCCCGCCTTTGTCGCCCGCACTCACCCCGCCGCCGGCGCGCGCCGGCCGCCGCACCGCCGCCACATGGCCCGCCGCCGCCAACCCCCCTGCCCCGCCGGCAACACCCGAAGCCGCCGCCGCCGCCGCCAGCGCTGTCGAACCGACGCCCACCGACCCCCGACCCAGCAACGCCGGCGCCGCTGCCGCTGCCGCCGGCGCCGCCGCTGCCGCTGCCGCCGGCGCCGCCGCTGCGGCTGGACCCACGCCGGCTCGCCCCGCCGCCCCCGCCGCCGCCACCGCAGACGGCCCCGCGCCGTCCGAGAGACGCTGCGTCAGCGGCCGCCGCCCCGCCGCCGCCGCCGCCAGCGACGGCCACACGGCGCCGCCCGCCG
>VFQP010002642.1_pt1 | contig 19615 bp, 13 predicted proteins | sample 3512351 | NCBI WGS metagenome assembly VFQP01 (sample SAMN10412372, study PRJNA504923) | tailings metagenome | isolation source: Relicate 1 Philex TSF1 revegetated site | place: Philippines: Tuba, Benguet | collected 2017-08-29
CAGTAATTCCTGCCGATTTCTTATGGTTTGCTGTTGCGCATTTAAAACGGTTTTGGTGTGAATCTGGAGCAAACCAACCAGGTTTTGTTGCTTGTTCCGATGTGTTTCCAATAAGTATCCCGAAGAAGAACGTATCTGATTACGAAGTTCTGAAAGAATTTGATTTGAATGCGTCATTTTGTGCTTCACCTGGAATTCAAATTCCTTCACCTGGTTGAAAAAAGTGTTCTTTTCATCGGATAAAGCTCGTTGAACTTCTTGCTGAAAAGACCTTGCAAGTTGAGCGAATTGATTCTTTTTATCCTGGAACACGCGTTGAATCTGCTGCGGAAGTTTTAACAACAACTCATCCAGCGGAGCATCCAATTCTTCAAAAATGCTCAAAAGAAAATAAGCCATGTCAGAAGGAGTGATGCCATTCCGGAAAGCAATCATTTCGCAGACTGTCAGGTTGGTTGAGTGGCCGATTCCGGTTAGAACGGGAAGTGGAAAAGTGGCAATGGCTTTTGCCAGCTCGTAATTGTTGTAGCAATGCATCCCGATTTCACCGCCACCACCACGAATGATCACAACGGCATCAAAATGATGTTTCATCTTTTCAATGCGTTTCAGCTGATCCCGGATGGAATTGATTGCTGCATCGCCCTGGAGCGTTGCTTCAAACAAAAACGTGTTGAAATGATAACGCTTCGGATGACCGTTGAGTAACGTCACGAAATCCGAATATCCTTTGCTGTCGGCTTGTGAAATAATGGCAAGCCGTTTGGGAAGCAGGGCCATTTCCAATTGTTGATTGGCATTCAGAATTCCTTCTTTGTTGAGCCGTTCAAGCGTTTGCTGCCGTTCTTTCTGCAGTGCGCCCAAGGTATAATTCGGGTCGATATCCAGGATTTCCAGACCGATATTGTAGAGTGGGTGATAGGTGATTTTCACCTGGAACAGCAATTCCATTCCATCGCGCAGAGGTTCTTTTACAATGTCGTGGAACTTTTGCTGGATCCGCTCGAAATTCTGTTTCCAGATCGTTCCGCGCATTTCCACGACGATGGATTCATCCTCTTTCTGAACCAGTTCGGGGTAGCAATGACCTTTCCGCGTGAAATTCAGCTTGTGCATTTCCGCTGTGACCCAATACGTGCGCGAATACCGTTCGGCAATGGTCTTGCGAATCGATTCTGCGACCTGTTTGAGGGTGAAATGCTGCGGAGTCTCCATTACCTAAAGGTAGGGAAAATTGATGTTGCAGGATTTAAAACAGTGTATTTTACAAATAGACATTCCGCCATTGCGGGACAAGTTGTGTCTATTAGCCCAGTGGCGATCAGGGTTTAACGACCAAAACCGCTCAGTTCATAAATTTCTTTCAAAAGCTCCGAAAAATCATTTGGTTTTTTGTGCCAGAATGATTTGTTTGAACCCTTCAGCAGTTTGAATATGACAGAATAAAGACCCTGAAAAATCACTTAACGGCGTCAACAGAATTTGTTGATTCCCTTTTGTTTGTTTCGAAACAAGGATTTCTTTTCCTAAAAGGTCGTAACATTTGATTTCTGAACCGTTTAAATATTCCGATTGCAGAATAAAGCTTTCCGAAAACGGATTGGGATAAATGGTAGCAAAATCCGTTTTGTTTTCTGTCAATGAGAGGTTCGCGTGGCACGCAATTTCATCCGGAAAAGAATCGGAAACAAGAGTCGATGAAACGGTCGAAAAAGAATAGTTTTCAGTACTGAATGTAACACTGGTCATGCTGTTTTGAAGTGTTGAATCAGTGTATGGATAGTTATAGGGTTGTGAATTACAGGAAGTGAAAGTGCTTGTATCAATACGATTCAAAGATGTTGTAAACATCGTACCGGTGAAAATGCCGCCTAATTCTGCGAAAAACAATGCCCCGGAAGAATGTTTGAGGAATTCTCCCCGATTGTAATTAAATGTGTGAAACGCTTTGAAAAGTTCTGTTTTTACAGGAGTTCCGTCTTGTTCAAAAACGGAAACGAAGGTTACTGGGTGAGGAACTTCACCATAACCTTCCATCAGGATCTTTCCACCGCTGTTTGCAATTCCCGATGCAGTGGTTAAATGGTAGGAAGGCCCGGTAGCATCCAACCGTCTGAGCCATCCGGACAGCTGATTATTCTCTAATTTATGCAATGAAGCATCCACGTTGATCGTTGTGGCCTTTTTCAGATAACCGACATAGTAGGTGCTTCCGTTAAACTGCATAGCGGATTCTGGCTGAAATCTTTGAGGAAATTGAATGGCCTGGTACGGTCCCGATTGATTGAGCGCGAAGTCTACGGAGAAATTATTCTTAATAGCAATTAAATTAGCTGCCTGGTTTTCGTTTAAATAAAGCTCCGTGCACTTTTGCATATCCAGAGATTGAAACCAGGTAGCAGATGAGAAATTGGCAATTGGAATTTTTCCGAAAACAACGGATTCTGAAGAGTCTGTTTTGAAGAGGTCAAATGCCAGAATAAGCTCCTGGTTTTGCATCAATACCTGTGTGTTGCGAACAAAACGAACATCCGGAATAGTGAGTTTATGGGAAGTAAGCAAGCTTCCGTTTTCATCCAGGCTCAGCAATCTCAGACCGGTTGTTTCAGATGGATCAATATGCGTATAAGCAATGAATATCTTGTTGTTATTACTTGTTAAACCTGCCGAAACTAAAATGGAATCCGTTTCTCCGATGTAGAATTTACGGTGCCATTGCGTACTTCCCATCTGGTCGATACACCAAAGACGGATAAAATGCTCCATACCGAAGGTGGAATCCGATTCAAAGCGGTAAAGAATTATTTTTCCATTTGACAATTCCGTAAATTGATTCTTTTCAGTTCCGCTTTCAAACCCACAGTTTAAGGAATAGCGGATGTCAAAAGACGGCTCTGTTTGAGCAATGAGGGGAGAAGTTATCGTGAAAAACAGTAGAAATGAAAAAAGTAGTGTTCGCATAGTTGATTGTTTTAATGAAGGTAACAAAAAAAATGCACGATGTGTTGGTTTTCATTTGATTTCTGATTCGGAGAGCCTTGAAACTAACCTCGGAAACCACTTAATTCATAAATTTCTTTCGGGGATTTCAAAAAGATGTCTTTCCAAGATTCCGGACCAAATTTTTGAACGTAAGCCTCTACGATCAGATAGCCCAAGTAGTAACCGATTGCGCCCGGTAATTTTTCATTCAGTTTCTCGCTCCTGTTTCTGAAAACGTTGATAATCGCGTCATCTGTTGAATAAATGGAAGAAACAAGAAATTGCTTCAAAGCAGCGATGTTCTTATCGAAAAATTGCAATTCGTCTTCGGAATAACCCAGGTTTTCGGCTAAAGTATACTTTTTCCCCCAGTATTTTTGATTCATCCAAACAGCAAAACCTTCACCGATAATGGAACTCACAGCAGTTGAATCGTGGTGAGGATTTACATTCGTTACGATCTGATGTGTGAGTTCGTGTGGGAACATGCGTAAAATCCGTTCATTGGAAGAGTTGCTTGTGTGTGCCAGGTCGATGAGCATGGCAAAATCTCCCAATCCACCGAGATCCGTCCATGCAGGACCGTAAACGATGTACCATTTGCCTTTGGGGGAGTATCCGGTTAGCTGGGTCATTTTTTCGGCCACTTCCCGAAAATGTTTCACGAGTAATTTTCCGTCAATCGTTTCATTTTTGAGCTTCCATTCGGGTAAAAGGTTCATAGCATCATTCATCCAGGAAGAAACATCTTCTGCATTGCCTAAATAACCGTTCCAGAATTCCTTGTATGGAGTATACACCGAATCTGTAAACACCTTTTTTCGTGTGATTGAATCTGAGTTTTGGTAGCGCTGCATCAAACGGATTTGTGTTTGAGAAAGGTCTATCAACTCCAGGGAATGTTGCGAATACAAGTTGTAGCAAAGGAACGGAAGGATGAAAAGCAAGCGTAGTTTCATGTTGTTTTTCATGCTATGACAGCTGAGAGGTGCAATAAGTTACAAAAAACAAGAAAAACGTTGGGTTTGTTTTACAAATAGACATCCATCTATTAGCCCGGTGACAGCAAGGGTTTTGGTATTATTCCCCAATTCTCCATGGTGGATTCATCCGGTTTTCACCGGCAAAGAACAAAATCACCTGATTTCCGTCCGGATCTTTCAGGTATGCTTCCCGCCACAACCAGGTTTGATCTTTCGGAAGCTGGTCAAAAACAAGACCTTTTTGGGCCAGGTGTTCTACCTTTTCATCCAGGTTTTCGCATTCAAAATAAACCGAAATACCGGATCCTGAAGGTAATTCTTCGACCAAATGCACGGAAAAAGTAGCATTTCCATCCGGGCAAAGAAAACGCGCATAATGCGGAGATTCAACAATCAGTTTTAACCCGAGTACCTGGTAGAAAGCAATGGATCTTTGAACGTCTGAAGAAGGAACAGTAACCTGGTTTAAATTCATATATTTCGTGTTTTTCAACTGAAATCAGCGGTTTTTAAAACTAATTTTCAGAATCTTGGTTTTTCAATAGAATGAGCTGATTGTATTTAACATGAGATTTAAATACTTCTTCATCTTTCAGATGCCAGTTTTTCTCTCTTAAAATATGGGTTTTATTTTGATCAACCATACAGTAAGTTGCATAGTAATTATGCCTCCCGATGTATTCGTCACTGAAATGATAATTCCTGATGTCATACCATTCATTGGTGTAGATGTAATACAAACTTTCTCCTTTCAGAATAAAGACGGGATTTTTCAGCAACAACCTGCCGATGGATTGAAAGATCGAATTAAGCAGGAATAAACCAACCGGGACACCCAGCAAAGTGAGATATTGAACCTGATCTGTTTTTGAGATATACACCACTGATGTTACGAAAATCGTAAGGAAAGCAATTTTCACTACAATTGACAAGCTGTTTTTGATTTTGCTGTAGTAAACCCGTTTTCCCGGAAATGAATCAAAATTCAATCGGTTTAAACGACGCGACTCATTGATGTAACTGATGAACATTTTTAAGAGATTATTTGCTGTTTTCCGGTTATTTCAATTAAAATCAGCGATTTTTCATTTGCCCGATTTTGTAAACAACCGATTCCAAAGAACGTTTGTCGGCTTTTTATCGGAGATTGCTTCCAGAATGTATAAAGCATAGTCATTTTCGCGTATGTTTTCGTCAGAAAGATATTTTTTTAAAAGGAGATCTTCTGCTTTAAAAACGGAGCTTAAATTAAATTTCCAGGAACCATTTTCCTTATTGAATTCGAATTCAATGATATCTCCTTCCGGTGTTGCAACAACAGGAGCCTTTGCCTTGTCACCGCTTACAAAAACCCTTTGTAACTTTAAGGACAAGTCACTGCTGTTTCCTAAAATCGCATTGTTTGTAACATAGATACAGAATGTTCTTCCGTCAAATTTCGAAATGCTGTCCTTGCTTATCATTAATCGGGTGCTCAGAACGGTCATTTTATCATTCAAACTCAAATTGCTGACTTCAATGCTGTCTGCATATTTGATTTTTTCAAGGATGAATGAGTACCATTCGATGGTGTTTTTATCCAATAAGCGATAAACTTCCGCTCCGTTCCTGGTTTGAACGGCTTTTTTATAACGATCAAAGGACTTTACAATTTCAATGCTGTCATTCGTTTGACCAATGCTTTGAGAGCTCAAAAAAATGAGGGAGGTAAGCATAAGGAGTTTTAACCGGTTTATCATTTTCATGTGCTGTTATTGATTCTATTTCCTTCCGGCTTTAATCTGTGCAGCCAGCTCTTCTGCTTGTTTTTTCGTAAAGTTCCCGGAGATTTCTGTAGCTCCTCCTGCTATTACATCCCGAACCATCGGGCAGGAAAGAACCTTTTTATCCAATGTGATGGCAATGTAGCGGCCAATATTGTCACCGGTCATGATTTTCCAATCGTGAGTTCCTTCCATGTTCATTGTTAGTTGGATAGTCGGTTGCTGCGTGTAATTTGAGAAACTTGCAGCAGCGTCTTTGATGTGTCTTCCGTCGATTTTTGCTTCACCACCTTTGGGAATTTTAACGGCATACAAACCGTATATTTTTTTATAATTCAGTGTTTCTTCCACTCCGAAAGACCACATGAATTGAAGATCTTGGGGAAACAGCTTTTTGACTTCCGGATGTTCCAAAATGGAATTGACGGATTGAATATCTTCTTCTTCCACGTATCCGAATGCGCCTTCACGATGAAAGCTGACCCAATTTTCCAACCCGGTGACGTCTTTCAACAATTCTTTTATTTGCTGTGAAGAGGTATCTTTTTCATGAAACCAGTTGACTGCAGCATTCCAGGAGTCGGAGATTTCGTCCCTATTATAGGTTTCGAAAAACTGGATATTCAGGGGTTTGACGTTTTTCAAAGCGACAGTTTCCTCTTCCGGCTCAGAAGAACAAGCTATTAAGAAAGCAGGTATAAACAGAAATAGAAAAAGATGTTTCATGAGGGGTTATTTGATTGTATGTTTGATTTTTCGAAGATACGAATTTGAACCACATAGGAGCATGGGTCACATAGTTTTAGGTAGAATTACACGCTATGTTTTCTATGTGAACTAGTGTGGTTGAAAAACAAACCACATAGGAACATAGGTCACATAGTTTTAGATAGAATTCCATGTCCACGGTTGTTTGTCCCGCATGGGAAGTTTGGGATGGATGTGAGCATACCGGATATTTGAAGAAGCTAAGATAAGTAATTATTTACCGCAGATGCACAGATGCTTAACGGCGCTTACCAGTCGCCTTATCACTACATCTTTCAATTGCTTCTTCCCGCTTTTTATCTGCACAAATTCACTTAATCTGCCCGGAAATTGGAAAATTCAGGTTATCCGCCCGTTTTATTTTGCACGATTTTTTCCTCCCCCTTTATCCGCCTCCAAAGGGGGAAGCTGAAAAATTTCCTAATTTTACAGTATGAATAAATCGAAATTTACTGTAACAGCTGCGCTCCCATATGCGAACGGACCCCTTCATTTAGGGCATGTTGCCGGTGTTTACCTGCCTGCTGATATTTTTGTGCGCTTTTTGCGTTCCAATGGCCATGATGTTGCTTTCATCTGCGGATCGGATGAACATGGTGCCGCCATTACGCTGCGCGCGAAAAAAGAAGGGATCACTCCGCGTGAAATCGTGGATAAATACAACAAGATCATCGGGGATTCATTCATGCAATTCGGGATTTCGTTCGATATTTTTCATCGTACTTCTGCACAGATTCACATTGAAACAGCGCAGGATTTCTTCAAGGTTTTGGAGAAAAACGGAAAATTCATCGAGGAAACAACCGAGCAATATTACGACGAGGAATTTCAGCAGTTTTTAGCTGACAGATATATTACCGGAGATTGTCCGAACTGTGGAAACAGCGGAGCTTACGGAGATCAGTGCGAAAAATGTGGTTCTGCTTTGAGCCCGACGGATCTGATTAACCCGATTTCAACGTTGAGCGGAAAAACGCCGGTTTTGAAAAGTACTTCTCACTGGTTCCTGCCGATGGATCGCCACGAAGAGTGGCTGCGTCCGTGGATCAAGGAAGGAATCCTGGACGGAAAGCAACAGCATGACCCGAAAGCGTGGAGAAACCAGGTGATCGGGCAATGTTTGTCGTGGATTGACGGTGGTTTGCGTCCGCGTGCAATGACCCGCGATTTGGATTGGGGAGTTCCTGTTCCGCTTCCGAATGCAGACGGAAAAGTGTTGTATGTTTGGCTGGATGCGCCGATCGGGTATATTTCCGCAACGAAGCAATGGGCTTTGGACAACGGAAAGGACTGGAAAGATTATTGGTGCAACGAAGAGCGCAAACTGGTGCATTTCATTGGGAAGGATAACATCGTTTTTCATGCGATCATTTTCCCGATCTTGCTAAAAGATCACGGCGGCTTCATTTTACCGGACAACGTACCGGCTTACGAGTTCCTGAACCTGGAAGGGGATAAGTTCTCTACTTCCCGCAACTGGGCGGTTTGGCTGCACGAATACCTGGAAAGATACCCGGATAAAATTGACGAGTTGAAATATACCTTGACGGCAATTGCTCCTGAAACGAAGGACGCGGAATTTACCTGGAAGGAATACCAGGCGCGTGTAAATAATGAACTGGCGGATATTTTAGGAAATTTCGTGAATCGTGCGTTGGTATTGACACAAAAATATTACGAAGGAAAAGTTCCTGCATGCGGAGAGCTGACAACGGAAGATCAATTGGTCCTGGACGAAATGAAAGCAATTCCACAGCGGATTGCTGATTTAGTTTACCAATACAAATTGCGTGACGCACAGGCTGAAGCAATGCTTTTGGCGCGAATCGGGAATAAGTACCTGGCGGATAATGAGCCGTGGAAATTGGTGAAAACCGATCCGAAGCGTGTGGAAACGATTATGAATATCGCGTTGCAAATCACAGCAAATCTTGGATTGGTGCTGGATCCGTTCTTGCCGGAAACTGCTGCGAAGATTCGTCAATTTGTTGGAATCGAAGCACAAAGCTGGGATCATTCGGGAACGATTTTATTGAAAGCCGGAGATCAAACGAACCCGCCTTCGATTTTGTTCCAGAAGATTGATGATGAATTTGTCGCGCGCGAAGTGGAATTACTGCATGCATCACAACCTGCAGCAGCAACGAATTTCCCGCCACAAAAGGAAGAAACATCTTTTGATGATTTCTCGAAAATGGATATTCGTTTGGGAACGATTGTAGATGCAATCCGTGTTCCGAAGGCAGATAAATTGTTACAACTGACTGTAAACACAGGAATTGATACCAGAACAATTGTTTCGGGAATTGCCGAGCATTATGCTCCGGAAGAAGTGATCGGAAAAACGGTTGCGGTTTTGATGAACCTGGCGCCGAGAAAGATCCGCGGAGTAGAATCCCAGGGAATGATCCTGATGGCGGAAAATGAAGAAGGAAAACTGAGCTTCATGATTCCGGAAAAAGGATTTGAAGCAGGAGGAGAAATCAGGTAATTTTTTCCAACTGGATAAAATAGAGGCGTAGAAGATTTTCTGCGCCTTTTTGTTTATGGTTTTTCCCCGCGGATTTCGGCGTGAGCCTAGTCGAACGAGGTTGCAGAAGTTTGCAGAGAAAATGCCTATGTTTTTGTACAAGAACTCCGCTGATCAGTTATATAAATAAATCAGAATAAGGTTCTGCATCCTGCATAAAATATTTTAGAGTTTTGGTATCTTTAAAGCTTCGCGCTCTTTGCCGCTTTGCGTTTAATTATGATGTTGATTTGACAAACGCTAAGAAGCAAAGTACGCAGAGGATTTAACGGGAAATTCAAAGATCATCTGAACTTTTGGCAAGTCAAAGAATTTAAAGCGTTTTTCGCGGATGTGTTTTAAATATTGCGAAATCCGCAGGAGTTGGAAAGATTTGTATTTTTGTGACCGATGACTGAACGCAAGAAAATAATCCGGTATCATGAAGTGAAACTCGTTGTAATTTCAATGCTGACGGCTCTGATGTGTTGTGTTTTGGCTTTCGTGCTGAAATGGTTGACGGAAGAAGCTCAACATCGGCTTTATTATTTTGCGCATCAACACCTGGTTTGGTTTATTGTCTTTCCAACCTGTGGGATTACAGCCATTTATTTTTTGCGGAAGTACCTTTTTCAAAACAGGAAGAATAAGGGAATCACAGAGATTTACAAAACATTGGATCAACGCAAGGATCATCTGCCTTTTTTCAAGATTCCGTCGCATTTTCTCAATGGATTTCTTACGGTAATTTTTGGCGGATCAACCGGAATTGAGGTTTCAACGGTCGTGGCTACGGCTACGATTGGAAACGAAACGTACAAGCGCGACTTTTCGGCGAAAATGTATAAACGCGAATTGGTTAGTGCAGGAGTTGTTGCAGGTGTCGCGGTGTTGTTTGGAAATCCGGTTGTAGGGTGGTTTTTTGCCCTGGAGGTCATTGCCCGTAAAGTGAATAAAGCCCTTTTGCTGAGCTGTACTGCGGCTGCAGTGGTTTCCTGGATTTTTACCCTGAGCATTGATAGCCAACCATTATTGCCATTCCACGTAAATGATTGGTCGTGGAAAGCACTTCCGTTTTTCGTTTTGCTGAGTTTGTTCGGTGCTTTGACTTCTGTTTACTTCACTATTTTGGTGATTCGCATCAAGGAGTTTTTTGCGCAGATCCCGAACAATTTTATCCGTGTGAATCTGGGAGCTTTGCTGGTTGGTGCAGCCATCGTATGTTTCCCGTTTCTATACGGAGACAGCTACCACGGAATGATTGAGATCATCGGAAAGGTAATGGATAAAGAGTCGGTTTCCCTGGTGATTTTAGCATTGTTGCTGGTCATGAAACCGCTTGTTGCGGCATTGACCTTGGGAGCCGGCGGAGATGGCGGTGTTTTCGCACCGAGTATTGTTGCAGGAGCAATTTTGGGAATCTTTTTCGCTTTGATCTGCAACCGGTTTTTCCATACGGAACTGATTCCACTTAATTTCGCCCTAGCAGGAGTGGCTGCAACACTTTCATCAGCGATTTCGGCCCCATTTACGGCATTGGCACTGGTTTGCGGTTTAGTTCCGAACGGATACGTGCTTTTTATCCCGGTTTTCGTAAGCAGTTTTGCCGCACAGCAGATTGCACGATTCATCCTTCCGTATAATGTGTATACCTATGGAATGGAAAAAGCGGTGAAATAGATTAATCGGTATCAAACTCATCGTCCAGCAAGTCCTTTTCTGTCTTTTTGTTTTTCAGGTAACGAACGACCTGGATAATGAAAATCGTGATGGAATACAATGCTGCTATTCCAAGCAAAAGAAAAACCCACGTATTTGTCAAAACAAAAATGTTTTAGATCGGGAATACGGCATTGCATGTCCGGTCGGGAGTGCTTTTTGACTGGCAATTGCTTGTTGCTTTTTGGGTACTTGTTTTTTTGTATGTTCCTTCGATTTCAGTTTCTCCGTTTGACTTGATGCACTGGCAGGAATACGTGTTTTTCCGGCAAGCGGATAATAACAGCAAGAAAATAGTGGCAGATAAAAAGATTCGTTTTTTCATAAAATGGAAAATAGAATGAAAGATAAACGTTTCAAAATGATTTTCAAAGATCTCAGACCGCTAAAGATTGAGATGAATGCATTTGTATCAAAGTCTTGTCAATCAGATCTTCAAGCCGCAGATAACCTTCGTTGAACGATGTATGCTGCCAGCCGTACCACCAGACATCTTCTGCGAGTCCTTCCCGGTTGATTATCGGGGCCAGGAACTCCGTAATTTCAGGTTTCAGCTCTTCGCTGGCATAATGTTTTCCGAAACCATAATAGATCGAACGGTTTTTGATATTGTATTCGATTAAAACGGAAAATTTTGTTTCCCGGTACGTGAAGGTGATGCCTGTTTTCAGGAATGAATAGTCTTTGATATTAAACAATTGGGTTTCTTCCGGCTCAAAACGCTTTTTCAGCTTGTTTTTCCATTCTTCAAATGCTTCTTCTTTGGAAATGCGAAGCAAGTCGTTCAGTTGTTTTGTCAGCTCATTGATTTCGTTGAGCTTTTCGTCAAGTACTTCAATATTTTCAGTAAGATCGTTACCGAGGTTTAGTTCTGCGGATAAAAAATGGCGTAGTTCTTTATTCATAGCGGCGTATTTTCTTTTTTTACGGAAAAGGGAATTTAAATGATCGATGTATTGAATGACGGCACTTTGGATGAAAATTTCTTGCGGAGGCAAGGTTTCCAGGTACTGTTGAAGCCACGGAAGTATTTCTGATTCGTAGGCGAGTTTGAGATATCGCGAGTGGAAATCTTCCGTCCGGTAGTTGGTTCCCCAGGTTTGTGCGGAAACAACATCCTCCTGTTTTCGGGTTAAGTAGAGAACGTAAATCTGTTCACTGCTAAAACCGATGGATTTACATTTGTCAATGTACCGTGCAACCTGGTGTTCCTGTTCAACAGCTCCGTGTATTTTGTTTTCTATAATGACGGCATACTTGCCCTGTTCTCTGATCAGGCCGTCAATTCTCATTTTTTCGGCTGTCAATTTTGGTTTTTTAATTGCGGCCGTATCAAAATAGAAAGCAGTGCCGGGTGTGTTGTTTAAAAATGATAAAAAATGGATCAATGTGGGGCGATGTTCCAAAAGCCGGATTAGAAACTTGCTGTGGGCATTTTCATTTGTTTTTAAATCATCCAGTAAATTCAGGTTGTGCGGAAGTTTATCCCGCTCTTTTTGATGTGCTTCCGAAAATCGGGAAAGCAACAAATTGGATTCTGACAGCTTTTTTCTTTTGCTCTCCGCAATCCAGTTCTGAAATGAGTTACTCAAAGAAATTAGTTCACGGGTATTCATGGAAGGCATTTAAGTTAGAAGTGAACATGTTTTGGTTTGTTCAAATGTAGAAAAATCAGAATATTTATTGATTTTCCACTGCCATTTTTCCATGACTGGTCAGGTAAGCATTGACAATCCTGGTTTGCAATTTCCGGTTGCGGAGCACAGAATGTTTGTACGAGCTTTCGGAAAGATGTACAAAAAGTTGTCCCAATTGAATGAAGAATCGCTGAATGGGTGGATGAATGCGCCAGAGAGTTTCCGGTAAATGCATGGTTTCGCAGGAGGTTTTCCCAAGGAAAAACCAGTTGTAACCCAAATGCGTTTTGTAAACGAGTTTCTTTTGCCAGTTTTTGGATGGAAACGGCCCGTCAACCGGCTCAAGTGTTAAGGCCTTTGCTAATGAAATCGTGTCTTCATCTGCCGGAGCTTGTGTGATGGTCCAGGAGTAGATTGCACGAATGGCTTCGTTTTCTGTGTTTGGAAGGTAAGAAGCCGGAATTCCGAGCAGGTAGCCGACGTATTTCCAGAAATGAAACAAGCCTTCGATTTCCTTTTCCGTAATTTTCAATCCTAATTTGCGAAGTCCGTCGAGGAAAATGATGGAAAAACCCAGATTCGTTGCAATCATATCCCATTGATTCAGGGGAGAACCCCAATCTGCTTCCTGCCATTTTCCTTCGTCAATAATGCTGACACGGGCATAGGCATGCATCAAACGAACCTTCAAACACTCTTTCAGGCCAATTTGAGGCTTTGTGAGCGCATTTTCGCCAATGATCCTAACCCAGAACTCAGTTGTTTCCGTTAACCGCTTAGCAGCGCCCTTTTTCAATGCTCCGGTAAAAACAAGCGGTTTGTTGATTGCTGCGGATTCGTAACCGCCCATCAGGCAGTAATTGCGGAGAACCATCAGGCCGAGCGAACCGGATCTCCGGCATAAACGTGCGCCTTCTTCGAGCAATTCCAGGTTCAGCCAGGAAGGTATTTCAGTTGTTTGCCGGATCAGCAGCTTTAAACTTTCGGGACATTCGATATCCTCTTTTCCGCTCAACAATGCTTCAATCCAGCTGTCTGCCTGGCGAAATCCATGAACCTGGTATATTTCCCGAATGACCCGGTCTGCCGGAGCATCTGTTTCAAACAAACGCGGAACGAGTTGTTCGATTTCTGTTTTACCCGGAAAAGCGCCGTTTAATCGTTTCGCCAGTTTCTTCCCGTTTCCGGATTCCCAGTATATGGAAAAGCCGGGAGAAGGATAATAAAACCTGGATGGAATCATCATTTCCCCTCTTTATGTTTCAAAAGGAAATCTTTCATCGTGTCCATCTGGATTTTCTGCATTTCCAGTAACTCCTGTTGCTGGTGAATGATCAGGTGATCTATTTTTTCGTGCAGCAAACGAATTTCTACTTCGGATTTCAGGTTGATCATGTAATCTTTCTTTGCGCGTTCCCGGTCTTTTTCTTCCTGCCGGTTCTGACTCATCATAATGACCGGAGCCTGAAGTGCTGCCAGGCAGGATAAAATGAGATTCAGCAAAATAAACGGGTAAGGGTCGAAACCTTTGTTCAACAGGAAAAAGGCATTCAGGAAAATCCAAAGGAGTAAGAAGGTCATAAATGAAATGATGAAGACCCAGCTTCCGCCAAAAGATGCCACTTTATCTGCAACCCGTTGTCCGAGCGTATCTTTGGATGCCACATCTTCCAATTGATCCGAGAGCAGTGTTTTATCGCTCAGGGATTCGAGAACGGTTTTGTCGAGTGAAGAAAGTTCGCCGAGCTGTTCTTCCATCATGTTGGATAAATATTTTTCGCGGTAATCATTGAGTTCACCGATGGACAGGAAGTGATTTTCCGTAAACTCCGGGTGTTCTTTTTGAATTAACTCTAAAATACTTCCGCGAATGGTTTTACCTGAAATACGTTCAGCCAGTGGAAATTGATCGTTTGTGAGATCACTGCGAAAAGTGTTCATACTTGAAATGAATTTGTACAGGTGAATTTACGCAGAAAGAATTTAATTCAATGAAAAATGCCCCGAATCCGCTGTTGAGGGACCGGAGCATTTTTTTTATGGAATGATAACAAGCCTTATGTGGGTTCAAAAGATGAAAATGCATTATTGAACCTTGTACCTTTTTGAATAGGTAAGAAGGGTTTTTTATTTCAAACTTTTGATGATGAATGCAGCAAGCATTTTCCCTGCTTTTGCATAGGATTCGGCAATCCGCGTACCAGTGTCGAAATCCATTCCCATGGCCTGGGCTCCGGGAACCAGCTTCTGTGACAGCCTGGCCAATACTTTCTTTTCATCGTTTTTGTCGACGAAAATGTATTCATACGAAACGGCTGCGGGTTTACTCATCACTCCGACGTTGTAACCCGGTTCAATAAATTTTGTCTTGATGATCAGCGTGTAATTCGCCTTGTCATTGTCTTTTCCGGCCTGCACTTTGTTTCCCGCCAGTCCTTTTTCCAATAATTCTTCAAATTTTTCAGGAAAACGAACTTCTTTGTCGCGCTCCCAGGATTCGGACCATTTGTCGCCTCTTCCGGCTTCTTTTTCGTTCAGTTCTTTGATTCTTTTGTCCTTGTAAGATTTTTCGGAAGGATAATCGCCGACTTCCAGCGCAGAGAAATCGTAAACAACATTCAGTTCCGTTTCGCCCTTCAGGAAAGCCAGGTCTCCTTCAAGGAGCATGATTTTTTGGGCACTGGCCATCGTTGCAAAACCAAGAACCAATCCCAGCGAATAAATGATTTTTTTCATACTTAGCTGTTTAGAATAATACAGTGAAAAATTAAGGTAATAATCTGAAATTTAGACACTTTATCGGAATTTACAAAGAAAATTACGTCAAATGGCGTAGGGAAACAAAAAATGTTCCGCCACCGGGACGGAACATTTCGGATATACTCTAAACAGTTGTTTTTACAATAAATGAATTGAACGGTTGAATAGGTTCAATGAATCGTGCGGATTACCGGTTATTTCGTAAAATCACTATAACAATTCATTTGCCAGGTTTGCCAGCTCGGAACGCTCTCCTTTTTCAAGGCGTACGTGGGCAAACAGGTTCTGTCCTTTCAAACGATCGATGAGGTAAGCCAGTCCGTTACTGTTTTCATCCAGGTACGGCGTATCGATCTGGTGAACATCCCCGGTGAACACAATTTTGGTTCCTTCCCCGGCACGTGTAATAATCGTTTTTACTTCGTGAGGAGTGAGGTTTTGTGCTTCGTCAACAATGAACAGGATATTGGACAAACTTCTTCCGCGGATAAAAGCCAGCGGAGTGATGAGAATCCGGCCGCTTTCCTGCATTTCAACAATGTGCTTGTGCCGTTTTTCATTTTCCCCGAATTGGGACTTAATGAATTTCAGGTTATCCCACAAAGGTTCCATGTACGGGCCAATCTTGTCGTTTGCATCTCCCGGAAGAAACCCGATTTCTTTGTTCGAAAGCGGAACCAGGGGGCGTGCTAAGATGATTTGCTGAAACAATTTATGTTGTTCCAGGGCTGCAGCCAATGCCAACAGGGTTTTTCCCGTTCCGGCAACTCCCTGCAGAGCAACCAGCTTGATGTTGTTATTCATCAACGCATTGATGGCAAAAGCCTGTTCTGCATTTTTCGGTTTGATCCCGGAAGTGTATTCTTTCTCGACGCGCTGCAAAGTATCCGTATGCGGATCAAAGTAAGCCAGTCCGGAGCTTTTCCCGTTTTTCAGAATGTAATATCCATTCGCAATCTTCTGATTCCCCAAAATTCCGGACTCGTCGATTGTTCCTTTCAAAAAGAGTTGTTTGATCGTTTCGGATTCAATTCCTTCGATCGTTGAACTGGAAGTCTGCTCCAACTCATTGGTATGGACTTTCCCCGTTTCATAGTCTTCTGCCAGAATACCAAGAGCTTTCGCCTTGATGCGTAAATTGATGTCTTTGGTAACAAGAATAACGTCCTTTTTGGGCTCCTGCTCTTTGATCACCAGGGTTGAATTGATGATTTTGTGATCATTCTTTCCTGAACCATAAATCGACTCAGCATCCACTCCCTTTGGTTGGGAATCCAGCAACACACGAAAAGAACCCAGGTTCGGGCCCAGCGAAATCCAGTTTTGCAGTCCACCGTTTGCCGAAATCTTGTCAATAAAACGAATTACTTCACGAGCTGAGAAGTTCTTGGTGTCATTTCCGATTTTGAATTTGTCCAGTTCCTCTAAAACCGTAATCGGAATTGCCACATCGTGTCTTTCAAAATTCATGATCGCGTCATGGTCATGTAGTAGAACCGAAGTGTCTAGTACAAATAGTTTGTTCTTTTTAGCCATACTGAAGTATTTGTATTAAAGTACTTTTTTCTGGCCTCGGTTACACGGATGCGAATTCAAACTTATTGACAAAGATTTGTGATTAAAAAAGGGAGCTTTTAACTCCCTTTTAACATACTCTTTATTTTTCTATCACAAACCGTTTCAGTGTTTTAGCACCTTGAGACCGAAGTTCCAGGTTGTACATCCCGGAGACCAGTTTTCCACAGTCAATTTTAGTTTGACCGGGAGCGAGGATTAAAACGGAGATCACTCTCCCGGTTTGATCCAGCACCCGTGCTTCAATGGTCTGAGCGGAAGTGTTGTCGACATTCAGGAAGCTGTTAGCAGGATTCGGGTAAATACTGACTGCCTGATCGATCAATTCTGAAAGGGAATTCGGGAGACTTGTTGAGAAACGATTGTCCCTGTTTGAACGCGTCGTGTTGAAATCCTGGGCCATTTTCGTACTGGAACAAGTGCTTGGAGCATCAACGGTTACGACATAAAACAACCCGTTGGTAGAAGCCGGCTGATCCGTATAAGTAAACAGGTTATTCGGCATCGTAGCGATATCTTCCCAGCCATTTGCATTCGTATATCTTTTCAGAACGAAGTTCGAATAGTTGAAACCTTCGTATTTGTCCCAGGATAAGTTCATATCGTTTCCTAATCCATGATTCACCACCAAATGAATGGTTTTGTGGTTCGCACTCAATTCCGATTCCACTCCGCAGGAATTTACAGAAGTAATTTTGTATCTCCAGGAACGCACGTTCGGGGAAGCTACCGGATCATTGAAAACGGATTCATCGTTGTAAGCGACCGATCCGACTACCTGGTACAGGCCTGCCTGCGACGTTTCGCGGTAGATGTTAAAATGATCGATTCCAATGGTAAACGGTTTTTCCCATACAACCAGGTTCTTGTTTGTCAGTTCGTCAACGGTTACCAAACAAATTTCAGAAGCGGGTGGAAGAGCTGCCCCGACAGTTGCTCCCAAAACAGTAATACATCCGGAAGCTCCCGTTACCGAAACGGAATAGGTTCCCGGAGCCAGGTTTGAATTGTTTTGAGTCGTTGTGCCGTTTGTCCAAAGATAACTTTGCGGATTTCCTGAAATGACGCTCAACTGAATGCTTCCGTCATTGGCACAGGTAGATGGAGTAACAGAATTTACAATCAGATTGGGCCCGAACGCATTTGAAACCAAAGCACTTCCTGTAAAACTGCAATTGTTTGCGTCTGTCACCGTGCAGAAATAAGTTCCTGCACCGATATTGGAAATCGTCGCATTGTTTACGTGCAGGTTTGTTCCCTGTGCGTCTGTCCAGGCATAATCGAAAGGAGCTGTTCCACCGGTGAAAGATGCAGTTACCTGGCCATTTGTAGCGGAACAAGCCGGTTGCATAATTGTCATTTGATTGAGCATGATTTGCTGTGGCTCTTCCACATAATAAGTTGCTGCGGAAATACAACCCAATGCATCTGTAATGGTCAATTCGTACGGGCCGCTTGGAAGCCCGGAAATATCTTTGCTTATCGCACCGTTCGACCAGGAATAAACCAATGGTGCTGCACCACCGTTTGTCGTTACATGCACAAACCCGTCATTTACTCCATGACAAGTTGTTCCTGAAGCAGTTCCTGTTTGAGAAAGTCCGTTGGATCCAACCATGGAAGAAGCCGTCGAAAGACATCCGTTTGCATCGCTTACGGAAACCACGTATTGCCCGGGAGCAAGGCTATCGGTTGTTGCTTGTGTTGATCCGCTGCTCCAGTAAATGGAGTAGGGAGACAAACCGGAAGTAATTGAAACGGAAGCTGTTCCGGTACTTTGGTTGCAATCGGAAGAAGTGCTTGTTACGTTGAGCTCAGGTGTTTGATTAATCGTAAACGACAATGACGCAGAACTGGTGCAACCGTATTGATTGGTTTTGGTATAGCTCATTACGGTTGTTGAACCCGCCGGGTAAGAAGGGTAGAACATATTGTTCGAAATACCCGTTCCGCTCCAGGTTCCGCCTGCCGGAGTAGCCCAGGAATTCAGGTTGATCGGATCGGTGTTCTTACAAACAGCACTGATTGTATTGGTAAATGCAAGATCCGGTTTCGGGTAGATGGTAACCGGAATCAGTTTTGTTCCGCAGGAAATCCCGTTATCAAATAATTCTACCTGTAAATCAACAATCATCGGTGAGCTCACGTCATTGGTGCTTCCGATTGTTATGGAGAATTGAAGGGTTCCGGAACCCGAAATACTCAGAGCAGAATTGGGAATAATGGAAACGTTTTGGGAAATGCAGGTCATGCTTAAACCCTGGTGGCTGAAATTCGGATCCAGGCAGTAAACAGAATTGTTTGCCGGATTGTTCAGTACGGATGATTCACATAGGCTGAAAAGACTATTGTCCTCTATGTTTGCCGCTTGATTGTATTCCTTCACGTAAAATTTCCCGCCATCAACGTAGGCAATGACGTAAATTCCATTATAAACCTGTGTTTCCAAAGATGTAGCTGTTGAAGGAGCCAGAGTATTTCCTGAAGAAATGGTTGAAACAACCGGATTGGTAACGTTGCTGATTTTCGTGAAGAAACAAGATGCTGCATTTTTGTAGAACACATAGGCATCGCTGTTGTATGTGTCGAATTCAAAATCGCTGATCATGCTTCCGGTACTCAAAACAAGCTCGGTATTTAGAGCCGTATTTGTGAGGGAATTGAACTTTAAAGGATAATTGGACGCGCTTGATGCCCAGATGAAACTATAGGCAGACAAATCGTTGTTTCGTTCGATCTGCATTTTGGAAATGTTATCCGCCAAAAGACCAGCTTCGAAAGTATAATTTTGAGAATAGATTCCTCCGGCTCCGGAAGCGTCCAGGTGAATGTTGCTGGTTACCCCGGTTTGCCCGTGAATTACTGCGGAATTGTTTTCATCCACATAAGCATTGAGTTTTCCGGAAGAAGCGGAAAGCA
>VFQP010002643.1_pt1 | contig 19607 bp, 19 predicted proteins | sample 3512351 | NCBI WGS metagenome assembly VFQP01 (sample SAMN10412372, study PRJNA504923) | tailings metagenome | isolation source: Relicate 1 Philex TSF1 revegetated site | place: Philippines: Tuba, Benguet | collected 2017-08-29
TTTGCCGCCGCACTGGCCGAGGCGCTGCAAGTGTATCTCGCGCGGCACTACGGCTGGACACCCGCACCGTGATGTCTGCTGCGCACCATTTGCGGCACGTCGCATGAACGACGCGCCACTCGCCCCCGGCGTGCTCCACGCCATGCAGCTGGCCCTGGCCGAGGCCCAGGCTGCCGCTGCGGCCGGCGAAGTGCCCGTGGGCGCCGTCATCATCGATACGGCCAGCGGGGAGTTGCTGCTGCGCGCCCAGAACCGCATGCAGCGCGACGGTGACGCCACCAGCCATGCCGAGGTACTGGCATTGCGGGCCATGGCGGCGCAGCACGGCGACAAGGTGCTGAGTCATTGCACGCTCGTGGTCACGCTCGAGCCCTGCGCCATGTGCGCGGGGGCCATTGTGCTCTCGCGCGTTGGGCGTCTGGTGTTCGGCGCCTGGGACGACAAGGCCGGCATGTGCGGCAGCGTGGGTGACATCGTGCGGCATCCGCGGCTCAATCATCGCCCCGAAGTGCGGGGCGGGGTATTGGCCGAGGAGTGCGGCGCGTTGTTGCGTGCGTTTTTTGAATCGCGGCGCTGACCTGTGATTGAGCATTCGCGACTGTTCGCTGCACAAAAGCTGAACAAACGCTGAATACGCACTGAACCTTCCGCGCACTGAGGCTGTCTTGGGAATACCTGAAAAGGTATACGTTCCCCTGAACCCCAGGTCCATGCGTCCCATACATTCGCCAATTCGCGCGGCGGCCCGTACGCTCACACAGCGCACAGCACCAGTGGCGGCCGCCACACTCTTTGCCGCGCTGCTTGCCGCGCTGCCCGCACGCGCCCAGTCGTCCGCGCCATCACCCGCAGCGTTTGTCATACCCGACAGTGTCTCGGCGCCCGACGTCGTGCGGGCCTTTGCCGCGCAGCTTGGGTCTCGTGCGCCCATGTCCGACAAGGACTTTGTGCGCGAATGGTTCGACAGGAGCGCGTACACTTTCGAGTCGGCCGAATCCCTGGCGCGGCGCATGGCCTCCGCACGGAGCAGCACCGGCGGTGTCACGGTGCAACGCGTGGAGCAGCGCGGCGCGCAGCCCTGGCTGCTCGTGCAGGCGCATCGCACGGGCCACGAGCGCTGGATTCCGCTCTATCTCGAGAACAGGAAGCTGCAGGGCTGGGATGTACGCATCGACCCCTTTGCCGCCGTGGGTCGTCCACCCGAGCTGCCCGCGCGCCCTGTGCCCGCCGACTCCGTGCTGCCCGTGGTGCAGCACTGGCTCAACTGGTGGGCGCAGCATGATCTCTGGTCGGGCACCGTGGCCATTGCCCATCGCGATTCCATCGTCTTCACGCGGGGCGTAGGGCAGGCCGTGCGCGCCTCCACCGGCAGCGAACGCGCCGCCGAGGCCGATACGCGCTATCACCTCGGCTCGGCCAACAAGATGCTCACCGCCGTGCGCATTCTGCAGCTGGTGCAGGAGGGGCGGCTGCGGCTCAGCGACACCGTACAGCGCATTCTGCCCGCCTATCCGCGGCCCGACGTGGGCTCGCGCATCACCGTGCGCCAGCTGCTCACGCACACCGCCGGCCTCGGTGGTCTGTTCGAACTGCCCGCCTTCAACGTCAAGAAGCGCTACAAGTCACACGGCGAGTTGCTGCAGGTACTGAAGACACGCGACCTGCTCTTTGAACCCGGCACACGCTATCGCTACGCCAACGAGGGCTACCTCGTACTCGGCGCCATCATCGAGCAGCTCACCGGCGAATCCTACGAGCAGAGCATCAGCAATCACATTCTGCGCGTGGCCGACATGCAGGGCTGGTGCGACTGCGCCGCGCGCTTCGATGTCGCGCAGCGCGCCGACGGCTATTCCTGGCGCGAGGACACCGACCCGCTGGCCGTGGGCAGCGTGGTCGACAACCGCTGGTTCATCGGCTCGCAGGGCCTGTCACTGGGCGGCTACTACGCCACCGCGCACGACATGCTCAAGTTTGCGCGCGCCATGCAGCGGGGGCGTCTGCTGTCCGACTCCCTGCGCGCCCTCATGTGGACCGCCGAGCCGCTCGCCAAGCCCGCGGCCTATGGCATGGGCATGGTACTCAACAGCTTCGAGGGTCGGTCCGCCTGGGGGCATGGCGGTGGTGGTGGACGCAGCGGTATTGGTGTGGAGTTCGGGGCCATGCAGGACGGCAGCTGGTCACTGGCCGTCATGGGAAATCGCGACCTCAGCGATGCGCGGCAGGTGTACACGCCGCTCATGCGCTTTCTCGCGCGGCAGGGCGGGGAGGTGTTGTGAAGTAGTGTGGGGTCCGTGCCGCGCGCTCCACATCGCGCGCGGCATGACTGCCTGGCGACTTCTGTCCGGCACGGATACGACTGGCGAGGAGCAGGAACTCCTCCTCGTCGAGTAACGCCTCGCCGTTCTCGACGGCTTCAATCCGGTCCTTGGTGACTGCAGACAGCGCCTCGTCTTCGAGCACTTCCTCGATGACACTCATAATGTCGAGGCTTACGATGCCTGCTACAGGGCGGCCATCCTGCGTCACGTACAATGCGGAACGTTGCACCGTGCTCAGCACCTCAGCCGTGTGTGTTGCCAGGTCCTCTTTAGAAACAGATGCTATCCGAATGTACACTGACACTACCCTCCGTTGGTCACATGCGGGGCGATGGCGCTACAGCAGGAAATCTACTGCAGTCAGTGTCGCCAGTGATTCAAATGAGAGTTCGCCAAGGACAACAATACGGACGCTGGCGGGAGTCTGAACTGCGCGGGAGATTGGGGGAGACACACACCCTCCCCCCACTCGCCCCCCCCGTAGCCATGACCACGTGGTCCCGCCTGCTGCCCATTGCCGGCCTTGTCGCGCTCACTGCTGCCTGCAGCGCCCCGGCCGATGCCCCGGCCGCGCTCATTCCGCCTGAGGCCCCGTATCAGGGCGTGTCGCTGTTGGGCGACACCCTGCGCAACTTCCCGCTGTCCGACGCCGCGCGCACGCGCTATCTGGCGCAGCTCGACACCGCGCAGCAGGCCTACACCCGCGCGCCGGCCAACATCGACTCGCTCATCTGGTACGGGCGTCGTCTGGGCTATCTGGGGCGTTTGCAGGAGGCCATCGCCGTGTACACTCACGGCCTCACCCTCGCGCCCGACAACCCCTGGCTGCTGCGGCATCGTGGGCATCGCTACCTGTCGGTGCGTGAGTTCGACAAGGCCATTGCCGACTTCGAGCGTGCCGAGCAGCTCACCGCGGGCAAGCCCGATGAAGTGGAGCCCGACGGCCAGCCCAATGCGCTCAACCAGCCCATTGGCACCCTGCAGAGCAACGTGCGCTATCACCTCGCGCTCGCGCACTACCTCAAGGGCAACTACGCCGACGCAGCGCGTGTGGCGCAGGCCGAGCTGGATGTGGCCAGCAACGACGATCGCCGCGTGTCCATGACCCACTGGCTGTATCACAGCCTGCGCCGCGCCGGTCGTGTGGAAGACGCCATCAAGTCGCTCGATGGCATTTCGGCCAACATGCAGATCATCGAGAACACCAACTACCACAAGCTGGTGCAGATGTACAAGGGCCTGCTGCCCATCGACTCCGTGCTGCCCGCCAACACCACCGGCGAGCTGTCGGTGCAGGACGTGTCCTCGGCGTACGGCGTGGCCGCCTACATGCTGGGCAATGGACAGGAGGCCGAGGCCAAGTCGCTCATGCAGCGCATCGTGCAGGCCGGGCAGTGGGGTGCGTTCGGGTCCATCGCGGCCGAGGCGGACTTGGCGCGGATGAAGTAACAGGACCTCGCCTCAAGCAGTCCGGGCCCGTCCGGAAAGTATGATACACGTGAGGTATATACTTCACGTGTATCATACTCCCAGTCGTGTGCTGTAACGTGTTGTATTTGTTTGTTTTACGATACAGCCATGAGGGACCTCCGCCCTCTCCGTTTCATCGGGCGTTGCATCGTATGTGGATATTGGGTATATTCTTGGTATATTTTCAAGCGAGGTGTCGTGGCTGACGTTCTGGTGCTCGAGCCCAATCGCAAGACCCGCCACGTGGTCAATCAGGCTGTCGAGGAGTTGCAGCTTCGTCCGATTGAATCGGGGAGCTGGGACGACGCCGTTGCGCGTGCTGGGCGCGAACCTGTTGGTATTGTCGTGGCGGACTGGGAGGCCATGGTATCTGACGTAGATACCAGCGATTCCATCCGACTCGCCCATCGTTTCAAGAGCGCGATGCTGCGGTTGCAGTCGGTTCGCGAATCCGCGCAGAGCTATGCGCCTCGCGTGATCCTCACCGCCGGAGCAACGAGTCGTGAACGCTATGAGCAGGCGCATGCCGCGGCCATCACGGCGGGCGTCGACGCGTTTCTTGGCCCAGAAGATCTTCGTCTCTCCACAATTCTGGAATCGTACCTGCTACGACTCGTCGGAGAGCTTCCGCCACATGCCTCGTCAGCCGCACATGTGGCCGATGCTTTCGAACTTCCCGCCGTGCATCTTCGTCACGCTGAGTCTGGACGTTGGGACGCATCCAGGATCGCCAAGGCACTTGGCGTGCCCCTCAAGACACTCGCACAGTCTCTTGGCGCGAAATACAGCACGGTGCACAAGACGCCGCACGCCGAGGCCCTCCAGTCTTCGCTCGCACCATTTGGCAATGTGTTGGCGATGCTCGCGCAGATCTACAATGATGACCAGCGTGCTATAGCAGCGTGGCTCCAGACACCTCAGCGTCAGCTTGGCGGACTCACCCCTGTGGCAGCGCTCTGTGAGCCAGGACGTGCGGCGGCCGTGGAGCAGTGGGCGGCAGGATTGTGGATGGGTGACGTGGGATAATGGCGATCAGCACACGCGAGTATGCGACGCTGTTATCCCACGTTCGCCGACCGTGTTTCGCAGTGGCGGGATATCCTGGCGTCAGCCCAGCGCGTTCGAAGTCAGCAGCTATGGACGCGGGACATACCTGCGGTGCGTTTGCGTCGGGACGGTGGGTCGCTTCCCAAGCTCCTCGCTCCAATTGGCCACAAGTACACTCACAACAGGTTCAACGGACTCAATCGATTTCCGGCATTCTATCTGTCCGATAGTCAGTCTACCGTATTCGCGGAGGTATTCGGTGGGACCGCTGTAAGGTCAGGAACAGTTGGTCCGCCAACGGCGGCACGCCTTACGCTTCCTGTCGAAGCGTGCCTTGAAAAACTCGTGGATCTGAGGAACGTGGCCCTGTTGCAGGCCCTGCGAGTTTCCGAGAATGAATTGACCGAAGAGTTCGACCTTTCTCGCGTCGATCCGGCGACTGGACGTTTTGCGGGGTACGAACTTCCGCAGTGCCTCGGTGAAATTGGCAACGAGCTTGGGCTCACTGGATTTCTTTACACCTCGGCAGCTGCAAAATCGGCCGGGTACGTGGGTTCCAACGTAGTGATCTTTACCGACAACCTTGCCGCAACAGTGAGCTGGTATGAGGCCGTGGATCCGGTCACGGGCGCCAAGGAGCGGTGGCCGTAACGGGCACTGCTCACGCCTCAACCGCAGTTCGCAGTGAGGCTGCTGCCCTACGGCTTCCGTAGCACGGCTTCCGAGGCACGGCTATCGCAGTTTGCCGTCTCGCCGCCCGGCTATCGCAGTTTGCTGTTCCTAGTAGCCCCGCTCCTTGTCCACCGCCCACGTCGGCACCTGCCCACGCTCAATCGCCGCCAGGTTCTCCAAAAACGCCCCCGCCGCGCCCTCCGCCGTCGTCAGTCCCGAGATATGCGGCGACACCAGCACCCGCGTATCGCTCCACAGCGGCGACGACGGCGGCAGCGGCTCCTCGACAAACACATCCAGCGCCGCGCCGCGCAGCCAACCTGCGTTGAGTGCCTCCGGAATGGCCGTCTCCTCTACCACCGCGCCGCGGCCGGCATTGAGCAGCACCGCGCCGCGGCAGCGGCTCAGCACCTCGCGGGACACAAGGCCGCGCGTGGCCGGTGTATCCGGCGTGCTCACCACCAGCCAGTCCGCATCGTGCACCACCTCGGCCAGCGCCTCCACGCGGTGCATGGCGCTGAAAGCCGGGTGACCCGACTGCCCGCTGCGCGACACCCCGCTCACCCGCACTCCAAGGCCGCTAAGTAGCGTGGCCACCGCGCGGCCAATGTCGCCGGTGCCAAGGAGCACCGCGTGCGTGCCGGCCACACGCGGAATGTCTCGCGGCGCCCACTGCCCGCGGCGCTGCGCATCGGCCAGCGGCAGCAACTGCAGTTGAATCGCAAAGATGCGCGAGACCACCCACTCCGCGATCATTGGGCCGAAGGATTCCGACGAGCGCGTGAGCAGTACGTCGTCGGGCAGCAGGCCGGCCTCGAGCCACGGGTCCACCCCGGCGCCGGTGCTTTGCACCCAGCGCACGCTGCCCAACTGTGCCTGCACGCTGCCAGAGTTGCCTGATGGCCGGCAGACTGGCGGCACGCGGAACGCCACCAGCGCGTCGGCCCAGGCCAGGTCCTCAGCCGTCACGTCGGAAGGAGCCGCATCCCGGACCTCGAGATCGAGCCGGGCGGCGCGGATGCGAGCGGCAATGGCGGGGCCGCCGTTGCCGGCCACCAGGACGCGTCGTACGCCCGAGGGAAGGGCGGGGGAGGAAGGTGTGCTCATGCGCGCAAACTGCTCCCCGGACGGCGTGGCGGCCACCCTGCCGCCGGGTCCCACCTCGCAGACCCGAGGTGGGCGCCAGCCAGCCCCGTCGGAAGACACCAGCCCTTGATCCCCACTGCTCAGTCGATTAGCTATTGAGGCTCTGCGGCGGTTGTTCCACGCTGTGGAGGGCGCACCGCAATGCTTGACCGTGTTGCACCACGCCATGTTGGACAGGTGGCCGAGTGGTTGAAGGCACCGGTCTCGAAAACCGGCATACCGGCAACGGTATCGTGAGTTCGAATCTCACCCTGTCCGCTTTATGTTGCAGTTTCCGTTGCGCAGCGCGCCGCCGTGGCCTACCGCGGCGGCGCGTTGCACTTCCTGGATGGGTGGCCGAGTGGTTTAAGGCGCACGCCTGGAAAGCGTGTTGGCGTTAACGCGTCTCGGGGGTTCGAATCCCCCCCCATCCGCTATCGTTTGTATCCCCGCGGTGGCCAAGTTCGGCCGCCGCGGGGTTGTTTTTTTGTGGCATTCGAAATGGTGTGAGCGCTCGAAATTGGCACCTCTTACACGCAGGGTCTACTTGCGGTCTTGGGGCAGAATTAGGTATCTTCGGTGTGTGTTCGGTACTCACGCCACCCAGAGCTGTGCCGCATGTTTTTGGAGATGTCAGATCTCGCACTGCAACCCGGCAACCTCCACGACGAGCGTGTAGCCCTCGTCGCGTTGTTGTTGGGAGGCGCCGTGCCAAAGGCGCATCTCGCGGCCATGGTGGAGCACGCGGGTAGCGCCATCGCGATCTTGGCACACAGCTACCGCAGTTCGGCGGCGCAGGCAGCTCTCTTTGAGTCGAATCCCGATCCACTCATCGAGCGCGCCTTACGTGAGGTGGACAGTTGGGACGATCTGCCGTACGCCGCATGGACGGTGCTCGATGAGGAGTATCCTTCGCTTCTCAGAACGGTGCACAATCGTCCGCCGCTACTGTTTGTCGAGGGCAACGCCGACCTGATGGAACTGACGGGCGTGTCCATTGTCGGTACGCGCCAGGCGACTGATGCCGGTCTCCGTCGGGCCACCAAGTTGGCAAAAGAGTTGGGGCGTCGTGGACTGGTGATTGTATCCGGCTTGGCAGCCGGCATCGACACGGCCGCGCACACGGCGGCTCTCGATGTCGGGGCCCGTACCATCGCGGTAGTCGGCACCGGCTTGCAGCGCACCTATCCCAAGGCCAACACCTTCCTCGCTCGTCGCATCGTCAATGAGGGTGGGGCGCTCGTGTCGCAGTTCCTCCCGGCGTCTCCCCCCACGCAGTCGAGTTTTCCGCAGCGCAATGTCACCATGTCCGGCCTCAGTGTGGCAACGGTAGTGGTTGAGGCGTCTGCGACCTCCGGTGCGCGTATGCAGGCGCGGTCCGCGTTGCAGCACGGGCGAACGGTGTTTCTCCTCCGCTCGCTCGTTGATCAACATGAGTGGGCGCAAGCCATGGTGGACCAAGGAATCGATGGGGCCAAGGCGTACGTGCTGTCCGACGCCGATGACTTGGTCAGCCGCATGGATCCGGCATACACGCCGCAAGCCTTCCAGATCGCGTGAGTGGCGCGCACCCCTACGCGTCTATCGACGACGCGATTCAGGTGGTGCAGAACGAAGCGAAGGCCGTACCGTCCATCGGCCATCCGATGGTCTGTCCCTATTGTTTCGGGTCGAAGGATCCGACGTATGCGCAGTGTTTCGGGTGCCTACAGCTGCATAAGTCCGGCGTCCCTTTCGGCCTTCTCAAGCGCGTGGTGCCCATCTCAATGGCACCAGACCCTGGGACATGGTACGGTCGAATGCAGCGATACAAGGGAGCGAGTCCGGATGACATGTACTTGCTTGCTGCAGCGCTGTTCTCAGCCATGCTCGCCTTCACCAAGCCGATAGAACACGCGCTCGGTGGTGCAATTGATGCCATGTGCGTTACGCCTTCCACACGCGGCATACTTGTTGAAGATCAGCGGCTCTGGAAAAGTGTGAGCCTGGTGAGCTCGTATCTCCCGCCTCTTAAGCCGCTGTTGCGCGCTGTCCCCGGGCAGAAGAAGCCGAGGAATGCGATAAACCCATCCCTCTTTGCAGCAGAGACTTCAGAGGTGGAAGGGCGCCGCATCGTGTTGATTGAAGACACTTGGGTCACTGGATCGGGCGCGATGTCCGGTGCCCACAGTCTCATGGTCGGTGGAGCCGCCGCGGTGCTGGTACTCCCCATTGCGCGAAGACTCGAGGTCGGCAGCATCAAACAATTCAATCGCCAGCCCTATCTTGATCTCGTCAACGATGGTGCGTGGCAGTCTGACCGTTTGCTGTGGCCAAGGCCCTTGGCCTAGAACAACACCGCCGCCATCCGTCGCCGCGCTCCACGCACCACCTCCTCGTCGTCCACGAGCTGCAGCACCTCCACCAGCGCATCCCGCGCGCTGGTCGCCTCGCCGCCCTTCTGTGCCCGCACGGCATCCAGCAGCACATCCACCGCGCGCGCCACATCGCCGGCGAGTGCGAGGCGCACGCCCAGCAACACCGCCGCCTCGGCATCCTCCGGCGTCTGCTCTACCCGCGCGGCCAGGGCCGGCAGGTCCAACGCATGCGCCACCCGCGCACGCAACGCAATGCGAGCCCTGAGGCGCTGCGCCGCCGCGTCGCCATACAGCTCGGCCGGCAAGCCCTCCAGCACCCGCAACGCCTCCGCGTCCTGCTCCACCGCCAGCAGGGCCTCGGCCAGGGTCACCTGCAGGTCACCCCGCGTGGGCGACTCGGCCACCGCTGCACGCAGCTCGCTCACCCGCGTGGCCGGGTCGGCCGACCACTCGCGCGCTTCGCGCTTCGGATGCACGCCATGCTGCGCCAGAAACTTGCGGATCTGCCCCTCGGGCAGGGCCCCCGGGAACCCCGCCACCGGCTTGCCCCCCACGTACAGCGACACCGTGGGAATGCTGCGGATCTGAAACCGCGCAGCCAGGGCCTGCTCACGGTCGGTGTCCACCTTGGCCAGCACAAAGCCGCCGGCGTACTCCTCGGCCAGGCGCTCCAGTATCGGGCCCAGCGCCCGGCAGGGACCGCACCAGGTGGCCCAGAAATCCACCAGCACCGGCACAGTGTGCGACTGCTGTACCACGACGTCGTCAAAGGTCGCGGTGGTGACATCAAGAATGGCAGCGTGCGACATACCAGCAAGTTAGCCAATCCCGTCGTAGAATGGGGCATGCGCCCCTCCCACGCAGCAACCCGTCGCCGCACCCTCAGGCTCGCAGCCACGCTGCTGGCCGCCGCCCTCACCAACACGCCGTCGCTTGCCGCGCAAAACACGGCGGCCAAGTCCACCGCGAAACCGGCCGCATCACAAAGCCTGCCCGCCGCGCTCAATCGCATCCGCGAGGCCGACATCAAACGCGAACTCTACGCGCTGGCCGGCGACGCCATGCGCGGCCGCGAGGCCGGCACCCCCGACGAACTGCGCGCCTCGGCCTGGATTGTCGACCGGCTGCGCGAAATCGGTGTCACGCCCATGGGGCAGGACGGCACCTACTACCAGTGGTTCAACATGACACGCACGCGCGTGTCCACCGTGTCCAGCTTCGCACGACTGAACGACGACACACTGGCCGTGTGGCGTGATTTCATTCCGCTGGGCAATCGTGGGCTGGATGTGTCGGGCCCCGTGCTCTGGCTGGACAATGCCAACGACAGCACGGTCAATGTGCAGGGCCGCGTGGTGGCGGTGCCCGTCATCACGCCCAACCGCGCGTCCATTCGCACGACCGTCAACAGCGAGGATGTGCGCTACGCCAACGCCGCCCTGGCGGCCACGCAGCAGCGCTTCGCCCGCCGCGGTGCCCTCGCGCTCATTCTCGTGGCCGACAGCATCACCAATGCGGCGTTTGACGGCCTGGCCAGCCTGCGCCTGCGCGGCACCTACGATGTGAATGACGCGGCGCCGCGCTTTGCCGGTCAGCCGCGCTATCTCGCGCCGCTGCCCCCGGTGCTGAACCTCACCACACCGGTCAACGGCACACCGCCCGCGTTTCTTGTGCGCAGCAGCCGCGCGCAGCTACTGCGCAATGCGCCACAGGGCAGTATTCAGGTGCGCCTCGAGCAGTTCGAAACGCCCAGCGTGAATATCGTGGGTGTCATTCGCGGCACCGACCCCGTGCTGCGCAACGAGTACGTGCTGTACTCCGCGCATCAGGACCATGACGGCGTGCGCTACGTCATGGACGGCGACTCGGTCTGGGCCGGCGCCGATGACAACGCCACCGGCAGCGTGGCCCTCCTGGCCTCGGCACGCGCCTTCATGGCGCAGAAGCCCAAGCGCTCGGTGTTGTTTGTGTATCATGGCGCCGAGGAGCGCGGGCTGCTGGGGTCACGCTATCACGCCCAGCATCCCGTGGTGCCACTCACCAACATTGTGGCCGTACTCAACGGCGAGATGATGGGCCGCAACAGTCCCGACAGCGCCAGCCTGCTGGGCGTGCAGCCGCCGCATCGCAACTCCACCGATCTCGTGGAGCATGCGCTGCGCGCCAATGCGCTCACCGGCCGCTTTGCCCTCGACTCGCTCTGGGACCGGCCCACGCATCCCGAGGGCTGGTACTTCCGCAGTGATCACGTGCCCTATGCGCGTCTCGAGGTGCCCAGCGTCATGTACACCAGCAACCTGCACCCCGACTACCACACGCCGCGCGACAAGCCCGAGCGCATCGACTACGGCAAGCTCACGCGCATGACGCGCTGGATGTATCTCACCGGCTGGTTCGTGGCCAACGCCCCGGCGCGACCGCGCATCGACCCGGGCTTCCGTCTGGAGCGCTAGTCAACGCCTGGCCACCGATCCGCCCCACCAGACACACGGCAGGCCACCCACTGGCCGCGCTCCACCCCGTGGCATATGCCCCTGCGCGGAATGTGACCAGCCGCACTGATTGCGCGACGGGGGCACAAAACGCATTTTCCCCGGTACGAAGCCACGCGCCGACGGGGATTTCGTCCCGCCGCGCGTCACCAACTCGGAGGAGCACAGATGCAGCACTTCACGCGCCGCCTGCTGGTACCGGCGTTGATCGTCTCGGCCATCACGGCCTCGGCCACCGCCGCTGGTGCCTTTGTGGGCCAGCCCAAGCCCGCCGTTTCGGCCGAGGGCGAGCGCACCCCGCAGGGCGCGCGCCTTACGATCAAGGGCAAGAACTGGCCCGCCGGGGCACGCGTCAAGCTCACGGGCTCCCGCGCGCCGGGCGCCAACGGCACCCAGGACTTCGGCATGGCCGATGCGTCGGACAAGGGTGAGTTCACCTACCGCAAGACGGTGCAGTGCACCACCAACCGCATGGACGACGCCGAGAACAACCCGGTGACGGTCACGGCCGCTGATTCGGCCACGGGTGTGAAGGCTACGGCCCGCCTCGATGGCGCGCCCTGGGTTTGCCAGTAAGTTCGTAGTCAGGCACGTCGTTTCTCACCTGCTCGACATCACCTGCTGCACATCGGGGGCGCCATGAACGTGATTTTCGTGGCGCCCCGTTTTTCGCCCGCCGCCTCGGAGATGATCGAGGCGGCGTTGTCGTTGCATCACGTGCGCCTCTGTGTCGTTGCGCAGGAACCGCTCGAGGCGCTGCCACCGTCCATGGCCCAGCGTCTCGCCGGTCACTGGCGTGTGGACGATGTCACCGACACGGCGCAGCTCGAATGGGCGGTGCAGTCGCTCGCGCAGCGACACGGCGCCATTGCACGCTGCTTTGCTGCCTTCGAGCAGGCACAGGGGCCGCTGGCCCGGGTGCGCGAACGTCTCGGCATTCCCGGCCTGCCGTCCAGCGCCGCCGCCAACTTCCGCGACAAGGCGCAGATGAAGACCGTGCTGCGCGCAGCGGGCATTCCCGTGGCGCGGCATCGCGTGCTGCATTCACTGCAGGACGCCCAGGCGTTCGTGCGCGAGGTGGGCTATCCCATCGTCGTCAAGCCGCCGGCCGGTGCCGGCGCCCGCGCCACCGAGCGGCTGGAAAACGATGAGGCCCTGCAGCGCGCCATGCAGCGTCATGCGCCTTCGCCGCACGATCCCATGCTGGCCGAGGAATTTCTGCGCGGCGTGGAGCACTCGCTCGAAACCGTCACGCTGGGCGGCACGCCGCTCTGGCACTCCATCACACGCTACGCGCCCACGCCACTCGAGGTGCTGGAGCATCCATGGATTCAGTGGACGGTGCTGCTGCCGCGTGAGCACGACGATCCGGCCTACGACGACATTCGCCACGTGGGCGACCGTGCGCTCAATGCGCTGGGCATGACCACCGGCGTGTCGCACTGCGAGTGGTTCCGCCGCCCCGATGGCACCCTGGCCATCAGCGAGATCGCGGCGCGCCCGCCCGGTGCGCAAATGACCACCATGATCTCGCGCGCGCACGACTTTGACTTCGTGCGGGCCTGGATGACGCTCATGATCGACGGCCAATTCGACGCGCCACCGCGGCAGTACGCCGTGGGCACGGCCTATCTGCGCGGGCAGGGGCAGGGTCGCGTGGCGGGCATCGACGGGCTCGACCTCGTACAGCGCGAGCTGGGTCATCTCATTTGCGACGCGCACATCCCGAGTCTGGGGCAGGTGCCAAGCGGCAGCTACGAGGGCGAGGGCTTTGTCATGTTGCGGCATCCCGACACCCAGGTGGTGGCCGACGCGCTGCGTCGTGTGATCTCCACCGTGCGCGTGCATCTTGGATAGTCCCGAATACTCCTGAATAGTCCTGCCGGATAGTCCGCTTGATCAGCCCCCTCGCGCAGGCCACGTCTCACACTGTCGCTGCCATGACCAACGTCGCTCCCCGCACCGTGCTCATGATCACGCCGGGCTATCCCGGCGAGATGCCGCTCTTCACGCGCGGCCTGTCGGTGCAGGGCGCCACCGTGCTGGGTGTGTCCAATGGGCCGGAGCACGAGCTGCCCGAGCTCGCGCGTCGTCACCTGAGTGGTTATCTGCAGCTGCCGGAGCTCTTCACCAATCCCGCAGCAGCCATTCCGCAGTTGCAGCGCTGGCTGGGCACACGCACGCTCGACCGCGTATGCTGCCTGTGGGAGCCGGGGGTGGAGGTGGCCGCGCTCATTCGTGAGGCGCTGGGGGTGCCGGGCCAGTCGTACGAGCAGGCGCTGCGCTTTCGCGACAAGGACCTCATGAAGCAGGCACTCGCTGCGGGTGGTGTGCGTGTGCCGCATCACGTCGTGGCGCGCACGGCCACCGAGGTGCGCGAGGCAGCGGAGCAGGTGGGCTATCCGCTCATCATCAAACCCATTGCCGGCGCGGGCTCGCAGGACACCTTCCGCTGCGACGACGCGCACGAAGTCGACAAGGCCATCGCGCAGCTCGGCCACATTGCCGTGGTCGACGTGGAAGAGTTCATCGACGGCGAGGAATTCACCTACGACACCATCTGCGCGCGTGGCCGCATCGAATACTTCCACATCGGCTACTATCGGCCACGGCCGCTCATTGCGCGCACCAACGAGTGGATCTCGCCGCAGACGCTGAGCTATCGCCTCGTGGACGACCCCTGGGTGGCCGAGGGCCGCGCCATGGGCGAGCAGGTCATCAAGGTGCTGGGTTACGACACCGGCTTCACGCACATGGAGTGGTACCGCAAGGCCGACGGGGAAGTGGTGTTTGGCGAAATCGCCGCCCGTCCACCCGGCGCGCGCACCGTCGACCTCATGAACTTTGCCAGCGACGTGGACCTCTTCGGTGGCTGGGCCGAGGCCGAGTTGTTCGGCACCTTCTCGCTGGACATCGAGCGCAAGTACCACGCGGCCTGCATCACCAAGCGCGCGCACGGGCAGGGGCGCATCCAGCGCATCGAGGGCCTCGACCGCATCAAGGCCCGTCTGGGCGACGCCATCTGCGCCATCGATCTGCTGCCCCTGGGCAGCCCGCGCCGCGACTGGAAGAGCACCCTGCTGTCGGACGGATATGTGACACTGCGCCATCCGGACTGGGACACGACCAAGGCCATGGCCGACTTCGTGGGCACCGATCTGCACCTCTACGCCGGCTGAAGAGGAGCCGGCGTGGTGCCGGCGCCGCTGTGGCGCCAAGGCCGCAGTGCTGCTGGCGGGCCGCAACGTCTGGCGAGCTCGACCATAAGGCCCACAGGGCCACACGGTCCGTTTTCCCTCTCAAAGCCCGTGTCAGCCATCGGTTGACACCCGCGGCACGCCGCTTGCTCAGGATCACGCATGCCGGGCCGCCGAGGGGGTGGTCTGGCGCTGAACCTGAAGCCGGAACGGTCCATGTCCCCCATTCTCGACGAACCCGCGGTCGATCCCATTCGCAGCTACTTCTCGCAGCTGTGTGTGATGTTGACCGGCATCGCGTCCGGGGTGGTGGAGGCGCCGCTGCATGACGCCGACCAGTCGCCCGCCTACCACATGGGCCGTCGCGACGGTTACCACGTGGTGGTGGCCCACCTGGCCGCCAGCCGCTCCCTGCGTGAGGCGGCCGACAAGTGTGTGGCCTTTGGCCGGGGCGTGGAGGAGCGCGCCGACAGCCATCCCTACGGCCCCGAGTGGTCGCAAGGCTTTGCCCAGGCCACCATGGAGGCCGCGGCCGACATCGCCATGTATGCGGCCACCGAATACGTGCCGCCCGTGGACAAGGCCCGCCTGCGCGCAGCCCGCACTGCCGCCCGTCACCTCTCGCCGCTGAACGGCATGTTCCCCCCGCGGCCCATGCCGCCGGAAAGCAGCCGCTCGCACCACGAGTGGTAAGCGCGACACTGCACAAGAAACTCCGGTGGCAGGTGGTTAGTTTTGGCGCATGCCCACATCTGCCACCACCGTCCTCGATGCGCGCGCGGTTGATCGCACCCTGCGCCGCATGGCGGACCAGATCGTTGAATTGAACGCCGGCACCGACGATCTCGTCATCGTCGGCATCCAGCGCCGCGGCGTGCAACTGGCCGACCGCATCGTGCGCATCATCGCCGCCCAGGAAGGCGTGGAAGTCGCCAGCGGCGCGCTCGACATCACGCTCTATCGCGACGACCTGCAAACCGTCGGGCCGCGCCCCGTGGTCGGGCTCACCAAGTTGCCCTGGACCCTCGACGGCAAGCGTGTGGTCATCGTCGACGACGTGCTCTACACCGGCCGCACCGTGCGCGCGGCCCTCGACGAACTGGCCGACTTCGGCCGCCCCGCGCGCATTGCGCTGGCGGTGCTGGTGGACCGCGGCGGACGCGAACTGCCCATTCACGCCGACATCGTGGGCCGACGCATCGATGTCGCGCCCGGCCAGCGCGTGGACGTGATGGTCGAGGAGCTCGACGGCAAGGATCAGGTGGTGGTGGGGTCCAACGACGGGGAGCACTGAGCGCATGCCCGGTCCCCTTGGCAAGGACCTGCTGGGCCTCGCGCCGCTCTCGGCGGCGCAGATCGAACTCATCCTCGATACCGCCGGCCCGTTCCGCGAAATCTCCGAGCGCGCCATCAAGAAGGTGCCCACGCTGCGTGGCGCCACCATCGTCAACCTGTTCTTCGAAGCCTCCACGCGCACACGCATTTCCTTTGAGTTTGCGGAAAAGCGTCTGAGCGCGGACACGGTGAACGTGGCCAGCGCCGGCTCGAGTGTGAGCAAGGGCGAGACGCTGGTCGACACGGCGCGCAATCTCGAGGCCATGAAGATCGACATGGTCGTCATCCGGCACAGCGCGTCGGGGGCGGCCCGCTTTCTCGCCGAGCGCATCGAGTCCAACGTCATCAACGCCGGCGACGGCACACACGAGCATCCCACGCAGGGGCTGCTCGACATGCTCACGCTGCGTGACCGCTTCGGTTCGCTCAAGGGCAAGCGCATCTGCATCGTGGGCGACGTGCTGCACTCGCGCGTGGCGCGCTCCAACATCTGGGGCCTCATCAAGCTGGGCGCCGAAGTGGCGGTGTGCGGGCCGCGCTCGCTGCTGCCCAATGCCATCGAGGACATGGGCGTCACCGTCATCGATCGCATCGAAGACGCCATTGCCTGGGCCGATGCGCTGAACATCCTGCGTCTGCAGCTCGAGCGCATGCAGGCCGGCTACATCCCGTCGCTGCGCGAATACAACCGCGTCTTCGGCGTCACCTCGGCGCGCCTCGAGCGCGCTCCCAAGGATCTGCTCATTCTGCACCCCGGGCCCATGAATCGCGGCGTCGAAATCGACAGCGACGTGGCGGACGGCCCGCACTCGGTCATCCTCGACCAGGTCACCAACGGGGTGGCCGTGCGCATGGCGGTGCTCTACCTGCTTGCCGGTGGCAAGCCTGAACTGGCCGAAGCGGCCAAGAAAGGAAACGCATAGATGGCGCACCCGATCGGAACCCGTGACCTGCTCATCAAGGGCGGTCGCATTGTCGACCCCTCGCAGGGCCTCGATGCCGTGGGCGATGTGTTGCTGCGGAACGGCGTCGTCGAAGCCTGCGGCGGGTCGCTGGGCACGCCCGACGGCGCCGAGGTGCTCGATGCCACCGGCCTCGTGGTGGCGCCGGGCTTCATCGACGTGCACGTGCATCTGCGCGAGCCGGGCCGCGAAGACGTGGAGACCGTGGCCAGCGGCGCGCACAGCGCCGTGGCCGGCGGCATCACGGCCGTGTGTGCCATGCCCAACACCAAGCCCGTCACCGACAATCAGGCGGTGGTGGGCTTTGTGAAGCGGCAGGGTGAGGCGGCGGGTTATGCGCGGGTCTATCCCTATGGCGCCATCTCGGTGGGGCAGAAGGGCGAGACGCTGGCGGAGATTGCCGAGATGGTGGGCGCGGGCGCCGTGGCCTTCAGTGACGACGGCAAGCCGGTGGAAAGTGCGCAGCTCATGCGCACCGCGCTCGAGTATGCGCGCGCCTTCAACGTGCCCATCGCCGAGCACTGCGAGGACATGACGCTGGCGCGTGGCGGCAGCATGAACGAGGGCATCATGAGCGCCAAGCTCGGTCTCAAGGGCATTCCTGCCGAGGCCGAGGAGATCTACGTCATTCGCGACATTCTCCTTGCCAAGCGCACGGGTGGCCACATCCATCTCTGCCACCTGAGCACGAAGGGTTCGGTGGAGCTGGTGCGCTGGGGCAAGGAGCGCGGCATCAACGTCACGGCGGAAGTGTGCTCGCACCACATCTCGCTCACTGAAGACGCGGTGGATGGCTACAACACCAACGCGAAGATGAATCCGCCGCTGCGCACTGCCGAAGACGTGGAGGCGCTGCAGCAGGGTGTGGCCGATGGCACCATCGACCTGCTGGTCACCGATCACGCGCCGCACCACTACGACGAGAAGGAGCGCGAGTTCGCCGATGCGCCCAACGGCATCGTGGGCCTCGAGACGGCACTTGGTGTGAACACCACCTACCTGCTGCATCGCGGCATCATCTCGTTGTCGCAGCTGGTGGACGCGATGAGCTGCAAGCAGGCAAAGATCTTCCGTCTGCCCGGTGGCTCGCTCGCGCGCGGTGGCCTGGCTGACGTGACCGTGTTTGACCCCAACAAGGTGTGGACCTGCGACCCCACGCAGTTCAAGTCCAAGGGCCGCAACACGCCCTACGGCGGCCACACCTTCACGGGGCAGGCGCGCTACACGATTGTGGGTGGCCGCGTGGTGTACACGGCGGCCTGAGGGCGGTCGTGACGCACGGCCTGCGCGTGGTGCACAGCTGACATGGGTCAGGGCCTGAGCCCCGAATCGCTGCAGGCAGCGGCCGAGCAACTCGCCGCTGCCTGTCGTCGTTTGCATGCCGGCGGGCTGCTGGCCGGCGCCGAGGGCAACCTGTCGCTGCGTCTCGCCGATGGCAGTCTGCTGGTGACCGCGAGCGGCGTGGACAAGGCGCGCATCGGGGCGGGGCAGGTGCTCCGGGTGCACGCTGATGGCGGATACGCCGATGGCACCGAACATCACGATGCGACATCGTGGCGCGCCCCGCGTGATGGGGACGCGGCGCTGCCGGCGGCGGTGGACCGTGACCGAGCCCTGCGCGCCTCGTCGGAACTCAGGATGCACGTGGCGCTCTATGCGGCGCGGCCCGATGTGCAGGCGGTGGTGCATGCGCATCCGCCGGCGGCCACCGGGTTCGCGGCCGCGGGACGTGGTTTGCCGGCCGATGTGCTGCCGGAGCTGCCGGTGGTGGTGGGGCCGGTGGCGCTGGTGCCGTATGCGCGGCCCGGCACGCAGGCGCTGGCTGATGCCATCGCGCAGTGTGCGCCAGATCACGAAGTCTTTCTGCTCGCCAATCACGGTGTCACCGCCGTGGGGCATTCGCTGAACGACGCCGTGCTGCGACTCGAGAGTGTGGAGCAGGCCGCGCGCATTCTGCTGGTGGCCACGCTGCTTGGTGGTGCGGTGCCCCTGCCGCCGGGTGAAGCGGCTGCGCTTGCTTCACTGCGTCCTTCGCGAGAGCTTCCCTCCTAGGTCCTTCCCCGTCCCCTGTCACGGAGTTTCACGTCGTGTCCATCGAAGAAGTCCGCGCCTTGGTCGCCGAGCGGCAACGCTATGATGACTGGCTCGCCGCCCTCGAGGCCAAGCGGACGGAAACCCCGGTGCGCGTGTACGAGCGCGTGCATGCCGACTACCAGGCGCGTCGCACGCAGGTCGTGGATCAGCTGCAGTCGCATGTGGACGCGCTGGCCACGCTCGGCAACGATCTCGAGCGTCAGCTCGATGCGCTGGATGCGCAGCTGAACACGCTGGAGGACGAGCGGGCCGAGGCGATGCTGCGCAACATGGTCGGCGAGTTCGACAGCGAGCGCTGGGAGGCGGTGCGCATCGAGGTGGAGGGCAAGATGGAGACGCTCGGGTCGGAGCGTTCGGCCTTGCTCACGCAGTTTGATGAGGTGAGGACGCTGCTGGCGAGTGCCAGGGTTGAACAGCAGGGGGAACAGCAAACTGCGACAGCCGTGGAGCCGGAAGCCCTGGCGCCGGAAGCCGAGGTTCCGGAAGCCGGAGGGGCAGTTACTGCGGTTGAGGTTGCGGTTGAGGTCGAGGCGGT
>VFQP010002644.1_pt1 | contig 19603 bp, 15 predicted proteins | sample 3512351 | NCBI WGS metagenome assembly VFQP01 (sample SAMN10412372, study PRJNA504923) | tailings metagenome | isolation source: Relicate 1 Philex TSF1 revegetated site | place: Philippines: Tuba, Benguet | collected 2017-08-29
CAGGGGGCGGCCGCTGTTCCGCGGCGGGCAGCTTGGCAATTCGTAAGGAGTAGGGAGAGGGGGAGAGGGATTGGCTCCAAATTCGCGGCCACCCTCTTGAGGCGTCGGGGATGGTGAGCATGGTCAAAGCGTGCTCACCCCGAAGGATTGCGCGCCAAACCCGATCGTGAATGGCTTGAGAATTTCGAGCGATACCCTTCTGAGGACCGCGGATCGACTGGGGCTTCAACCGGCCGCGCGGGTCAACATGCCGAAGTGAGGCGAACAGCCGTTTGGTGGCAAGTTCGCGGGCCTTCTCGGCGAGCACTAGCTTCGCTGTCTGGTTTTGTGTGAAATTTGTGGAAAAAACGCCTTTCTATTTGTTCGCAGATTGTTGTTCGGCATCATTTCAAGATGAGCGAAGCTGAAACGACATCTCCCTACTTTGTGTTCCCCATATCGGAAGGGACATCTAAAACCTTCGATAGCCTGGAAGATGCCCGTGCGTGGGTTCAGGGCGAATTGGAGTATTGGGCTTGGCTCGAAAAAATTAGAGCCGACAAATTGGGGTTGGCTGAAGACCACAGAAACAGGTTTTTCAAGAGCTTGCGAGCCGCAAGAGAAGCGTTCGGCGCTAATCCCCCAACTCCCGATAATTTGGCTGCGGCCAGGACATCACTAAGCAGTTATGCGAGTCTTGGTTTGCTGTCTGACACGGCACCGGCAGCATACATCGAGAGTTTTCGCGCTCGGTTTGGCGATGTGGCAGGCGCGGCCGCTGCTTCAGAATATTTGAGATCAGCTTGGGGTGTCGATCAGAGCACGCCGTACGAGAATCGTTACAGCGTTAGTCTCGGACGGTTGGCCATTCTTTTGTCTGAGCTTGGTCTCGGTAAAGGTGTCAACTCTGCAGCCCGATCTAGTTTCGACAAACTAGTTGCGCAATTTAACACGCGCGCAGCGCAACGACTTGCAGACTTCAATTCCGAAATTGAGTTGGCAAAGGCTGAGCGGGCCCAGGCTTCGGTAGATAGAGACGGTTGGAGGTCACAGAGCGAGAGTTCTTGGAGCGAAATGCTTGACCGCGTCAACAGTGAAGCGAACGTTGCAATCGAGCAAATTCATAATACCGAGAAGGCCTTTAAGGAGCAGATGAAACTGCGGTCTTCGGTTCAGTATTGGAATGCACAAGCTAAGAAACATAGCGACCGGGCGAACTGGCAGAAGGCCGTGATCATCGTGTACGGGGCCGCAATCTACCTTGTCGGATTTTACACTGTTCCGACTTTCTTAAACTTCGCCAAGGCAACGGCGACAGCTCTTATGGGTCTGTCATCCGTGCCTTTGCTCATCCTTGCGGGCGTTGGCGTGTTCACGGTGAGCGTTGTCCTTTGGGTCGCACGTATCCTGGTTAGGGTCTACATGGAAGAACGGCATAGAGCGCTCGATGCGGGAGAGCGAGCGGTGATGGCTCAGACGTATAGCGCCCTCACAAGTGAGGGGCTGGTCTCTGAAGCAGAACGTGTACTTGTGCTTTCGACCCTGTTTCGCCCAGCCGGCGAAGGGGCACCTAGGGAAGAAGGGCCTGAGACGCTGCAACATGCGATTCTGGCAAAGTTGTTAGATGTTCGACCAACCCCACAGCGGTAACAGCGCGCAACACCGGAACGGACCCAATCGGGACCCAAACTTTCTAATGTCTGTAAAAATGGCGCGCCCGAAAGGATTCGAACCTCTGACCCCCAGATTCGTAGTCTGGTGCTCTATCCAGCTGAGCTACGGGCGCGTATTTGCCGATTTCGTGCCGGGGAAGCCGGCGAGGACCGTGGGGCGCTGCCAAGCGGCGCCTGCGATCCGGCAAGGCCGCCACTACTAATCGGACTGCCGGCCAAGTGCAAGTGTCTTCGGTGACGCCGAGCGCCATTTCCGACCATGGGGGCGAGCCCCCCAGAAATGGGGGCTTTCGAAGGCGTTCCGGTGTTATGGGCGGCGGTTTTCGTGCCCCGCCGTGCCGGGCCTGTTTCGGATGCCGCTCCGGCCGGACCGGCGATTCGCCGCTCAGCGGACGGTGCGATCGGGCAGCTCGATCAGGAACGTCGCGCCGAGGCCGGTGTCCAGAAGCTCCAGCTTACCGCCGTGAACTCCCACCAGCTCCGAGGCGATGGCGAGCCCCAGGCCGGAGCCATCCTTGCGGCTCGAGGCCTGGAAAGCGCGGAAGAGGTTTTCGCGGGCGTGCTCGGGAACGCCCGGTCCGTTGTCGGACATCTGGATGAAAACCTTGCGTCCGTCCCGCCACGCCTTGACCTGGATCTCGCCGCGATCGCTGTCGCCCTGGCTTTCGATGGCCTGCACGGCGTTGCGCGTCAGGTTGCTCAAGACGCGGAACAGATGCTCGTGGTCGGCGTCGATCAGAAGCTGATCGTCGAGATCGAGCTTCCAGGCAATCTTGCCTTCGCGCGGAAGGCCAAGGCCCTCTGCGACTTCTTCCAGCAGCGGCTTCAGGCGCATCAGCTCGCGACGGGGTTCGGCTTCCTCGGCGCGCCCGAAGCGCAGCGAGCTGTTGCAGAAGTTGATGGCGCGATCCAGCGAGGCGATCAGTTTGGGCGCGAACTGCTGGACGGTAGGATCGGGGATCGCCGTCAGGCGGTCCGATATCAGCTGGGCATTGGCCAGCATGTTGCGCAGGTCATGGCTGATTTTGCTGACGGCGAGGCCGAGCTGAGCCAGCCGGTTCTTTTGAATGAGGGCTTGCGTCAGCTGGCGCTGCATGTGCGCGAGCTCGCGCTCGGCCGTGCCGATTTCGTCGGCGCGTCCCGAAGGCGTAATGATGCGGCTGGCGTCCTCCGGATTTTCACCGAAGCGCAGCATGTTGCGCGAGATGCGCATCATCGGACGCACGAGCAGCGCGCTGATCGCGAAATAGACGAGCGCCGCGGTCATCAGCGAAATAATGATCGACAGATAGACGATATTCATGCCGTAGCGAACCATCGCCCGCTTTAGCGGCTCCTCGGGCAGCACGACCTCGATGACGTCATCTTGGCGCGGGCCGAGAAAACCGACGATGCGGATCACGCGATCCTCGGGCGCGAAGAAGACGGCGATGGCATCGTGGATCTGTGAAAGGCGGAGCGAGATATCCTGGCCGATGGTGAGATCCGGCGGTTGACGCAGATCGAAATGCTCGTCGATGGAAATCTCCGCTACGGGCGGCAGCACAAGCCGTCGGGCACCGCCGCGGCGGATCGCGACGGCGCGGACGAGAGCCGTGCGAACGAGTTCGTTGCGGAGGGCAGGTGGCACCGTGCGGCCGGGCACGGCTTCGGCGGCGAGAGCGGCGACGTTGGCGGCGGTCAGGCGATCGTTCAGCCAGCCTATGCGATAGTTTGCGATCGACGGCAGGAAGATCAGGATTTCCGCCAGCATGACGAACACCGCCGTCATCAGCAGGAGCTTTGCGGGAAGGCCGATGCGGAGCCAGCCGCGATTGATCGCAGCAGCGCGCTCGCGCAGCCACGGCCAGACGGCCAGGGAGTGTTTCTCCGTCGTTTCGATCACACGCTCGTTCATATCGAGGGGCATGGTCACGCATCCCGCCTCTGATCCCGCGCTGCTCGGCGTTGGGCGGACTTTTTCAGGCCAGATCCACTGCGTCGCGCCTCCGCGAGACGAGGCTTGGTGGGATTCTGGCACTTCGCGCCGCGCATGTCACCCACGGTGGGAGGCTATGGCCCATCGATCCGGGGACATGGTCAAGCGACGGGATCAGACTGCTGGCCGGATCTCTTCCCTAAAGATATGGGCGATAAGCGGAGCTAACCAAGCCTAGCAAGAAAATCTATGAGCTTCCGGACACTCCGCTTGGCGGGCAGGGTGGCATACTGACGGAGCGCCGCCTGACGTCCGATTTCGCCAAGCGTCGGATAGGGAGCGACGTAGCTGGCCATGGCCTTGATGTGCAGGCGCTGGGCGATTGCGAGCGCCCAGATCTGGATCAGCTCGCTGGCGTTGGGGCCGACGATGGTGGCGCCGAGGATGTAGCCCTTGGACGACGTGACGACCTTAATGTGCCCTATCGTTTCGCGCTCGGCCTTGGCCCGATCGTTCTCCGCAAACGACGCACGCAGCACGTTCACCCTATGCTTGGCAGCCCGGGCTTGGTCCTCTGTCAGTCCGACCTGGGCGAGTTCGGGATCGGTGAAGGTGATCCAGGGAATGAGCGAAGGGTCGACCTTGGTCGGCTGCCAGAAAAGTGCGCGGCGCAAAACGATTTCGGCCTGGTAGCTCGAGACGTGGCTGAAGTGCGGGCCGCCGGCCACGTCGCCGATGGCGAAGACGCGGCTGTTTGTGGTTTTCAGCCCGCGATTGACGACGATTCCCTGTCTTCCGTACTTTACGCCCGCGGCTTCGAGGTTAAGGCCCGACAGGTTGGGTGTGCGCCCGGCGGCGATCAGCAGGTGTGAACCGTCGATGGCCTGGCTGCCGTGTGGGCCTGAGACATGCGCGCGGACGTAGCCGCTCATGATCTCGACGCGCTCGACACGTGTGCCTTCCCGAATGTCGATGCCCTCGCCGCGGAGTGCATTGAGTGCGATGGCGGCGGCCTCGGGATCATCGCGGCCGAGCGCGCGGGCCTGTTCCAAGACCGTGACGCGGCTTCCGAGACGGAGATGCGCCTGAGCGAGTTCCAGGCCGACCGGGCCGGCACCGATGACGATGAGATGGGGAATTTTACGGTCGACTTCGAAGATCGTTTCGTTGGTGAGATAGCCGCCGGTCTCGATGCCGGGAATGGCGGGAATTTCAGGCGACGAGCCCGTCGCGATGACAAAGCGGCGCGCGGTGATGCGATAGTCGCCGGCCAGGACGGTGCGTTTGTCGAGGAAGCGGGCAGCTCCCAGAATGACCTTCACGCCCAATCCGGTGAGCCGTTCGACGGAATCGTTTGGTGCGATGGCCGAAATCACGCTTTTGACGTGCTGCTGTACCGCGCGATGGTCGATCTGCGGCTCGACGGACGCGATGCCGAAGGGAGCGGCCGATCGCATGGCCGCGGCGCGCTTTGCAGTGGCGAGGAGCGCTTTTGAAGGAATGCTGCCGACGTTGAGGCCGCTGCCTCCCATCCGGTGCCGTTCGATGAGCACGACCTTGCGTCCGAAGGCAGCTGCGGCGATGGCGAGGGTGAGGCCGCCGGAGCCGGCGCCGATCACGCAGATGTCGGTTGTGAGCGGCTCGCCCGCGATGGCGGCCGCATCCTGATTTCGGGCTGTTAGGTTTGGGGCGGCTGGGGTGCTTTCGGTGGACGAAGAGACAGATCTCGATTGGGACATTTTCAGTGCTCCAGATATGCGTCTTCGCGAGGGGCGCGCGCCGGATCGGCTTGGCTAGGGGCTCGAAACGGGAGTGAGGTGCCGTTAACGATGTTGGGTCAGGAGGATTCCCTGGTCTCGCCTGTCTTTGCAAGGTATTCGAGGTGTGTGACGGACCGCGGCGAACAGGCTTCGCGCGGTTGCGTGCGCAAGGCGAGACAGCGATTTTCCTTTTTTCGCGGGCCGCTTGCGGGCGAAGGCGACGACGGACGCGGCCCGTCGCGGCCGGTTGACGTTATCGCCGCCATCTCAATTGACTTCGACCCTCGTGCAACTTATAAGCCCGTCCATCCCATCACGATCAGCTTAGGATGGCGCTTTTTGCTGCCGGCCGGCTGTTTCGCATTCGATATCGACTGGAGTTAAGCCCGTGAAACGGACCTATCAACCGAGCAAGCTCGTTCGCAAGCGCCGCCACGGTTTTCGCGCCCGCATGCAGACCGCCGGTGGCGTCAAGGTGATCGCTCGCCGCCGTGCAAAGGGCCGCAAGCGTCTTTCGGCCTAGTCTGCAGCGCGCTCGCGCGCGGCGCGGCGGTTTGCCCCAACGTTTGAGGCGTCGTCGTGGCGGTCGAAACGCTCAAGAAAAGAGCGGAATTTCTGAGACTTAGAGGGGGCGCGCGGTTTGCGACGCCCTCTTTCGTTCTGGAAACGCGGCCGCGTGTTGCCGCCGACACGAGCCGATCGCGCGCAGTCGGTGAAGGCGCCCGGTTCGGCTTTACCGTCACCAAGAAGCTCGGCGGGGCGGTCATTCGTAATCGGATCCGCCGCAGGCTCAAGGCTGCGGTCGGGCTGGTGGCTCCCGAGCTTGCGCTTTCCAACCACGATTACGTCGTGGTGGCGCGCCTTGCCGCGCTCGATCGGGAATTTGCCGAGGTCAAGAAAGACCTTGAACGGGCCCTCCATCGCGTGCATCACCCTGCGGCGGCCCCGCGCCAAGGGAAACGGCCGTAGGGATTTTTTGCGCGACCGCGCTCAAATCGCCCATATCCACAAGCGTCACGCGGGTTGTAAGAGAGCCAGTCTGAAATTTGCGGGCCGCCGCCCGTCGGCGTTCAGGGCGGCACCGCGGCATCCGAGGTCTTCATGAGCCAGCGCCCCGACGATCAAAAGAACCTTCTCATCGCCGTCATCTTGTCGGTGGCGGTGATGCTCGGCTGGCAGTTCTTCTATGCCGGGCCGGCGATGAAGGCGCAGCAGGAGAAGGCGCAACGCGAGCGGGCGGCCCAACAGGCCGAAGCCGAGAAGGCCGCGGTCGGAACGCCTGCGGCCAACGCTCCCGCAGCTGCTCCCGGGGCCCCGCCACTTCCGGGCGCACAACCGAGCCAGACGTTGTCGGCCGCGCTTTCGGGCACGCGGCCCGAGGTGCTTGCAAAGTCTCAGCGCGTGCCGATCGAGACGCCGTCGCTCTCGGGCTCCATCTCGCTCAAGGGTGGTCTCGTCGACGACCTCGTGCTCCTCAATTATCGCGAGACGGTCGACCCCAAGAGCCCGAACGTCGTTCTCTTCTCGCCGCTCGGCGCGCCAAACGCCTATTTCGCGGAGTTCGGCTGGCAGGCCGCGGCCCGCTCGCAGGCAGCCGTTCCCGATAGCGAAACCGTCTGGCAGGCGAGCGCGAACGCAAAGCTCACGCCTTCGACGCCAGTCACGCTGACGTGGGACAACGGGCAGGGGCTCAAGTTCCTGCGCACGCTTGCAATCGACGATCATTACATGATCGCCGTCACCGACGAGGTTCAGAACACGACGTCGGGCGACATCGTTCTCACGCCCTACGGTCGTCTTTACCGTTTTGGCCTGCCGCATACCTCCGGCTACGCCGTTCTGCACGAAGGCTTGATCGGCGTGCCGGGCGATGCCGGCCTGCAGGAGATCGCCTATTCGAAAGTGCTCGAGGATGGCGGCGCCAAGACGTTCGACGGCAAGACCGGCGGCTGGCTCGGTATCACCGACAAATACTGGGCGGCAGCGCTCATTCCCGACCAGAAAGCCACATACGCCGCAAACTTTCGCGGGCAGCCGAAGCGCGGCAATTCTCCGGACATGTTCTGGACGGACTACAGCGTCAGCAGCCTTATCGTGCCGGCCGGTTCCAATGTGAAGTCGGAAGCCCACCTCTACGCCGGCGCCAAGCAGGTCAAGCTCGTCGAGGATTACGAGGCGAAGCTCGGCATCACGAAATTCGAGCTGATGATCGACTGGGGCTGGTTCTACTTCATCACCAAGCCGCTCTATTATCTGCTCGATTGGCTCTATGGCATCCTCGGCAACTTCGGCCTCGCCATTCTTGCCGTGACGGTCATCGTCAAGGCGCTGTTCTTCCCGCTCGCCAACAAGAGCTACGAGAGCATGGCCAAGATGAAGAAGCTGCAGCCGCAGATGGAGCAGCTGCGCGAGCGCTACAAGGATGACAAGGCCAAGCAGCAGCAGGAGCTGATGGCGCTCTACCAGAAGGAAAAGATCAATCCTCTGGCAGGCTGCTTGCCGATCCTGGTGCAGATCCCGGTGTTCTTCGCGCTCTACAAGGTTCTGTTCGTTTCGATCGACATGCGCCATGCGCCGTTCTTCGGATGGATCCGCGATCTCTCGGCGGCAGATCCGACGTCGATCTTCAATCTGTTCGGCCTGCTGCCGTATGCGGTGCCGGAGTTCCTGCACATCGGTGTGTGGCCGATCATTATGGGTCTCACGATGTGGGTCCAGATGCAGCTCAACCCGCCGCAGCCGGATCCGATCCAGCAGCAGATCTTCTCTTACATGCCGATCCTGTTCACGTTCCTGCTCGCGGCCTTCCCGGCCGGTCTCGTGATCTACTGGGCCTGGAACAACATTCTGTCGATCGCGCAGCAGTGGTACATCTCGGTCAAGCAGGGCGCTGAGATCCATCTCGTGGACAATTTGAAGCGAACGTTCGCACCCATAGGGCGATTGTTCGGCCGAAAAACCGAATCCAAGGGATAGCTCGGGATGAAGGACGCGGGGCTCTTCACGCCCGAGGATATCGAGGCTGGAGAGCGTCTCGTTCAAACGCCGTGGCAATTCGTCAAGGGCGTGGTTGCGCTCGACGGCTTGCCCGACGACGGCTGGCTGGAGGTTGCCTTCGCCGGTCGTTCGAACGTGGGCAAGTCGAGCCTCATCAATGCGACGGTGCGCAAACAGGGGCTGGCCCGGACCTCCAATACCCCGGGACGCACACAAGAGCTGAACTTCTTCGTCCCCCACGAAGCGCCGCTCTATCTCGTGGATATGCCCGGTTACGGCTATGCCAAGGCGCCTAAGGAAAAAGTCGCGACGTGGACGGCGCTGATCCGCGCCTATCTCAGCGGCCGGCCGACGTTGCGGCGCGTGTTTCTCCTGATCGACAGCCGACACGGAATCAAGCCGCCGGATCGCGAGATCATGGAGATGCTCGATGCGACTGCGGTTCCCTATCAGGTCATTCTGACCAAGGGCGACAAGATCAAGCCCCACGAACTCGATGCGGTGAAGGCTGCAACGGAGAAGGAGCTTTCCTCCCATCCGGCGGCCTTTCCGTTCGTGCTCGCAACCTCTTCGGAAAAGGGTTGGGGGCTCGAGGAGCTGCGCGCGACTATGGCCGCGATCCTGCGCGACTAAGTTTGTTGCGGTGCAGCGCCCGCGTCTCGCGCTTCTATCTAAGCGCATCTCCAGTTGATCATCTTTTTAAGCAGTTTCGCGCGCTCCGATTGGCGCGACGTTCCGCATTGCCCATAGTCGAGGTGGGGGGCGGAGCAGCCAGCAACAATCGGATACCGCCATGAACGCCACCATTCGACGTCATCCCTTTGTCAGAGGCTTGATGGCCGTGGCCCTGACGGCCACCTCGTTTGAATCCGTGAACGCGTGCACCCGTGTGTTGTGGAACGACAACAAGCTTGCTGTCGTGGCCGGTCGCTCGATGGATTGGCCGGAGAGCACGGAGCCCTTGCTGGTGGTTTTTCCACGCGGAACTCAGCGCGACGGCGGGCGGGCGGGCGAAGACGTCGTCGTGAAAGACAATGCCGCGAAGTGGAGCGCCAAGTACGGGAGCCTGGTGACGAGCATCTACGGTCTCGGTGCGGTGGACGGCGTGAACGAGCGTGGGCTGGCCGCGCACCTCCTCTATCTCAACGCGACTGATTTTGGTGCGCGGGATGCGACGAAGCCCGGCGTTCATGCCGGGCTATGGGCGCAATACGCGCTCGACAACGCGGCAACCGTCGAAGAGGCGCTATCTCTGCTCGAGGCCGTTCAGATCGTGATGGTCGAGGCGCGTGGCCACAAAGCCAACGTGCACCTGGCTTTGGAAGATGCCAGCGGCGATTCCGCGATCATCGAATACATCGACGGCAAGCCCGTGGTGCACCGTGGCCGCGACTATCGCGTGATGACCAATGATCCCACCTACGACGAGCAAATCGCGCTGCTCAAGACGCTCGATTTCTCCAAGCCGACGAGCGATATGCCTCTACCCGGCAACGTCAATCCGAGGGATCGCTTTCAGCGCGCCGCCTACTATTCGGCGTTGCTGCCCGAGCCGAAGGACGAGCGCGAGGCGATTGCGTCGATCCTCGCCATCATCCGCAATGTGTCGGTTCCGTTCGGTGCCCCTTACAGAGGATTTGGGATCTACAACACCGAGTACCGCACGGCGATCAATCTGAACGACAAGCGGTATTTCTTCGAGCTTACCACCAGCCCCAATGTGATTTGGGCCGACCTGTCCCAATTCAATCTCTCTCCAGGTGCGCCGGTTCTGTATGTCGATCCGCACGACATCAAACTGTCCGGAGATGTCACGGGCTCATTTCAGAAGCTGAAGCAACCGCTGTTCTGAGGGCGTTGCTCGAGCGCGCGCTAGAGGTCCAGTGCTGCGCTCCAGAGCGCGATCTTCCGCGCGAGGTTCATGCCAGCATGAGAGGGGCTCGTGGAGGGAAGCTGCGCGATCCGCACATCGCTCGGACAATGCGGGGCCGCGTACTTGCGAAAGGTCGCCGCTGCCTTGCCGCCGTTGAGGCCGATCACGGCGATGTTTCGATGGGCGGCGAAGAAACTCGCGAAATCGTTCGGGTGCTCTTCTGTGATGTCGGAGTCGAGACTGCCCGGGCGAATGCAGCTCTGCAGGACGTCCCAGACGGCAATACCGCGGGCGTTCAGGAGGCTCGTGCGGGTTTCGTACGTTTTATCGGGGCCTGCGCCTGCCAGTTCGGCCATGATGGGCCAGAATGCGTTGCGCGGATGGGCGTAGTACTGGCCCGCCGCGAGTGAAGCCGCGCCGGGCATACTGCCCAGGATCAGGATGCGCGCCTTCGGTGTCGCTATCGGCGCAAAGCTCTGTACCGGAACCAGCTTCATGCGGGTCCGCGTTGCTTTCGTTGGCTGGCGGATCGCGCTCAAATGCCGAGGTACTTGGCGGCCAGCAGCCGCAGGATCAAGAAGCCGGTCTCGCCGAATTTGGCCAAGAGGCCGCCGATCACGGCGGCGAGGATCCAGCCTGTCCATTTGCCGAGCGTTCGTACGTAGTTGACGGCGACCTTCACATCGACAAGCTGATCCGGCAGCGCGGTTTCGGCAGTCATGCCATCGGAACCAACGGTGCGCGCGGAGACGATGAGCTGTATCTGGCGACGCCCGCGCGTGCGCGGGGTAACAGTCCAGCGCCAGCTCGCAAAATCGTCGCTGCCGAGACCCAGCACGTTCTCGATCCATTGCGTCTCGGGCGAGCGGTTCTCGATCGAAAATCCACCATCTGGTGCGCGCAGGCGGACCGACATGGCTTTGGTGACGACGACCTCGTGACGGAACGCGGCGCCGCCACCCTGAAGACCTTCGGCGAGCGCTTTGACGTCGGCACGGGCGATGCGGGCTTCGACGACGACCGGAATGCCGACGCGCATACGGCGCGGAATGTTCTCCACCAACTGGCCGGCCTCGATCAGAGGCCAGGAACCGACGAAGGGGCCGGAGCCTGCGCGGCGACGTTCGGCGGCTTGGGATGGCCCAGTTCGCGGAGCGTCCGGCGGCGCAGCTGGACGGCTGCGGACGCCGCCGCCGAAGCGTGCGCTTGCCGGGATTTGAGCGGGCGCAGGCGGCGCCTCAGGCTCGGGCACATTCGGGTAAGGGCCTGGTGGCGGGATGGGCGCTTCCCAGTCTCCTTCGTTGAGGCTTTCGGAGGCTCCGGCGCGCTTGCGGATGTAGGCCGGGATGTCGTCATCTTGGCTGACGCCGGGACGCTCGCTGCCGAACGACGGGAGTTCGGGTTCATAGTCGTGGGCCGACGGAGCAGGCGCGGGCATCGGCGCCGGGGCCGCTACGGGGCGTGTCGGTGGACCACCGAGATCGGGATAATTTGCGCGAGGCAGCGGCGCTGGGACCGGCTGCTGAACGGGAGCAGGCTGGGGCGCTGGCGCAGGCTCCACGGGGGGCGCGGGCGGAGAGCGGCTCTGCAGGCGCTCACGCGCCGACGCCAGAATTTCTTCGGTCGTTGGCGGCGTAGCGGGTGCGTTGTTGGGTGTGGCGGGACGGGTCAGATCCGGCTTGGGCGGCTCGCCGAAATCAACAGGCGGTTGATGGTGCGACGGCTGAGGCTGCGGCGACGGCGCAGGCGGTTGGGCGGGCGTCGGCGCTGGTTGGGGCGTCGCGCGCTGAAGCGCACGGATTGCCTCCTCGAATGTCAGGCCCTGTACGCGCAGAAGATTGGCGGCCGTGCTCTTGCCGTCTCCGACGATGGCGGCCAGCACGATGGCGCCGTTGATCTCGCGGCGGCGGCCCTGGCGCGCGGCTGCGGCTGCGGCTTCAAGGATACGTCTCAAATCTGCGGAGATCGCGATCGGCTGGCCGCTTGTCGGTTCGATGCGATCGTCGGAGCGGCCCAGAAAATCAGATACCTCGGCCGTCAGGCGGGTCAGATCCACGCTGGAGGATTTGAGGACGACGGTGGCTTCCGGATCCTCCGCGAGGGCCAACAGCAAATGTTCGAGGGTCACTTCGCGGTGCGACTGGGCGGTTGCGTAGTCGGCGGCGCGCGTCAACGTCGCCGTGAGGTACGGCGACATGGGAATTCTACCGAGATCGTCGACGATCATGGTCGTCATTCAGGCTTCCTCTCGGGGGGCAGGCCCCCAGCCGATGGCGCGGCGCTGAGGCCCGATCTTTCCGGGCCGAGCCGCTCGAGCGCCTCTCGGGGCGAATCTATCATGCAGGATATGACGTTATGATGCGAATGCGGGCAAGGTTGGACCTCAACGCCCGATAACTCAACGCGTAATCTTGGCGCGCGAATGTGTGGGAATTCCGTTGAGACAAGCCCTCCACAGGTTATATGTGCTCGCCGTGGCGGCATGGTGGCCGAGCCTCCCGCCGCCCAGGGCGATTTGCGTCTTTTGACCAAATGCTCCGGCATCATAGATATCTCGGCCGATTGTGGTTGTTGGCAGGCAAAACGCTTTAGCGGCAGGGGTCCAGAGGGACGATGGCGAAGGTGACCGATACTCCGGGTGCGACGCATTCTCCGGCAGCAAACCAGGGCAGCTTCAATCCGAAAGAGATTTCGGCGCATGTCCAGGCGCGTATTCTGGCGGAAGCGCTGCCCAATATGCTGCGCTACGACGAGCAGACCGTCGTCGTCAAATTCGGCGGCCATGCGATGGGCGACCAGGCGCTATCGGACGCATTCGCCAAAGATATCGTCTACCTCAAGCAATCGGGCGTGAACCCCATCGTCGTGCACGGCGGGGGTCCGCAGATCGCAACCATGCTGAAGAAACTCGATATCACCTCTGAGTTCGTGCATGGCCTCCGGGTCACCGACAAGCCGACGGTCGAGGTCGTCGAGATGGTGCTGGCCGGGCGCATCAACAAGGATATCGTCTCCGCGATTAACAAGCAGGGTGGCAAGGCCGTCGGCATCTGCGGCAAAGATGCCAACCTAATGATCGCGCGCAAGATAACGCAGATGGCCGATCCCGCGAGTAGCGAGATGAAGGATGTCGATATCGGCTTCGTCGGGGATCCTCTGCATGTCAATCCGCACATCGTCGACGTGATCTCGAAGTCGGATCTCATTCCAGTCATCGCGCCGATCGGCATTTCTCCCGCGGGCGAGACGCTCAACATCAATGCCGACACCTTCGCTTCGGCGCTTGCCGCGCGTATGCAGGCAAAACGTCTTCTGCTGCTGACGGACGTCGAGGGCGTGCTCGACAAGGAGGGCAGCCTGATTGCCGACCTCACGATCGCCGAAGCGCAGGAGCTGATCCGCAACGGTACCATCACCGGCGGCATGATCCCCAAGATCGAGGGCTGCATCGAGGTCGTGGAAGCGGGCGTCGAGGCCGTCGTCATCATCAACGGCAAGGTTCCACACAGCGTGCTGCTCGAGCTTCTGACCGATCACGGCGCGGGAACGCTCGTCGGGCGGCGTAAGCCGAAAGCGAAGACCTGAGATGGGTGCGGCGGAGCTAAAAGTCCTGATGCCGAGGCTGGGCGCCGAGCGGCGAGGCTTCGCGCATACCGCCACCTGGATCTTCGACCTCGACAACACGCTTTACCCGGCGGAGTGCAATCTGTTCGCGCAGGTGGACCACCGAATGGGTGAGTTCATCGCGCACTATCTCGGCGTGCCTTACGTGCACGCCCGGCACCTGCAGAAGACTTACTATCGCCAGTTCGGCACCACGCTGGCCGGGCTGATGGCTATTCACAAGCTCGATCCGACGGAGTTCCTCGCCTACGTCCACGACATCGATCTTTCAGTGGTGCCGGAGTCGCTGGCGCTCAGGGCCGAGATCGAAGCGTTGCCGGGGCGGCGGCTCATTTTTACGAACGGTTCCGAACGCCATGCGGAGCGGGTGGCCGAAAAGCTCGGCGTGCTCGATCTGTTCGAGGGCATCTGCGATATCGCAGCGTGCGGCTATGTGCCGAAGCCCGAGGCAGAGGCGTTCGACCGCATGATCCGCCGGCACGGAATCCGGCCGGGCGAAGCGGCGATGTTCGAAGACATGCCGATGAACCTCGTGGCGCCGCACGACCTCGGGATGACGACGGTGCTCGTGCATTCGAGCTATGTCGATCATCCGGTGCAGGAAAAAATGAAGGCGTGGACCGAATTGCCGGACCACATCCATCACATGACGCTGGATTTGACGGGGTTCTTGAAGGGGGCAACCGGCAGCAGCGGGCAACGGGCAGGCGAAAGCGAGCGCTAAGGTCAGCCCTGCTTTTCCCAGCGGCCGTTTTCCGATTGGCGCCAGTAGGTCACGGCGCATCCGGCGGCGCGAGCTTCTTTCCACTGGTTACGGGCGCGGGCGGTTGCCTCCGAATCCTGTCCGTCGAAGATGCAAACGATGCGCACGAATTCGTTGAAGCCCGTCATCTCGGCTCCATCCACCAGGAACCGAACGCCGGCGCCGTTCGGCGTTTCGTTCGTTGTCGTAAGATAGATGGGCTGCCGGGAGGGATCTCCGTCGCGCGCGGTGCCGTGAGGCAGAAAGCTCGCGTCCGAGTAGGTCCAGAGCGCGAGATCGAGCGCTTCCAGGCGTTCGGCACTTCCGGATTGGACGACGGCACGCCAGCCGCGCTCAAGCGTGCGCTCAAGCAGCGAAGGCAGCACGCGTTCGAGAGGCGCGCGCTCGAGGTGATAGAACAGAACTTCCGCCGCTTCCGCCATCGCGCCCTTAAGTGTCCATCCGCCGGGTATCAGTGAACGAAGCTAACTCAAATTTGCGGGAACTTGCGATCGGAAAGCCTTACGCAGACTATCGCAAGCTATCCGACACATATCAAAAATGGGGTCTTGATGTTGGGGGCAACGTCCCCTATCTGTCTCCGTCCGGTGCGGCGCCATCTAGGGTGACGCCCGTGCGGGCGGTGAGGCTCGGCAGCATCTTCGGGTTCGCTGCCTTGCCCCCGCCCGCTGCGATTCTAAGCCCCCTTCTTCAATTGAGCATTGCGCGGACGATCGGTGCCGCTATCGACGCCGCTTCGGCGCGAACGGGTTGTCGCCCCCGCGCAGGTTCAGGCGAATAGGTACGCCCGGCAGATCGAAGGTCTCGCGGAGGCTGTTGGTCAGGTAGCGCTGATAGGTTTTCGGCAGTGCGTCAGGCCGCGTGCAGAAGGCAACGAAAGTGGGCGGACGCGTCGACGGCTGCGTGATGTAGCGGATCTTGAGGCGGCGACCCGAGGGAGCGGGCGGCGCGTGGCGTGCGAGCGCCTCTCCGAGCCAGCGGTTGAGCTGCGGTGTCGAGACACGGCGGTTCCAGACTTCCGCGGCCTTCACGACGGCGCGCAGCAGTTTATCGAGGCCCTTTTCGCTCGCGGCCGAAAGCGGGATGACCGCAACGCCGGGAACCTGCGCCAAGCCTTCGCCGATTTTGTCGAACAGCCCGTTCAACACTTTCTGCTTGTCTTCGATCAGGTCCCACTTGTTGACGGCAATCACCAACGCGCGGCCCTCTTCGGTGGCGAGCTCGCCGATGGTGAGGTCCTGGTGCTCCAGGCCGCGGTCCGCATCGATCAGCAGCACCACGACTTCCGCGAAGCGGATGGCGCGCACCGTATCGCTGGTGGAGAGCTTCTCGGCGAGGTCCGTTACCTTGGCCTTGCGGCGAAGCCCTGCGGTATCGAACAGCTTGATGGTTTGTCCGTTCCAGGTGATGTCGCTCGATACCGTGTCGCGCGTCAGGCCGGGCTCAGGGCCGGTGATCATGCGGTCTTCGCCGAGCAGCGCGTTCACCAGGGTCGATTTTCCTGCGTTGGGGCGGCCGACGATGGCAACGCGCAACGGTTTCTTCGGAGCGTCGGCTTCATCGTCTGCGTCGTTGTCGCCATCCTCGCGCTTCTTCCTCGGCTTGGGCTTCATGCCGAGGGCGGCTAGCGCGTCGCGTTCGAGGTCTCCGAGGCCGAGCCCATGCTCCGCCGAGATTGCGACCGGCTCGCCGAGGCCGAGCTTGAACGCCTCATAGAAGCCTTCGTCCGAGGTGCGCCCTTCGCATTTGTTGGCGATCAGCACCACGGGACGGCCGGACGATCGCACCGTGCGGGCGAAGGTTTCGTCGGTTGCGGTGACACCGTCGCGCGCGTCGATCACGAACAGCACGAGATCGGTCAGCGAAATGGCGGCTTCGGTCTGCTGGCGCATGCGATCGGCGATGGAGCCCCGGCTCGCGACTTCGAGGCCAGCGGTGTCGATGATCGTGATGGGGTGGCCCCCGAGTTCGGCATCGCCTTCCTTACGGTCGCGGGTCAGGCCCGGAAGATCGGAGACGAGTGCGTCTCGCGTGCCGGTCAAGCGATTGAACAGGGTCGACTTACCGACGTTGGGCCGGCCGACGATGGCGATCTTGGGGATCATGACTTGGGGCGTTTCCGCTTTCAATTAATCAGGCTCTATGGCCCGATTTCGTGGGAAATGCAAAGCGTCGATGCGCGCACCCGGCAATCGGGGCCAAATGCTCCGTTCGAATGGTAAACGGCGTGTTCGAACGGGCTATTCGTTCGGGGCGTCGTACTCGTCGGAGCCGTTCGAGCAGAAGTGCGTGATCAGCTCGCAATTCTTGCCGCCCTCGTTGCTGCAAGATTCGGCGGCGAGTGTTTTGGCCTGTTCGACGTCGGGATCGGTGGCCCAGCCGGATGCCCAGTCGTTCTTGCGCTTCTCTCCAGCGTAAAGCGCGAAGCACTGCTCTTTGAACGATGCGTAGTGCTCGCAGCCGCCGGCCTCCGATTTCGATACGCAGATCGCCATCGCCTGCTGCTTGGCATCCGCCTCGGTTCCATAAACCATCGCGCGCCAGATCATGGCGTTCGAATCCTTTGCAACGGCGCCCCAGTCGTCGATCCAATAAAGGATGCCTACGCCACATTCGGCGGCCATCGCGCCATAGGCCGTCTCGAAGCCTTCGGTCGGGAAGGAGAGCTTCAGCGTGCCGCCATACGCAGACGTGCCGGAGACGACAACCTCACCTTCGTGGTGCCGCAACTGGCGAGTGGCATCACGCAACGGATAGCCGTCGGCATTGTCGCCCATGATGACGTCTTCATTGTCGAATTTCAGCATTTGATGGTTGGTGCCGGCGGTCAGGCTGATCGGACTGCCGGTGTCGAACAGCTGGGATTTGCTCAGCGAGATGTCGATGGTGTCGCCGGTCGTGTCATCGGGATAGCTACGCTTGCGGCCGATTTCCATGACCGGGCGGCTGGTGAGAATCGAGCGGCCTTCGATGCGCGTTGCGCCTGTCGAGATCCGGCATCCCTCCTGGTTTTGCTCGAAGAACCAGCGTCCGTTGGCGACCGATCCGGGCACCGTATAGGGCGTCAGCTCGACGGCTTCCTCGAGCAGGCGATTGAGGGTTTCCTGATTGAGAGAGCCGCTCTTCGGCTGGCCGATAGCACCTTGATAGTCCTTCAGTGCGTTGCGGATGTCTGAGATGGACGCGGTTCCGGTGCCACGCAGGTGGCCAAGGCGGCGTAACACCAGTTCGACCCGGTTCCAGACACCATCCGGGTTCTGTGCGAGGGCTGGAAGTTTCCGCTCGTCGGCATTGCTTTCGACCACCGTCTCGGGTGTCGAGGTTCCGGGCGATTTCTCATCTCCTGCAAAATAGCGAACGAGGAAAACGGCGGCCATTACAAGGGCCGCGCCGCGCAATACGTAGTCCGGCCATCTGAGGCCGCTGCCCGTGGATTTCGGCGTGGGCTTAGCGGCATCATCCTTGCCGAAGAAGCGGGTGGCGAGTGTCTGGATGCCGCGTGCGGGCTCGAATTTCGTCGCGACGGTTTCGGCGCGGCCGGACGGGTTCGGGAGAAGTTTGCGCCGCCATTCGCGGATGGTCACCGGGCGCTGATCGGGGTCCGGTTCGAGCGCCCAATCCACGGCGCCGAGGAAGTCCGCGCGGTAGGCGCCACGGGCTGCTTCCTTCGCGGATACGTAGGAATCGTTGCGCACGCGCGTCAGCGCATCGGGCGGTGGGCCGCCAGCGATCACGCTGTAGATGGTCGCGCCCAGCGAATAGATATCGGACCAGGCGCCCTGCTGGCGGGTTTCGCGGTCGTATTGCTCGATCGGCGAGTAGCCGGGTTTGACGATGGCGGCGACGGTCTGCGTGCGCCGTGCCATAGCTTGGCGGCTCGCGCCGAAGTCGATCAGCACGGGGCTGCCGTCGTCGCGGATCAGGATGTTGTCGGGCGAGATGTCGCGATGATAGATGCCGCCGGCGTGGAGAGCTTCGAGCGCGTTCAAAAGCGGGGCGAGCAATTCGTCGAGGTCGCGCTGGGCCGGCGGCTTCGGGAAATAGTTTTCGAGGGTTTTGCCTTCCTCGAACGTCATCACGAAGTAGCCGGTGTCGTTTTCCTCGAAGTAGCGCATACAGCGCACGATGTTGGGGTGTTGCAGACGTGCCAGGCGGCGGGCTTCGTCGATGAATTGCGAGAGGCCCCACTGAAACTGCTCGGCTTCGCCGCGGGTGCGCGGGCGCACGGCGACGGTGTTGGAGCGGCTTGCGAAGTCGCGCGGGAAGTACTCCTTGATGGCGACATCGATGTCGAGTTTGACGTCGTGCGCCCGGTAGGTGATGCCGAACCCGCCCGCGCCAAGGATGCCGTCGATGCGATATTCGTCCGCGAGGAGCGTGCCGATGGGGAGAGCGAATTCGTGTTCCGAGTCCATGCGGCGTCCTGACGAGAAAAATCCGGCGGTTCAACTTGCGGCAGACAACTGTGTTTTACGCACTTCGACCCAAATGGAACGTGTAGCCAACGGTGCCGAAGCGAACCCGCTGACCGGCTGGAACAGCCGCTTTCTTTATGCGCTCGGAGCCAACAAAGGTGCCGGCGCTCGAACCCAAATCCTCGATCCAGAGCATGCCGGATTTGTCGAGCCACATGCGGGCGTGACGGCGGCTCACGCTTTCATGGGAGAGGACCACGTCACAGCTTCTGGAACGCCCAATGACAAGAGACTGGCCGTTGTCGAGCTTGTCGCGGTCGATGACGAACTCGGGACCCGAGGCGCTCGGCATGAAGGTCAGCGCTTTCTCGCGGTGCTGGGGCGGCGGGGCGAGAGCTTCTCGCCTTGCGCCGTCGCTTTGGCCGAAGCCCGCGCCGGCCGCAACGCGGCTGACGCGGTTGGCGACCGCGGTGAGCGGCTTGACGACAGCGGGGACGTCGCGGCGATAGGCGATCCAGAGCGAAGCTCCAGCCAGCAGCAGGCTCGCGAGAAACATCGGGAGCACAAAGCCGGAGGAGGAGGCTGCGGTTATGGTGCAGGC
>VFQP010002646.1_pt1 | contig 19596 bp, 25 predicted proteins | sample 3512351 | NCBI WGS metagenome assembly VFQP01 (sample SAMN10412372, study PRJNA504923) | tailings metagenome | isolation source: Relicate 1 Philex TSF1 revegetated site | place: Philippines: Tuba, Benguet | collected 2017-08-29
GCATAGAGAGAAAGTTACTGCATATAGCAATCATTGTTTCGATTTCCAGCCGCCTTGCATACGTACGTAACTTGCATGTGAGAAAAATATTTTTTTATTACAAAAGAGCAGAATTTTCTTGCGTGAAGCTGATCGACTCCTTTATACCGCACCCTCCGACGATTTCATAATGAGTTTCCGTACTCATTAATCGTCGGTTTCTCTAATCAATAGGAGGTAAAAGGCGATCAGCAAGATGATGAACTGTTAGACCGAGTGGCGGCGGCAAAATATTTGGGTGGCTCAAAACCGCTTAACCCAAAAACACTTGCCGTATGGGACTGCACGAAACGATACGATCTAAAACCTATAAAGGTTGGTAGATCAGTCCGATATCGAAAATCGGATTTGTATGCGTTTTTGCAATCACGTCTCGTCAAATAAGAACAGGATAAGGAGAGCTTTGCAGAGCTTCCTTATCCCACCACCCAAACATTATAGCACCTACGAAAGCAGTATAATGAACATTGAGCAGGCTCAAAGAATACCCCTTTCCGTAATTCTGGACAAGATGGGTAAAGCACCGCAACGCACAAACGGTCACAGACAATTGTATTCCTCACCATTAAGGAATGAGCGAACGCCGAGTTTGTGGGTTAATACGAAGACAAACCGATGGCGTGACTTCGGCGATGACAAGTGGAAAGGAGGCGATACCGTTCATCTTGTCCGAGGCTATCTGTACGCAGAGGGCGAGAGCTTCGAAGTAACGGACGCGTTGCGATGGATTCGCAACATGACCGACTACATCCCGCGTATTCGGCCTGTTCCGGTTGAAGAATACAAGGAAGACGCGAGCACGCTCAAACTGCGGAGCGTCGGTCCCATCCAAAAGGAAGGGTTGGTTCAATATGGCGAATCGCGTGGCATTCCATCTTCGATCCTGAAAACATATTTTCAAGAAATCAGATTTCTGAATAGAAATACTGAAAAGACAACGTTCGCTCTTTGCATGAAAAACGAAAGCAAAGGCTATGAAATCCGTAATTCGTTTTTCAAAGGAACGATTCAGAAAAAAGACATCACCTTCATTCGCGGAACCGTTCCGAAACCGCCGGGCATTCTCATATTCGAAGGCATGATGGACTTCGCAACCATCATCGCACAGCGCAACGGCAAACCTTTGGAAGACGATGCAATGATCCTGAATAGTCTTGCCTGTTTGGATCAAGGTTCCGCTTACATCCGCAATTACGGTTATCGGTTTTGTTATACCTACATGGACAATGACCAGCCCGGCATCTCAGCGACAAAATCCTGGGCCGAGTTCTGCAAGACGGAAGAAGAGCTGATCCACTATCCCATGAACGAGAGTTACATGCCTTACAAGGACGTGAACGCTCACCACATGGCACAACTCGAACTCTAAGGATCATTCATGACGAAACTCAAAACCGATCTCACTAAAATCTCCGAAGTCGAATTGATCTATCGCAGCAAGGTGAAGAAAACCGACCTTCCGACGGTCGATACCTCGGAGGATTGCTATAAACTTCTTATGCAGCAGTGGGATATGAACAAAATCGAATTGATCGAGGAGGTCTGCATGTTGATGACCGATAACGCCAATCATTGTCTTGGCATCAGCCGTCTTTCGAAAGGCGGTGTTTCAAGCTGTCTCATCGAGCCTCGCATCATCTTTTCCACCGCCCTTAAGGCAAATGCCACGGGTATCATCTTGGCGCATAACCATCCCAGCCACTCTTTGAAACCCAGCCAAGCCGACAAGGGTATCACCACACGCTTGAGTCTCGCAGGATCACTGCTGGACATCCCACTCCTCGATCACCTGATCGTCACGCCGTCGGGGTACTTTTCCTTCGCGGACAACGGTCTTATCCCGTGATAGGCGATTGATCCGAGTGGTTCCTTCACTTCGGCGAATACTTTTTCTCCAATCGTTCGCGAAGGGGAACGTCGATTAGTCCGGAACCGCTCCTTTGCTTCAACAAGAATTTTCCCCGGCCTTCGGCCTTCCTCGCGCAACAAAATTCGAGTTGAACCAGTCGCTTGAATTCCGGCGCAAGGAATCTCGTTCCCATCACAAACGACAGGAGTCAAAAATGGAACTATTCACCAAAAAACAAAAGAAGAAACTACTCGACAACGGTTCACCGGAGAATCGCGGGAAAGATCATTGTCCCGTAGTGAAATGGTTTACCCCTGATGCGAACGCAACCTGGCTTATCACTGAAATCGATCCGAACGAGCCTGATCTTGCCTTTGGCTTATGCGATCTCGGTTTAGGGTTCCCTGAACTAGGCTACGTGAGCATCGAAGAAATCAAAACTGTTAAAGGCGTTTTGGGGCTTCCCATTGAGCGCGATCTTTTCTTCGAAGCAACGCATCCGATCAGCGTTTATGCCGATGCCGCTCACTCAAACTCGGGCATCGTTGAAGACGATTCCGAACTGGACAAGTTCGATAAGCGCGATACGCCGAACCTAAACCTTTAACCCCCTACGGGCGATCCTTCTGGGTCGCCCGTTTCACTTTCTACAGTTCATCCACTCATCGAAGGAAATACAATGTCGCTTTTAACTCCATTGCAAATTCAACAAATGCTGAAAAATCGCAAGAAGAACCGCGCCAGCTTAGATCATGCACCCGTTGCGAAAATCACCGTTCCGGGATTGAACAGCACGTTTCTCTTGAGCGAAATCATCGAAAACAATCAAAACATCGCATTCGGCATCTGCGATGCAGGGACCGGAGAACCCTTCCTCGGTTATTTCGATTTGGATGTAATTTCAAATTTCAAAACGACCTGGGGACGTGCTCCAGAACGCGATCCGTATTTCATCGCTCTTTATCCGCTACGCGTCTACTTCGATGCCGCCGTAAATTGCGGTCAACTCACATTCGTCGAATCGATCCTCGCACATTTCGATGAAGACCTTCGTTAGTACCTTCTTACATGCCATGATCTGAAAACCTATAGGTCAAAAGGAGTATTGCAGGTTCACTGATCGTTTTTGACAACGGGAAAAACAGCGTTGAAATGGGTGAAAAAACGGTAGGAGCATACCAGCGAAAAAGATGAGCTTCGAGCTAAACTTAAAATATGAAATACAAACAACTCAACATCGCAGTGTTTGCTTTACTCTGCATAATTTTCTGCATATCAATGCGGCCACCTTTTGAAACGAATAATCAAAAGTTTGTAACCTCGATTGTGTCGGGCGACAAATGTTATGATTTTGGACGTATGATGTATGTCAAGAATTCCGATACGCGCGCATCATATACAGTTACCGTAAAAATCGTTTCTCATGAACCCGGAGTCGGTAGTAAAGAGTATCAAAAAGAATTTTCTGTTGCCGCAGGTGGCAAAACTTATATTGGCTGTACAGTGTCACAAGCGATTGGTGGTGCTAAGTATACTTATAAAGTTGTTGGTGAGGTGAAAGGATGATTTCGATATAATGACACCTATATGATTAGCGCTAACAAAATTGATATGCTTACGATCTTTTGATCCGATATGATTTAAATTAGACCTTTTTGGAGATGAGATTAGGTGTTTACACGGAGGCTTTGATTGTTGGATATTGTAATTTAACTTCTAAAACTACTTACAATGTCTACCAACACTGAATCAACACCGAAATTTGATTTTTATTTACTTCCTGATGCAATTTTAGAAAGGATGAAGAATGGCGAAGAAATGCCTTCTGAAGAGCTTTCCCAGTACTTGATTTCACAAGCCGACCTTGAAGTGCAACTGGGACACGGCGACTGTCACATTGAAGGACATTCAACAATTACTTGCACTTGCTCTAAACCTGGACAGCCACCCTACACTCGTACCGGAAACTGCGACATCTACTATCGAATGGAAGGAGGTGTTACTAAATATTGCTACACACGTTCTCAATCGTGCTATTACGTTTGTAGTTGATTATTGATGTTACTCAACGCTTGCAGATTTAATTAGGATCAACCGGTATTTGATTTAACGTTGATCGAATTAACTATTGGCTGATCTTTCTCATAGGCGACGTTATATCTCGGCTCTACGCAAACAATGAATCTTGGGACATGGTTCATCAACTCTTTGAATAGCCCTTCCAAAAACACCCCGTCCATAACGACTACGTGTGTCGTGAAGGAAAGGATGATCCTATTTTCGGGCGGCATGAACTCTCCCGAAACCAAATAGGCGTAGTTCAGGAAAATCATATTACCGTCGAGCATGACGAAACACACGTTGCGAACATTGCCGCCAGACCAATAGTTTTCTTCCTTCGTTTCCGAAGTCTGCCCTTGAGCCGATCTATCGGTCGGATCGTTCGACCTCATTTCATCATATTTGAACTTAAATCCGTGGCTCATAATCGAGGTCTATGGTTTCTTTACGAGGTGACTGAATATTTTTTGCTTTTTCGATTTTCGGTTGTGTCAACTGCTTTTCGATTTCGCGGTGCATGATGTGTTCGCCGTGAACGTCTTTGCGTCCGAGCAATTCCAGCGCGGATTGCCTATCCCCCACTTCGGAGACGTTCTGCAGGAGGGCCTCGCGGTCATCCGTGTAAATCTTGACCGCATCGCGGCCACGCGACACGGAGACGTAAAATTGCTTGGCATCTCCGAACGTATCAGCAGGTTGCCAGATATAAACTTGATCTACGGTCTTTCCTTGGCTTGCATGACTTGTTACGGCATAGGCATGGGCGATATGCCCGAAATCAGGATCGACCTTGTAACGGGCTTTGCTGGCCTTATTGCGAAGGATCAGTTTTCCTTTCTTGTCGATAGCCGCGACTTCCAGCGTCATGCCGTTATTGAGCCGCTTCTTTTCATCGTCATAACCGTTGCGGGTGATCCTTACCTTATCGCCTTTGGCAAGGGCGATTTCTTGTTTGTTGAATACATCGAAATTCTTACCGCTTTGCGACGGGAGAATACGGGTTTCGCCCTGACTGTCCTGAATACGGATCATGTCGTCTTTAATTTCCTTGATCGTCCAAGAGCTTCCACGCTTGATCCCGGGCATGTTCTGATTGAACTGCAAAACCTGGCCTTCGGCTAGGACGTGCCGATCATTCTTTTGCGCTTCCGTCAGATTAAGATTCTGAAACCTTACAGACTTGATCTCTTTTTTCCCGATTAGGCCTTCTTTGCGCAGTTTATCCCGCAAGACGGCGGTTACCGCATCACCCTCTTTATGCGTAGGGGAAACGATCAGGGCCGTCTTTTTCCTTTTGAGGGTATTGATATATTCGTTTGTTAGTTCCTCATGAGGGTTAAGTGGATCAATGGCCTTTATCGCTCTCATCTTATCCAAAAGATCGAAACCGTCTTTCACATTGCCTTTCGATAGATGCTCGACCGCATCTTTGTAATCGGTATCCCGTTGACGGTAAATCTTACTTACTTCGGAAACCTCAATGCCTCCGACAGTATTTAAGATACGTAACGCATCACCACGCACTACAGCAGAATGTTGACGCGTATCACCAGCTAAGACAACGCGCGCGTTCTTCTTCGTTGCAATGGAAAGCAGATTGAGCATATCCTTTGTCCCAAGCATGCCCGCTTCGTCGATCCATAAAACCTGATCCTGAATTTTATCCTGGAGCTTCGGATCGGTAAGGAATTTGGCGACGGTTTCGGCCTCTTTAAAGCCTTCTTTTCGCAAAACGTCTCGGGCGGTTTCCGAGGTCGGAGCCAGAACCGTCACGCGTTTAGCTACTTTCTCTATATGTTGGACGGCCTCTTGCATAAGCGTGGTTTTGCCCGTTCCCGCCGCGCCGCGAATAATGCATACTCTGTTCTTCGTTGTAAGCACATCATAGACGGCGAGGTATTGCTCGCCTTCAAGAGACAATTCAGGAGGAACGATATAAAGCGGAGCCAGTTTTCCTTTGCCTTCTTTTGCAAGTTCAACCATCTTGTGTTCTTCCATCAGGACATCCTTTGTCGTACACATCTGACGCTCGCCATGCTTGATAGAAAAAATGCGTTGATCCTGTTTCAAGAGATCGGCGATTTCTTGAACGGACGGGCCAGTCTTTCCGATGCTGTATTTATACGCCGTTTCCAAAATCTTTCGCTCGCTGATGACGGAGGCTCGCTCGAAACAGTGAGCAATTGCATGATCCAAACATTCTTTAGAAGTAGTCATCAGCCTTTCTTTCCCCGGCGCATGGCGAATGGGCTTGTTCTTATCCAAGTTCAATTCGTCCATCAGCTTCCAAATCTCCTTTCGCCATTCGGCTTTCAGGGCTTGCAGGGACATCCCTTTCTCTTTTTTGCCGCGTGTCTTTGCACCCAAACCGTCTAACGCCTTAGCATCGGTAATACCTTTCTCTTTGGCGATCTCTCCTATCTCATTCGTTCGCTTCGAAAAGTGGTTGATGATCTCCTGCGGAACGCCGTCGATTTCGAAGGCGTTTTTGGTCTTGCGAATCTTGTAACCGATATCGACCAGGTTATCTGCCAAACGCTTTTGAAAAGCGGCCTGATAGAATGGCATATCTCTTTTGATGTCCCGCCATTTACCCGCTTTGATTCGGTTTTCAACGGGGTCATGCGTACAGTTGAAAACGTATGCATGAAGGTGTAGGTGAGGATCGACTAATTTACCTTCCACTGGTCGAGCCGTCTGATGGACAAAAGAACCGTAAATCAATTCGCCTGTCACCCTGTCATTGTAAACACCATCTTTCCGTATCCGAGTCTTAACGTCTCGCTCGATGTCATGCATCGTATCGGATACGGCTTTTTCGAAGGCATCTCTGATATGAGAATCGCGGGATATAGATTCTAAAATACTGACCGACTTGGGGCAATGGAAATTTATATCGTAACCCGTGATCCGCTCTTCCTTCGTGCGCGGTGTCAGCGGCTTTTTTGAAACTGGGTTAATGTTATCGCAGAGGTCGAAAAACACCTCTTTCGTCGCCGGCCCTTCGATGCCTAAACGCACGGCCAGTTTGCCTTTTATTTGACCGCCCAATTCTACATCGTCCATGTAATAATCGGAGCGGGAGAGGGCATCCGAAAAGTAACTTTTCGCATGACCCTTATCGGTGCTTGCTATCATCCTAATCATGGCTGGAAGTTTATATCGGTTTGGAAAAACGAAGGCCGAGATTCGTCACCTGTTAATCTCCAGTAACGAACACCCGGCCTATCGCTTGAATCTGTGCTGTGTTAGGGTAACTTTCCTTCTACGTTATGAGAAATTCATCAGACATCTGCCCTATGCTCTGCATAGGCGTCATTCTGCCACCGATATTCTTTCATTATTGCGGTCGTCCTCGATGAACGTTTCGGCCAGCTTCTTTCTCAACAATCTTTCGCTTGGTTTGCGGGTATAGAAGCGAACGCCACGATAATTATCGCCATGCTCATCGTTAACGAAAGCGTTTTCCATCTCTTCGTTCATGATCTTTTCATCGATACGATCCAGCACAAAGTCCGATCCTCGCTTGTAAGCGTAAGCATAGCTTAGGGCATACATGATACTGCACGTCACGAGGAGGGTTCCGATGGGCTGACCGAGTTTCGAAAGGATATACCCGATCACGAAGAAGATCGCCGGCTCGATATAGATTTCAATAATCCGAATGGAAGGAAATCGAAAAGGAAGAATCGACCAGAGCGCACGCAGTTGGATGTCGCCCGTGTAAAGGCTGTAACGATGGAAATCGAAAACCGACGGGTTTCTTTTAACCTCCTGCCAGCGTCTAAAAGCGCAGTAAGCGAAGCAAGCTAAGAACAGATACCATGTGCCATATTGACTTAAAAAGCTCGGGCTTTGTTCGCGGAAAAACATGCTGCGTCCGCCGAACAATGTGGCAAAGAAACCGTCCCTGAAGACAATAGGATAGATTGCAAGCACTACGCTAAGCGTTATAGCACTGGCGGCATTGTAATATCTTTCTCCCATATTGGAACGCAGGATGCACTCCAAAATTAATTTCGGATAAGACGATAATTTGTAAGCCAAGTCCAAAATCGCCGTCGATAAGACATTGCGCCGGTGTTCGACGGTGCGGAAATAAAGGTTCTTTTTCATGTTTAGAAAATTTAGTTATGAATTCTGTTTGATGATGATTTTTCTGAAATGCAGCCCATCGGGAAAGGCTTTGCCCTGGCGATGGATATAAGCCTCGACCAAGCAATTATTTTGCGGCCCACCGCTTTTCAGGCCGATGAATTCTTCAGGCCTTACCATGCGTTCCAGTTTATAGGAAGTATTGCGCGTATTCGAAAACTGTCCCGCCATCGTCGTGCTGGCCGAATGGTCTTTCACCCACGCATCGCCGAAAAGAGCCGAGGCGTACTCGTTCGTTTCCCCTGAATTACGATGAAAGATTTTCGTGTTGAGCGTATTTAAAAACGCCTTGACCTTATGCTCGTATTTAAGACCGCCCATGTTGGCGTAATACGAAGAAATATTCTGCGTGATATACACGGTCGCGATACGACTGCTACGCGCCGTCGCCTGAAATTCCTGGTCATGTTCATGAATGAACATTTGGCTTTCGTCCGCGAACAGGAAAACAGGCCTGTCGTTTTTCGAAACGTCGCGCTTTTCCATCGCGTTTTGGAAAATCACTTTGCACAGCATCTGCATATCCCGCCCGACCTTTTGGTATTGCTTGACGGGGAGATCCAAAACGATGATCTTGCCGTGCAGGTAACAATCCTCGGGAATAAACGTCGATTTATTCTTACAAAAAATCGAGTTCATCGGCTCTTTCAAAAGACGGAACAACAAACCGGAGAAGGACATCTCGATGATCGATCTCGTCTTGGAACTAAGCGCCCGATACTGCCCTATAAAATACTGATCGATCATGCCCAGCGTTTGTGCCTCGCTGTCCGATTTGACGAAAAGTCGTTCGACTTCTTCCTCGTCAAGGGTATCATCCATCTCTTTAAGCGTTTGTTTGAACGACTCATAACGTTTCGCGATACGACTTCTGACGATCTCGAACGCATACGCATACGTTCCGGGCCTCGGCTTGCCTTTGTCGATGACTTCGCCGGATGGGGCGGACATCACGATGTCATAGATATGCTGAATGGTAACCGATCCTTGATAGGCCAACTGGCAAAGGTCGATGACGTTCAACATCAATTGATCGAGACTGGTTTCCCAAAAGGAGTCATCGCTTTTCCCACCTGACTTATCATCTCCCGCGCGAATGACGGTCTTGAACAAATTGCTGACGTTTTCCGTCAACGAGAAACCCTCAACTGATTGTGAGCTTACATACTCAAGTATGTTGAAGTAATGTCCGCTACTAGGGGACACGACGATAAGATCGTCTTCGCGTCCTGCAAGTCTTGCATACTCTTTCCATTGATCGGCTTCATCGGTCTTAACCGTCAAGACCAAACCGCCGAAGCCCGCCTGTAAGTAGCGTAGGGCGATCAGCCGACCGCTTCCGGATGACTTGCCTGAACCAATGCCGCCAAATATTTGGGTTCCTTCCACGGCTTCCCTGATCGTGAATTCTGACAACCCATCCTCGCCGTTAAAGACAATAAGAGGCCTGTCCAAATCGAATTGGTTTTTTTGCATGACCGTAAATTTTGAGTTTGTAATTGATGAGAAGGGCTACGAAAAGGGACTTCCGAAATTCTGACCACGACGAATGACCGAGTTTAAAGTTTTACTGCGTCGATAATCTTGTGCGTGGCGATCATGAACCTGATCCGGGCTTTCGTTCGAAAACTTGATACGGAAGTTAAAAGTCCTTCAAGGTTCGCTGGGTGGTGTTTGCGGGCCGCTATTCGGAAGTAATACGTATTCCCTTTCGAACTCTCCCCATAAAGCAAGAGCCTCGCGCTTTATATCTTGTTCGTAGATGACCCTTTGATTAAAAGATGCAGGATCATTGGAATATCCTTCTTTCAGATAGACCAAAGCTTTGTAAAGCCTTCGGGCCTTCACACTAAAAATAGCAGGCGATTTTTCAGCTTCTTTGAGTTTGGTGTGAAAATACCGACCCTTATCATCCAGGTCGAACAGTACCTTTGCTATAACCTCGTTGTTACCGAAACGGCTGTCTTCGTTTTTTGGAAAACGCTTGTGCCAGATGGCAACCTCGTTAATTCCTTCGGCTTGCCCTTCATAAAAATCCTTAATGAACTTATCGCGCAGGACATTATAAAACACGCGATAATTCGATGCGTTGATGTTCATAGATTTAAGTTTTTGTTTGATGATTTGAAACTGACCGCCCATTGACTAGGGCGGTCAGTGGATTGCAGCTAGCGATGCTGCTTACTTTTTTTGTAATCGGGAACGCTGTTGTAATGTGAACCGTTAAGTTTAACACTACCGCCCGAAGACGATGGCTTGACCGTGTCTCCGTTACTGTTGGTCATTTTGGAGCCGTCGGAGTTCCAGCTAAAGCCTTTTGCTTTAGCTTCTTTTTCAATTTGTTTGAGTTCATCTTTTGTGAGTCCCATAAAAAATGTTTTATAAATGATGAAATGTGATTTCGTTTCAAAAATAGTCATGCGGACAGTGAACCTTTATTTCGAAAATATTTATAAAGCTCTTTTGTTAATTGTTGCTTTTATCATTTTGATGATCACGAAAACTACCGACTTCTTTGTAGTATATTTTTGTTTTTGCTGTCGCGCCCTCTCTCTTACGATCTTCGCTTCGTTCTTTTTAATGCCGAATTTTAAACCCTGCCGTTCATAATCTTGGTGTTCTCGCAAAGCCAGTGTCTTCACGCCTTTTAAACCCCAAAGGCTTTCCCAAAGCTGCTTATCTTCGTTCTTGTACCATGCTTCTGTTTTCAACAATTCAAATTCCGTCCATTCTTGCTGGTGTTTGGTTTCGAGTTCTAGCTGTTTCATAACGCATGTTTTTTTGATGATACATTGAATTTAGAAACACATATTATCATAGCAATATGTTCGAATGAGTCCGAACATAGTATGCGTTAAGTGCTTTGACTTAAAATGTTTTTATTTGATAAGATTACTGACTTGACATACCGCTTTTTATGTGTTATGTAATTCATCGAAAGAGGTGTGAAATGACATTATTAAAAATCTTCGATGTTACGGGCAAAGAAATCGGTGAGCACGATGTACAGATGGGTTGGGAGACTTTTAAAGAGTATAAAAAACAGCACGGTAAGCAACGTGCTGAGGGTTATGCCGATGCGGTTAGAGATATATTGCTTGATCTCGAAAAGCACGTGATTCTAGACCCAGTGCGGCCTCAATACGGTTTTAGAAATACGAATGCAACCGCACAAAGTGCGCACGATTTTTGGAAAGAGAAAGGCGATCTCTTGCAAGCTCTCGCCACCATTCTTAAGAAACCTGAATTGATTGAATCGACACCGTCTAATTTATTCAGACCAAAACGATCGTATGGGACGGATTCTTAATAGGCTGCATTAAAAACAACGCTGCTATTGATTTTTCACCCATATATCTATGCCCGGACTTAGCCGAACATAAGGTCAGTCGCACTTTTTTCTGTAGTATTGTTTTGTAAAAATGAAACGCAATGCAGAAAGAACAATATATCCATCTTTTTGAAACGCTATGGCATCGAATTGTTGAAATAGAACGGGGTGGCGAATTACCGCCAGGAGGCAGAGACGCTGAATTTAGCGAACTGGTTTTTAAAAAAATCGACATTGGTAATCTAAATGTCAATGACTATCTATTAAGGACACCATTCCAAACTACACAACAAGGTAAAAGGTACTTTTATCGTAGGTATCGTGACGCTTTAAATGGGATTGACGAAATTTCAATACATTGGGATGTCCTTTATAATGTCCTGCATTATCTCGGTTACCGTTTGGAGCATATTAAGGATTATTCTACCGGCTTTTCTGTCGATAACGCAAAGCAGTTGCTTGCAAAATTCGAGGCTGATAGCCCCGTGGAGCCACTAAGCACCGATGATACGAAGGTAATAAAGACTAATAACGGAGCAGATAGTGAACTAACTTCAAAAATTCTTTCAATTTTAGAGAAAATGAGTGGCCAACCTGATAAATCAGAAGACTTCAATTCGTTAATGGACGTATTGCAATTTGAAGATGATACGGAGGATTTGAAGAAAAACATTACGTTTCTCTTAAATAGTTACAGTGAAGAGGTCGATTTACTTAGGAAGGGTGACATATTTGCGCCATATACTATTATACATGACTATCGTAAATCCATTCCTGACGGGTGGGGAACTTATAGTTTCGAGCAACCATTTGAACTGAACCCGGTACTTCAAGCAGGTTATCAAGATGCGGTAGATAGTAATAGGGCTTCTTTGGGAAAAGGCAATTTGGCTACCGTGCGTGTAAAAGATGTCAGCCGTAAAAATGATGTAATGGATTTAACTATTCAACCAGCACAATATTTTCAACAAGTGGCATCAAATTTCATTTTGGATAAGAAAATGCCTCACGGATTCTTTCCGACGAATTCTGCGGAGATTGATACTATCCGTAAGTGGGATATGGCCCAAGCTGGCGTTCAAGATAGATTCCCTTCTTATTCCAAATCTATATTAGCAAACACTATCGGCGTAGCAGTCGCAGTATACACTTTAAATGATAATCATCAAAAGGTATATCTTACCAGAAAACGCACCAATAAAACCGTAATGACTTTTAAAGATACGGAGCATCTTATTTTTTCATTTGCCTTGAAAATACATGAAGGCGCAAACCTATCTTCAAAAGGAACTATCAAAGATCTTATTCGTCCGAGTTTTGAAAAGGAGCAAATGAGCGAATTGGGATTTCTTGATAAGTCGTTCGAACGTGTTCGCCCTCTGGCTTTTTGCCGTGAAATGCAAAGAGGAGGAAAGCCCCAGTTTTTTCTGGAAATGGAACTGAAGGAATCGTATGATGAGCTAAAGAAAAAAATTGCGGAAAAGGACGAAAAAGGCAACACAGACTTTGTTCCAGAATATCTTCCCGATACTCTCAATGGTGACTTATCTTTCAACAAGTTTGATCTGTCTCCAAATACAGAGTTGAAAAAGGTAATCAGCTTTATAAAATCAAAAAGGATTTCGTCGGAATTATTCGCCAGTCTATTATTAGCTATTCAACAAAAATAGAAGCCAGCTCCGACATTCGTGCCATCTTTAGCCTTCAGATGTCCAAGGCATGTCTGTTGAGGTACTCTTTCTTAGTATTTCCTGGATATTTTTGATGTGTTGGGCTTGAGTTTCTTTGTCCTCTCCATTTTCCACCGCTTCCTTTAGTAGCTGGACGATTTCATATTTATTAGTGTAAGCAGCGCGGCTATTGGTTGCCGAAAGTGTCTCTATAACATCTAAAACCTCATTAGGTTTTACAACAAATGTCCCATTGGGCACGGCACGGATGTCTTTCAATTTACAATTACCGCAAAAGACGACTATCGAATAAAACGGAACATTTTCAAATTGCGTGAGTTGTTTTTTCAGATCGATGATATGAGAATTGTTTTGCAGGATCGGGTTATAGAAACGGTATTTTCTCTTGCCGTATGCTAATACTTGCGTCCACTGAGGTTGATGACCAGTTCCGAAAATCCAACCGCCATAATCTTTTACTTCGAATACGATGATGCCGACTCTCGTTGCAACGACGAGATCAATTTGACAAAAAGCGCCATTCTGCTTTTTCACATACAGATCGTGAAAAATGGTTTGTGCGGGAACCCCATGCTTCAAAAGGTGCAATACCAAATCTCTTTCTGCTCTTGTGCCCCTATTTCGCTTCGTAACGGTTTCTAATAATCTTTTGTCTCGTATTTCTAAAAATACCAGGACCAAGACCGATAAAGTAATTGCACCAATAAAAACCCACATTATGCTTTACAGTTTGATGGTGAAACGTGTCGCTTGCAGAGCTTCTAAGTTAAAGTCTTCCAGCCGGGCCGAGGCCATTCCGGATGATTGGCACATGAGATAACGTCATCTTAAAAGTAACAATTCTTCTGTAAAGAGGTCTTTTACTTTCACATCTAAAAACCCGGCGATTTTGAAAAGCGTTGGAATGTTCGGTTGGCTATCATTCGTACACCAACGCGAAACCGTTACTGGGCCGACACCCAAATGTTGGGCTAATTGTTTATTGGTTTTTTGTTTTTCAACCAACACGACTTTAATTCTGTTATATCGTGCTTCTCGCATAAGGTAAGTTAAATTCAAAATGCCAACCCCGACATTCGTGTATCGGGGCCGGCGTGTGAAAATTATTTTTTTCTTTCTTCGTTCAAAAATGCAACTGCTTCGTTGAGAATTTTCCAATACTCATAGAAGAATAGAATGTTTGATCTGTCTTTACCTTCAACGTGTTCATTATCGGCTTGCATCGTAATCGTCACCATATGCCACATTGAATCGGCAACATTCTCTTTGTCGAAACCTTCGTAAAATGTCTTGATTATTTGCCAGGCGATTTTCTTGCTTGGCTCTTCCTCCAAATGTTTTGCCAATTCGTAAATCGGCATTCCGTGTAATGGATGCATAAATTAAAATTTTGACCCTAACATAGTTAAAAACTATGTCGTTTTACGAGGAAAGGGTAATTGAGTTTGTAGATAGAATACAGCTTTGTTAAGCACCTTGAAGTTTTCATACAGCCAGAAAGCCGATTGAATCTCCTGTAAGTCTCCATTGTCATCATTAACCAACGCTGTCAACATTTCCCACATCGTTTCTTCGGCTTTGTCAACATCGAGATTATTGCAATACCTATCCACCATTTCCCAAACGGCCTCAAGGCTTGGCGTCTTGATGATTTCTTGTTCTAAATCAGGTAATGAATGAAGATCAAATGTGTTCATGACGTTTTCTTTTTATTCTTCGAAATTGGTTTTCTTGGCTCATATAATTGGTATTCGAACGAATACCACATGAAATATAAAAAGCATGATCTTTATAGAAACCACATTCTATGCTTACAGATAAACACATCACCGACCAGTTCCAATGCTGGCTCCCCGACTTACAGCGTTATTTATCATCCATTCTAAAAGATCATCACGTTGCCGAAGAAATCGCCTCAACTGCTTTCTTGCGGACATGGGAACGACGAGGCCAATTTGCCAACCCGGATGACTTCAAAGCTTACATGTTTATCGTCGGCCGCAATGCAGCCTATGAAATAAATAGAAAAGTGTCGGGCGAAAGAAAAAGACTAAAGAGGGCAACTGTTTTTGCCGAAAAATCTCTGCCGATCGTCGAGGCAAGGTTCGAGAAACAACATCTTGACGCATGGATGAAATCGGCGACTGAACAGTTGCCGCCCAGATGCCGAGAGATTTTTAAATTGCTTTATTATCACGGCATGAAGACGGAAGAAGTCGCCATAAAGCTGAACATCTCCACATTCACGGTAAAATCGCAACGAGGGTTTGCGATCAATAAATTGAAGGCCTTAGCAAAAAAATCTTCTGAAATTTTTGTTCATATACATTCGAACGAACACGTCTTACCGTTTTCTGACCGCATTCTCCTCATAACTCGCTGGGCTGCTTAATCCGTTTTTAAAAGTTACTGGCTATTCTGATCAAAGGTACTCGTTCGAATGACCTTGATCGGAGGTATGTCATGGAAAAACGTATCGGAAATATCGTCGCCCTCTATCGCTTGTCGAAAGAAAAATTCTTAGAAGATAAAGAAGGCAAACAGGTCAAGCGCGGGCAGAGAGGCTTGAGCATCGAAGCGCAACAAGCGGATGTCAGACGGTTTGCCCGAGAACGCGACTGCAATATCGTTCATGAGTTCACGGAAATCATAAGCGGACGCAGAAAGGACAGACCGATCTTACAAGAAGCGTTGGCCTATTGTAAAAAACACGGCTGCACGTTGGTTATTGCGCGGCTGGACAGGCTTTCGCGCCGCGTTGCGTTGATCTCCGCTTTATTGGAAAGCGATATAAAATTCCGCGTCGTGCAATACCCCGACATTGACCCGAAGGAAAACAAGTTCTTCTATCAGGTGCTTGCCGCCGTAGGCGAGTTGGAAGTAAAATACATCCGCGAAAGAACGATAGCCGCTTTGCAAGCGAAGAAAGCCAGAGGTGAGCCGCTCGGCGTGTACGGAAGGGAAACACTTTCGAAGCTCAACAAAGAAAAATCACGCTTGTTCGCCTTATCACTCTATCCCGTATTTAAAAGACTTTGGGATAAAGACGTACGCACTATTCGAGGTATGGCAAAGTATCTTAACCGACGGAAAGTTGCTACTTATTGCGGTGACGGGCATAAGTGGCATCCTGCAACAGTTCACAAAGTGCTGCGCATACTGAAAGAGTGTTACCCTTTCCCTGAATTGAAAGCACAGGCGCTACATCCGCAGTAACAATTGAAAAAATCGACCAGTCATGCGCTTAGGCGGCGGTTTCATGCCGCCATACTAAGACGGTTATTGAATATCAAATATTTTTCGCGCGTGAGCGAACCTGAACACCCGAACCAAGTATAATCATCAATACAATCATAAATCAAACACTATGCGGATCATGTTCATCGCGCTGACGGCTTTGCTCTGTTCAATGACCGTTCACGCGCAAAAGAAATTCCATCTCGGCTTGAAAGCGGGATTGAATTTCTCCAGTTTCAAAATGGGACACTATACCCCTTATTTAAGTTCCGTCAGGGATGACGGCGGTTTCTATGCGGGGCTATTCGGTGAGTTCCGTCTAACTGACGGGTTTTCACTTCAACCCGAAGCCTACTACATCGAGTCCCGTGCGCAACCTGGGGGCGTTTTGAACGAGGAAGTCAGGCATTTGAACATTCCCATCCTTGCGAAATGGAACATCGGCGGCTTGTCGCTATTCGCGGGGCCGCAAGTAAGCTATTTGCTTAAAGCCAGGCACGGCATCTATGCCAACTCGGGCGATTTCAATACCACGTATTTTGACGTGACGGATAGCAGTTATAAAAAACTCATGTTATCGGGCGTGGCGGGTATCGAATACACCTTTCGTTTCGGCCTCGGCTTCGACGTGCGCTATCAACTCGGGTTTAACAATATCGCAAAACCCGACGGCGTGACCGTCCTGACGATGGAAAGCGACAACAGCGTCAAGATCAACACCATTCAGGCGGGACTTCATTTCCGTTTCGGCAAACGCCATAAGAAATCAAAATAATACCCTTCATCAAACACACCACAATGACACGATTTACAAATAACACGCGCGCGATTTTTATTCTTTTGCCATTCCTCTGTATCGCCTCGTTTGCGGGGTGCAAAAAAGATAAAGACGAGGACGAGGGCCTTTGCCCTAACCGAAGCGGCGGCGGTATCGGCGGCGGTCACTCTTACGTGTTTTGGACGGCCAAAGACTTCGGATGCGGACAGATCACCGTCGAGATCACCGATCAATACGGCGAGGTATGGACTTCGCAAAACAAGATCACGGGCTTTTATGCGAATTTCCCGCCCGATTGCAACAACCCGACCAATTGCGCGGCGATCTCCGTCCTGCACGGCTGGAAATACACCTACCGCGCATCTTGCTCGGGCAAGGTTTGGACAGGCACGGTGCCGCTTGATTGCGATACGCGTTGTTCGCTGATCGAGTTGAAGTAGAGATTTTCAAATCGCGGGAAAGGGTGTTTCACGTTGGATTTTAAAATAAGAGCTCAACACGTCGATAGCCCCTTTCCGGGGCTATTCGTTTTTAAAATAAATGCGTTTACATGATTTTTTCGATTTCGATGTGTGTCACCGTCTCGGATAGATTTGGAGTCAATTCGACATTATCATGCTCCAACCAGACGCATTCTCGCATGCCAGCGACGAGATCAAAAACGGCCTTGCATTGACGGAGGCCGAGATTAGGTCTGTCCCTGAATACCGAAACCTTTCCGCGTCTGAAATCGAAGAACTTTCATTTTTGATTTATCACTTTTCCATTGCCTTATATCACTTGCATGAAAATGAAAAACAACCTTGATTACTTTCACAAGTATGTTTCCAAAAAGAATGTAGAAACGGAAATCAACAATATCGTTTGGTCTTACACGAGAGTCTCCTCGAAGGAACAATTCGACAGGAACGACAGCGTAGAACGTCAGATGGAGGCCAATAAGGAATATGCCTTGAAGCATGGCTTCGAAATCACGGAGTCCTTCGGCGGCACATATGAATCGGCCAAAAGTGACATTTCCCGCCGCGAGTTTCAAAAACTGATCGAGAAAGTTGAATCCAACAAGAAGAAACCTTTTGCCATCTTAGTGTTCAAATTATCGAGATTTTCCAGATCAGGGGGTTCGGCCATTGGCCTCGTCAACTATTTGGTCGAGGATTTGGGCGTGAATCTTATCGAAGTTTCCACGGGCAACTCGACCGTCACGGAAAGAGGACGCGTGACCATCTACACGGGATTGACCTCGGCCCACGTTGAGAACTTGGAGAAAAAAGAACTCGTCATTCCTGCCATGATAGCCAGTTTAAAAGCAGGAAACCTCATGGGCATTAGCCCGATCGGATATGACCATTACGGAAGGCGGGTCAGAAACGAAAAGTTCTTCTCCTTCAAGCAGCGCATTACTATCAACAAGGACGGTGAGATATTGAAAGAAGCGTGGCAATGGAAATCTTCGGGGCTGTATTCCGATGCGCAGATCATCGCCAAGTTGGAGGCGAGGGGGCTGCATATCACCAAACAGAAAATGAGCCAGCTTTGGCGAAATCCGTTCTATTGCGGCATTCTCGTCAATGCAATGCTTGACGAGCCTGTAAAAGGCAATTGGGAGCCTCTCGTAAGCCACGAGGACTTCATCAAAGTTCAAACGATCCTTGATGGCAATGTTTCGGGTTACCAGCATAAGAAGGGGGAGGAACTGCGTCCGCTCACACGCCTGATTAGATGTAACGATTGCAAGGGCTATCTCGTCGGCTATCAAAACAATCAAAAAAACCTTCACTATTATCGATGCTTGAAATGCCGTGGCGTGAGTGTGAACGCCATGACGACCGTGAAAGCTCTGAAAAAAGGAGCCAACGATTTATTCGTCGAATTTCTGAAAAGCTACGCTTTGCCTGGCTCCGTAGCGTCATTAATCAAACTGCAATTGACCAAGATTTTCAATGAATATAATGCCGGAGCCAGCAAGCAGGACGCGGAGTTGAAAGAACGCCTTTGCTATCTCGAAAGCAAACTGAAATCGCTGAAAGTACGACACGGGATGGGCGATATAGACAAGGAAACGTTCGACCTGACGACGGAACACTTGAACGAACAGATACGCAATGTGTCGCTTGAAATGAATACCGTGTTGCCGACAATATCTAACCTCAATAAAATGCTTTCTTCATCGCTTGAAAAGCTTGAAAACATCAGTGAAATATGGGGTTCCAGCGATCTAGAGAACAAAAGAAGGATTCAAAAAACGATGTTCCCGGAAGGTGTTTATTACGATGTGAAAAATCACCAATATCTAACCTGCAAAGTGAATTCTTTCGTCGAGTTAGTAAGAACGATGTCAAACGGTTATGCTGAAAATGAAAAACGGACTTTCGATACATTAGATCAAAAGTCCGCTTCGGCTCCCCCTGCTGGACTTGAACCAGCGACCCTCTGATTAACAGTCAGATGCTCT
>VFQP010002647.1_pt1 | contig 19593 bp, 30 predicted proteins | sample 3512351 | NCBI WGS metagenome assembly VFQP01 (sample SAMN10412372, study PRJNA504923) | tailings metagenome | isolation source: Relicate 1 Philex TSF1 revegetated site | place: Philippines: Tuba, Benguet | collected 2017-08-29
CACCCACATACCCCCACCCACCCCACCCACATACCCTATCCAGCAGAGGCACAGCCACAGCCAGTGCAGGTAGCCCCTCACTTGCCCCCACCACCCTGACATTGGCAGCCACAAGCCCAACCACAAGACGCCTCACTAACAAGGGTAGGCATGGTGATGCCAGGGGGTGCAGGTCATCACCGAGTGTGGCTATTGCTGTGTCTTGCCAGTGTGTGGTGTCATGCATGCCTGTGAGGTGTGTGTGTACAAATGAACATATATATATGTATGTGTGTGTGCGAGTGTATACAAAGAGAGACATTGTGTGTGTGTGAGAGAGAGTGTGGTGGAGTGAGGAGGGGGATGATAATGAGGGGGGGATATAGATATATTGAGGATGAGCGTGCTGTATGCCACACAAAACTACAAATACATACACAACCACACACACATATAGAACCAAACATGCACACATCTCCTCTCCCACCACCACGCAACCACCAATCACTCCTTCTCCCCATACACACACCTGCAGCAACCACCACGTGATGCTCCAATACTCTTCGTATCAATGCAAACAACGGTGTGTAGCTCTCCACACGCCCCCCCCTATGGAACTCCACACCCTGACACACCAACATCAACTCACATGCCAGCCTTCTACGCATTCGAGCGACCTCTGTTGCATACTCACATGCATACTCATCCTGCTGCTGCTGCTGGTGTTGCTGAGTGTCATCATCACCACCTCTCTCACGCTGTGCTGTGTCAAGCATGACATCCAAAGCATGCTCAGCAGTGTGCAAGAGCACCTCCCACACAGGACCACACGCTCCCCTCCGTAGGTGCTGCCACACACGATCCAAGGTCACCACTGCTACTGCACGTACACGCCCATGTGCAACTTCAAGCTGCTGTGGCGTCAACACACGCTGCTGCTGCTTTTGCTGCTGTGGTTGTGGTTGTTTTTGTTGCTGTGGTTGTTGTTGTACCTTGCTTTGTTGTTGGGTTGCTCGTGTTTGACGTCGTGCGCTTGTTGCTGCTGATGGTGGTGGTGGTTGAGCATCAGCATCACCATCAGCATCACCATCAGCAGCAGCGGCATTGTCATCACCACCATCATCATCTCCAGTGCTACGTCGTCGTTTGCGTGTCGATTGCCTGGTGTGCTTGTCATCAATCTCCATTGCTGTGTTTGTACTTGTCTGTGCATGGTCTACTACACCACGCTGTGCTGCGCCATGCCGTGCTACACCACGCTGTGCTATGCCATGCTGTGCTGCACCACCACCACCACTGAGTACCAATGCACTGCGCTCCAGGGTGTGTTGGTCAAACAGTAACTGCAACAGCCCAGCACTGCGTGAATGCAAGGTGTGGTTGATACCCTTGAGAGACTCTGCTAACAATGCTGCTGTGCCTAACAACACCTGCTGCTCAGGGAGTATGATGCACTCTGAGAGGGTGTGTTTGAGGGGGGGTGTGAGTGAGTGTGTGTGTACAAAACAAAGTGTACACATGTATCAGTGTATGTGTATATACAACAGGTACAGGTATATACCAAAAAAAAAAAACTCCCCTTTGTCAACAACCACTTCAACCAAGCACACCTACCTCGTAATAACACCACCAGTGCATTCTGCAGCGCATCTGGTGCACACTGCCGCAGCACATACGCTACCGATTCTCCACTCAACACCCGCACATGATCAGTCATGTGATGCCGCATGGGCCGAGTGGCTGCAAGCAATGGTGCAGGATTAGAAACAATATGCCGTACAAGATACTTGCACAAACTACTCACACAGCGAAACACCACTTGCAGCAGGTCTGCGTTGCTGTCAGCACCAGCATGCAACAGGGCTGTCAATCGCTGCATCGTCCTGCCCAGCCAAGGCAAGTACTCTTGTTGCAAATCTCGTGCAAGTGCAGGGAGCAGTGCGAGTATGGCTTCCAATGACAGAGATGCCTCCATGACAATGGCATCCAACACATCGTGCATGATGCTGTCTGCATGGTGCACAAGCTGTGCCAAGGTGCGAATGTGGGGCTCCAGCGACGCGCCCAGCTGCACAAAATGATGCGCCGTGTTGATTTCACGCCATGTTGCAAGGGTTTCTTGGGTGAAGCTGGTAAAGCCTGCACGAGGTGCTGCGCGGACGCTGGTGAGCTTGCGGGCAACACCAACGTCGAGCTGTGGTGGGACGTGGGATGGTGGGGGATGGTGTTGGCAGTTGTTGTTTCTTGCATGCGTGGTGGGTCGTTGATGGAGCGCTCTACCTGTGACACTTGTTGCGCAAAGGACGCAAACTTGAAGCGCTTCTGTCGGGGGGCTGGCGGCGTCAAGTCATCAATCTCGCTATCAGACGACATGGCTGCCACGTCTGTGTTTGCTGCCAATTTGTTCTGTTACATGAAACAATGACTGTTTTCTTTGAATGCACGCTGGGTCAGCTGGGGCTGTTGTGGCTCTCACAGCCTTGAAGATTCAACAACGCATGTTTGTCAAAAGGTTGTCGTTGTTGTGCGCTATAATGTATTCTTAAACAATCTGTCTATTTGTTGTAGCTTTGAACAAATGCAATTCATATGTTTTCAGGTTGACGTGCAGGGAAAAGAGCAATGTGTGTTGACCGGCCGGTGCTGCTTCCCCATGCAGCCCCTCCCTCATGACCTTGTCTGCACACATTGATTCAAGCACAGCCCACACCGCCTGCTGACCCCAGGAGCGCATGATCGATGATGATTGGTTGCAGCAGTGGGTATGTACACTTGATGATGTGCCTGCAGACAAGAAACACAAAGAAAACATGCAACAATGCAATGATAATGATTATCAAGACAACATGATCATGCAATGAGTTGAAAACACAATTGTGAGCCCTGCAGTTGCCCTGAAGTTTGCAGCAGCACTGTTAGCAGCAGCGCACATAGCGGCACAACAAAAAAGAGTATCACCATACACATAACCTACACACGCTCCATCCATCCCTACACTCGTACACCATCGCTCCACTGCATATCCATCACACACTCCATGCGCTTCCCACTTGTATCGCCCTTACAATACACCATGCCCCACTACTGCCCGATCCCTTCTTCTGTTTTTGCAACAGTGATAGACACTGGAATTGTAACAGGGGGCTGCATCTGCCCCGTCTCTGACACATGGTACCCCACTAACATGGCATCACTTGGCTGCCCCGCCACCCCGGGCTGCAGCATCAGCGTGGTGTGCTGCATGGGACCCTTGTCTGCAGGGCCCCCCGCAGGTCCCCCTGCTCCAAGTGACACCTGACCATGTTGTTGTTGTTGTTGTTGTTGTTGAAGGGCGACGAGTGCTTCAGAGGGGATTATGTTGGCCACAGCAGCCTGCATGTGTGTCTGCGCCTCATGAGAAAGCTGCATGGGCATGCCACCTGCATGTGCAGCAACAGCGGCAGCCATGGCGGCAGCTGCAGCGGGGGATTGTGACAGGGTTCCAGATGCAGGGTCTTGTTGGTGTGGTGATTGGTCGCTTGGTGTGGGTGCACCTGGTGTGTGGTCAGCACCATTGGCCTCCTGCTTTGGTGTCACTGTGTGTGCGTGTGTGGTGTGGGGGGGGTAAAGTGTGTGTAAGTGTGCGTGTGCATGGGTGTTTATGAGTGTAGTGCGTATATGTGTATGGGTGTATATGTGTGTCTGTAGTCGTATTTGTGCGGTGTTTATGTGCCACGTGTGTGTGCATGTGTCACCACCACCACTCCAATCATACCCTGCTTTTGTTGTTGTTGTTGTTGAGGCTGAGGGGTGCTGGCAGTGGTAGGGGGTGTCATCTCACGCACTTCACCAAACCTGCATGTTGTTGTAATAGTTGTTGTTGTGCATATACTACACACACTGCACACACTACATATTCTAAAGGCAAAAACTCGAACACACCAATGCACAAACACACCAATGCACAAACACACCAATGCACAAACACACCAATGCACAAAGACACCAATGCACAAACACACCAATGCACAAACACACCAACACCAACACACAAGTACAAAAACCAACAAATACACACACACACACACACACACACACACAAACACACCCCTCACCTACCTTGGTACAATAATGGGGCCAGCATTACCAGGGGCGTTCACACTCTTTGCCTCTGCAATCATATCTTGCATGCACCGCATTGACTCAGTAAAGATATGTCGAGTGGGCTTTTTGTTATTGCTCCCAGCACACCGTTCAAATTCCAAGCAGCTGTTCAGTTTGCCGCACCCATCACAGAGGATGTCGTACCCATGAATGGTGCCCCACAATTTTGCAGGACCCGTTTTTGTGCGATAGCAGACACGCTCCCCCTGTTTGAGGAGCCCACTGTTGACCAGCAGCTGAATTGGGCGTACCCCAGAAGTGATGCGCTGTTGGTGGGGAGGGTGTGTGTTTGTGTGTGATTGTTTGTGTGCATGTGTGATGAGCATGCATAACCCAACCCGCAAAACAAACAAACATGCACACCCAAAAAACACACACCCAAAACACACACACACACCTTGCGTGCAGCAGGGGGTGGGGTTTTTGCAGCAGAGTCTCCATGATACCATGGTACCCCCCCACCCCCCCCCCCACCCCGACCCCCCCGTCCACTGCGCCCAAACAAGGGTGCAGCCAACCCTGCTCCCTCAGGGTGATGATGTGCGGGAACCCCTCCCCGTCGGGGTTCCACAGGTGGCCCCCCCATCTCTTCAAGGTTGGTGGTGCGCGTATCGGAGGGTGGTGTGTGTGCGGATGTTGCAGTGGGTGGTGGTGGTCGTTGCTGGGTGGATGGTGGTCGTTGCTGCATGGTGAGTGCAAGCCCACGATAACTGCTTAGTGCTTGATCTGCATGTTGAAGGGCCATCTGCTCATCGGTTTCCTGTAGGTGTGTTTGTGGGTGTGTTCATAGTGGAGGGGTTGGTTGTGAGAATATGTGGTTGTGTGAGGGCCCGTGTGTAGTGGGGTGTGTCAACACCGACACACGTGCAGTCTGTGTGCTTCACACCACCATGTTATCATTCACAACACCAGCATATTTTCCACCATGGTTCAACACACAACACCAGCACATCAACACACACATCAGCATACCCCTTGTTTGGCATCATGCAGCACTGCAAGCAGGTGGTCAATCACGACAGCAGTGAGTTGATTGATGGTGCTGCATGACTGCCACTGAGGCAACTCATCTACTAGTGACAGGGGTGGGTCATATTCTGTGTGTATTGTGTGTGTCTTGTGTGTTTTGTGTGTGTGTTTCGTGTATGTATTGTGTGTGTTTTGTGTGCGTATTGTGTGTGTTTTGTGTGTATGTGTTTCGTGTATGTATTGTGTGTGTTTTTTTGTATGTATTGTGTATGTGTTTCGTGTATGTATTGTGTGTACATGTATGTGTATGCCTGACACAACACAATGCAACACACCGTAAACGACTCGTTTTGCTGGGTGTGATGCTGGCTCTGCTTCATACCCACCGCCACCTTGCCTGTTGTGGTATCGGTCATGATGAAATACAACACATAGTGCGAATCACAGCATGTCATGTGAATCACAGCACGTGGTGTACGTTGCTGCACGTATACCCTGTCATCATGCGTATGTTCAACATGCAACCCAAACCAACCAACAACCCCCCCCCCCTCCCCCGAAACACCCACCACCACACACGATCCACCCCTGACCCACCCCACCCACATACATGCGCCAGTAGTTGTTGTAGCAGGCCTTGCACATGCCCATGCCCTTGAGAGAGGACACTGCCTGCTTGCATTCCTTGCATGTCCTACCAGCACTGCGAGCATCACGGGGAGCAGGCATGGGGTACTTGCCCTGTGCGGGTTGTGTTGTTTGTTTTGCGGTGGTTGCGTGCTTGGGTTGTGGTTTTGAGGTAGGAGATAGTGGAGATAGGAGATAGTGGAGATAGGAGATAGTGGAGATAGGAGATAGTGCACAAAGCACACCACTGAGACCACAATACACCACATCGCACACACAATAAACACAATGCGCTCCAGCTGTTGAAGGCATGCAGTGTACACCACCCATCCATGAAATCGACACCCACACATACCAGGTCGGGCGCACGAAACACCCCCCCCCTCCCACCCACAGTCACACGCTGCGGTGCACCACCAACCTCCTCCTCCCCACCCTCCTCCTCCTCCCCATACTCCTCCATAGGCATGGGGGGCGGCACCCCCACCAGCGGCTGGCGATGATGCAGCAGTGATGGCGGTGGTTGTGGCGCATGGTGTACATCGCTGGTCGCGTCCCCCCCCTCTTCCTCCTCATAGTGATGCTCGTCTGAGGGCTGTCCCCGGTGCAGGCCCCCACTGCGGGGCGCCACTGGGGGCCTTCGTTGTCCCCCCCCCGAGTACCCTTCCTCCACCTCGTCCTCGGATGTCCCAGGGTACGCCCCACCATAGCTGCTTGTGTAGCGTGCTGCTGCGTTGCCACCACGCCCACCCCCCTGGGCAGGTTGGGTGTCGACGTCTCGCATCATGAGCAGCAAATCGGCCATTTCGCTTTCCCCTCGGGAAGGCTTGTGGGCAGGGATCCGGGGAGATGGCATGCTGCTGGGTTCTGAACTTGATGTTTCCTCTACTGTGAATGTTTTTTGTGTGTTTTGTGTTCAATGGAACATATGCGTATGATGGATGCTGATGTGCAGTTGCAATCACCCCCAGTGCAAACCAACACATCATGACATACAGGACATTCCAGTATGACCCCACCTGATTCGTCATCATGATAGACAGAGTACTCTGCAAACACTTTGGATGGCTTGAGGGGGCGTCCACTGCGACGTTGACCAGGAGTCAATGCACCACCAGAAACCTCGTCGTCCCGGGATGGGATGGGGCGGCGCTTTTTGGGTTTGCTGGGCTTGTAGTGGTGCTTTTGCATGAGTGGCTCTTCCATCTGAAAGCCATATGAGGGTTGATGATGCACAGGAACAACAACAGCAACATCACCACCACCACCACCACGAAAACCAACCTTGTATTTTTTGTGTTTGTGTTCTGGCATGGAATGGACAGATTGGCGCTTGCGTACGATGCGTGCAGCTTCTGATGGCCCCGCCACGTACTCACCAGCACCCACCCCAACCACCTTGCGCAGCGCATTGGCAAACTTGACGCCACAAGCATTGCACAGTGTGTTACGTCCTGTTTGTGTTGTATGATATATGCAAAACACCCCCAGGCCATCCCCCATCCCCCTTCCCACATACCATCAGGCCCCTTGCGCCACTGGGGTGTGGTTGATATGTTGCATCGACGGCAATGTTGAACACCATTGCTGTCGTACAGATCGTAGACGACAAACTCATCGTACAGACGCTGTGGGAGAAAGGGAACAACAACAGGCATGAGCAGATGCTCCCAACGCCCCACGCAGGCGACCACCGTGTTCAAAGCACCTCCAAAACTCACCTTTCTTACAGACTCATCCAGGCTCTCGACAGTTGTGAATGCCATAGCCTCAAGTTGAGAGGGCCTGTCGCAAAAGCAACGCGATTAGATCTCACGGCTGGTGGGGGCAACGTGCAACTGGCACTGCGACAAGGTGCAAATTGGCACTTGGTTTGGGTGCAATCCTGGGCAAATGGCCAGGAACAAACAGCAGCTACGGTTCGCCGCACAACGACTTGACAGGAGGGGATCGGTGCAAGCCGGCGCACAAGGGCAGGTACAGAGCTGTTGGTGGAGCCTGAGATACAACTGGTCGATTGCTTGGCGTTGGCAACGACGGGGCTGGCTGTTTTCTGCAAGCAGCGACACTGCCACAATCGGGAATCGCTGTGCTTGGGAAGCCCTTTGCTTTTACTATAACAAGGACGTGTGTGGTGTGTGCTATAAAAATCTTGGCCAACTTGAAACAAGGGCGAGAGGTGTGAGAAAGAATGGCATGTGTTGTCAAGGGCTTATTGGAACATTATTCCCACCGGCCCAGCAATGGCCAACACACCACAGCAAATGAAGGCACCATGATGCTATACACCAACGGGGACACTGGTGGCACCCAGGGATCGAGCAAGTCCACGTTCTGTACCCGACCTTGGTGCTGCCCGAGGAAGGCAATACGTGCCCGCCACTCAAACATACACACAATGGCATTGGACAGCGTCTGGTTGACCACTGCTGCCCATAACACCGTAAAGCCACGACATGGCCATGCCTGGGAGGTGTTGTTGGTAAATGCAGGGGGCAATGCCGCAGGCAAGTGCGCAACCATGGTTGTCAGCACATGGCTGCAAACCATGCCAACCCTGTTGTTTTGTTTGTTGGTTAGTTATGTTTTGTGGCATATGCTCAAGTCCACATACCGTGTCATTGAGGCACAGATTGTATCGTCAACAGTTGGGGAGCCTTGGTGCAGCATATGGTTGTGCAAGACATCGCAAAGCTTTCCATGCTTCAACAGGATCAACATCCCCAGCACCGTACTCAAGGTATTAAACACTAAATGTTCTCGAAAAATGCACGGAAAGTTGAGTGACTGCATGAGTGGTGTGGTAAAGGCATCTACCGCAAACAACTTAAGGGTGCCACAAGAGCAACCAGCAGGAAAGCGGTAGACCAACGCCAGCATCGCCAGCAAGCGGCAGCAGCGATGAATGGTGAGAAGTACAGGTCTGAGTCTGCCATACACATTTGTATTGCAGAACACTGCTGTGGGCAACACCAACAGGCGGGGGATGATAGTCAATAACACAATCCTGTTGTTGCTTAGGGGCGGGTGCGATGCGTGGTTCATACAGCCAAGTAATGAGCAGCTTAACAGCCGCATACCTTTCTACATAGGTTCCATGGATTAAATATCCGTCTCTGTATCCCTGCCTCAGTACCTGCGGGAGATCACGGACGATGTCACTCAACTGCACCTGCATTATACTTGATGTACTTGATGAATTCACCGGCAATACCTGAAAGTTTGAGAGGAGCAGAAAAAGTCCCCACACCCCGTCCTTGGTCTGCGATTTGCGATGGTAGTGCACGCGAAATTCTGCCTCTAGGTCTGCTGTGAATGATAGATCGTATTCATTGACGGTATTTGCAGCGTGATCGCTCATTGCCGGGATGAGGGTGATGATTATGAGCTTTGTAATATTCAAGCCAAGTATCCATCCAGAATACAGGGACCAGTCCCGGGCAGCAGGGGCAGCAGGAAACAGGTGCATGGTATTCCTGTTTTTCCCCCTTTGATTACATGTGGTTACGACTATGGTTGTTTGCAACAACAGCCACCACACACACCACCAGTATGTTATGTCCAATGACTCAACCACGGCCAGCACACGACGACAAATGACGGCACAACAGCACTATACACCCGCGGGGACACTGGTGGCAACCATGGATCGAGGTCATGCACGCCCTGTATCCGTCCTTGGTGCTGCTTGAGGTAGGCAATACGTGCCCGCCACTCAAACAAACACACAATGGCATTGCACAGCGTCTGGTTGACCACTGCTGCCCACAACACTACAAAGCCACGACATGGCCACGCACTGCCCAAATAACCACTGGACAGTGGCACATGTTGAAAGAATGCACACACCCCTGAAAACACGCTACACCAAAACATACCAGCCCTGTGTGGGTTGCATGTTGTCGTATGCAACAAACTATCACACGGTGTATGGACATATGCCACTCCTCCACATACCGTGTCATCCACGCACATGCTGCTGCATCCGCATTGTGCATGTCCACAGTGGAGCTCTCCATGCGGTTGCGCAAAATATCACAAAAGTTGGTGCGGCACATGACCAACACCCCCAGCACCGAGCTTAATGTGTTATACACCAAATGCTCTCGTAGCAAGCAGGGAAAATTGAGCGATTGTGTTAGGGGTGTTAAACACGTGTCAATGGCTACAAGTTTGAGAGCACCGCATGAGCATGTGTTGGGAATGTGGTAGACCAACGCAAGAAATGAAAGCAAGCGCCAGCAGCGATGAATGTTGAGAAGTACAGGCCTGAGTCTGCCATACTGTTGTGCATTGCAGAGCAGTGCTGTGGGCAAGACCAACAGGCGAGGGATGAGTGCAAACAGGAAAACCCTGTGTGTGTTTGGATGTGTGCAAGATGTATGTGTTGTGTGCGTGTGTGGCACGCGTGTGGCAAGTGTAACAAATGCCCAGGCACTTGCGCACACCTTTCCATATACGTTCCTCGAACGAGCGCATTATCCCTGTATGCGTTGCTGAGGACCTATGTTGTGGTTGAGGTAGCGTGTGGGGCGGCATGTATATGAAGAGATGGATAGATGTGCAAGCCATAACGTGCAGCAGCAATTACCAGGAGGTTTGAGAATAATATCAAACCCCAGACGCAGTCCTTTTTCTTTGATTTACGATGGTAATGCAACCGAAAATCAACCTCCAGATCAGGTGGGAAGGACAAATCGTATGTATTTACATCTATCATTGACACGCACGTTGTTCAGGCGCTGCATGTAGTATAAGGCACTGCATGTAATATAGTCTTATTAATACTCACTTATATTTACTGATGCAGTTGTCAGGATAAACGTGACCGGAAAAAACTAGGGTTGCAATAATCACGCACAGGGTCCCGAAAGCAGACCCTGTCACTTCTTACACAAGCATCATACAATACCATCGAAGCGTGCGCTGAAACATGGTTTGACAGTTATGATACACAGGGTAGAAGCACATGTGCTATGTCCACTGGCTCAACCACGGCCAGCACATCACGATAAGTGTCGGCACAACAGCACTATACACCAGCGGGGACACCGGTGGCACCCAGGGATTGAGGTCATGCAAGCCTTGTACCCGTATTTGATGCTGCTTGAGGTAGGCAATACGTGACCACCACTCAAACATACACACAATGGCATTGCACAGCGTCTGATTGACCACTGCTGCCCACATCACCGCAAAGCCACGACACGGCCATGTCTTGTTGTCTGCCGAGATATCTTCCAGTTGCATGCCAAAAACGGACGCAGTCAGACGTGCAATTATGGTTGTAAGCGTCCTACTCATAAACACCCCCCCCCTGTTGTTGTTATGGTGGTGGTGGTGGTGGGTTTCACAAGAGTGTCGGTCACGTAGGCGGTGCATCTGGGTTTGCATCATCACAAGCAACTTCATCACGAGCAGCTTACCGTGTCATCATGGCGCATTTCGCACTGTCATCGTAATGCGTGCCAAGAATCATTGTCTGTTGGTGCAATACATCACAGCACATGCCACGGTTGGACATCATCAGCACCCCCTGCACTGTACTCAAGGTATTATACACCAAGTGTTCTCGTAACATGCAGGAAAAGTTGACTGAGTGTATGAGAGGCGTTGCCAAGACATCCATGACCACAAGCTGCACTATGCGGCATGTTGTACTATCAGGCATGCTATTCAGCGTGGCAAACGCGCCTATGAGGCGGGCACATCGATGAATGCTGAGGAAAATGGGTCTAACTTTTCCATATTGTTGTGTACTGCAGAAAAGTGCTATGGGTAAGACGAGCAGACGGGGAAAGATGTACAAGGGGAATGTCCTGTGTGTCCATGGAGGTTGAGGCTGTTGCAGGGGGGTACCTTTTGTTGTAAACCACCAGCACATACCAGGTATACCACTGCGGTGCATTCAGTAGGTGACCCATCTCTTTCACGCGAAGTACCTAGCAGAAATGCGGTGTGACCGGTGACAACGTGTAGATGATCACCAGTGTACACAAAACATACATTTACATGGGTGACGAACAAGTACAATCCCCATAGGCAGTCTTTCGTCTGTAATTTGCGGTGATGATATAGCCTGAAATCGGCTTCCAACCAGGCTGGGAAGGAAAGGTCAAGGCTGTTGATTGCAACAGGTGATGATGACATGGCTGCTTGTCAGCATGTTGTTGCCATAATCGATGATGTGACGAATTAAATAGCAGCTAGCTAATGAATAAAAGATAGTTGAAAAAATCACAGCGTGCTTTTTATATGACAATACTAACAAACGGGAATGCCATACTCAGCAACACTTTGCATCACGTCGTGGCACGAATGCTGATGTTGATGCGGGCATGCCGCAGATACTCCCCAACTGCGTCCCTGGATGGAGAATGGCCAGGTGATGTGGTGGACACCCTCGAGGACGCCAGCCCACCACACCTTGTACACAACCTGTCATCAACGCCCTCACACCCATCCCAGCTCCCATCGACAACGCGTGGCACACCATGAAAACATGCACGTGCGGGCCCCGTCATGACCACCACATCCCCTCCCCGCAGCAGCAGTGGCATAGGCACCACATCCCGACTTGCGCCACCAATCAAAAACACAGCCGAGCACCCCAAGCTTATAGAAACAATGGGCTGCTGCATATCTGCCTCCACGTCATCTTGATGTCCCCCCAATGTGTCACCCTCACGATAGTAGTTGACCAGCGCCGCATCTGGCACAAACGGGCGTGCTGGGCGTGCGAGGGGCTGCGGAGCGTCCTCGAGCGCATTGTATGCCAGCGACGCAAAGTGTGTCGCAAGGTCAACCAGCATTGGTGGGAGTGGCAGATGCGGGTTGTCTGTTCGATACACACGAGCTGTCCAATCATAGTTTGGGCCCACACATGCCCACCGGAGCTTGTGCAGCAAACGCAGTGCCGGCACACCTTGTATTGTGCTGTTGGGCAGTTGTGCTGTGTGCCACAGGTTGTCGAGCAAGCCGAGATGGGCAGTGTGGTTGGTGGTGCAAGGGCGATTGGGGAAGACAGTGAGGCATTGATGGGCGAGGTCGTGTTGTTGTTGGGGGGAGAGTGCTGCGGGGACGAGGACCAGGCCAGGGTGGGTATGGGAGAGGACGGTGTGGTGTGGGGGGGTGTTGTGGAGTGGCGGTGGGAGAGGGGTGGCACGGGGGTCAATGAGCAAAAGGGATGGGAGAGGTGTTGTTTGGGGGGCGGGTTTTTGGCGTCTCTGACGTCTGTTGATGGTGTATTAATGGGTGGAATTAATGTGGACGTCTTTTGTTCGGACAATTCTGTGTTGACATGCCTGCTGCTCGCTTGTGGATGATGCAGCTGGAAGAGCTTTTCGTGCTGTCTAAACGCAGTTTGTGCCAGTGGAGTTGAGCCCTCTTCCTCTGCGTACATTCTTTCGTGGAATAAGAGCCAAGTGCATTCTTCAAGGTTTTAGGTGGAGCATTTATTTACACACCATCACGCTCCCATCCCGATCTCACAACTCTGTTCACAACATATACTATCTATTGACAACATATACCCATTCACTCACAAGTAGTACAAAACACATGCAACGAAGACAGTCCCCTCTCTTATCATGTTTTGCGATTGAACCCTCAGAAAAACTGCTTGGCTGGGATATTGTCCAGCACCTCCTCTTGTCCGTCTTCCTCATGCACAGCTGGCACTGTTTTGATCAAGGGACGCATCTTGCAAATGTACAGTGCCTGTGTGGTGCAGCAATTGGGCTGTGAAGAATCAAGTGCATGCACACACACGCACGCACACACACGCACGCACACACACGCACGCACACACACGCACGCACACACACACACACAAAAAACCACGTCACTCGACGCACCTCGAGGTATTTTTTGGTTTCGCGGCGGCTCAGTGTTGTGGTATGTTTCCAAAACGAATACACGCGTGCCAGCCTGGTTATGTGGGTGCGAAATGTATGGCACAAACATAAACGGCCTACAGTGGTGTGGGCTTCTTTCACACACCACCACCCACACACCCCTACCCCACCACACCACACCCCCACCACCACCCACACACCAACACCTACGTCATGAGGCGCTCTGCATACAGCTTCCACGTGTACTTGGCCTCAATACGAGCCTCCCCTGCCCGACTTATCGTATCCCAATACCCAGGGTCATTTTTGCATCGTTCAAAAAATGCCACCATGATATCTGCAGCCGCTGCTCCATGGTAGGGATCAATATGAAACCCGGAGATCTTGTCTTGTATGATCTCAGCGGGCCCACCATTGCACGTAGCAAAGGTTGGCAGGCCACTTGTCATGGCCTCTATGACTGTGAGACCAAAGGCTTCGTATAAGGCAGGCTGCACAAATGCACCGCGAGAATCGGCAATCACTCGGTACAGCTCCCCGTTTCTGTCAGACAAGGGGAGGGTTGCCAGAATGAGGTTGTATGTTGTATGTTTATATATTGTAGGTTGTATGTTGGTTAAACATCCACACCATGCACACCAAGCATCCCACCCCCCACACGTCAGTCACATACTTGACACGATTCTTCTGCGCAATGACCCAGCGCACGCTGCCATGCAGCCCATACTCTCCCAACAGCCCATGCATTTTGCGACACTGATCCTGCTCCTCACGATCATGGGTCTGCTCAGGGTCTATGACCCCACCCACCACCACCAGGTTGACCAGCTCCCGGAGCTGTGGGTGGGCCCCATACCAGGCAACCAACCCAGTGAGGTTTTTGATGTGATCCAGCCTTGCCATGGTGAACAGAATGGGCTTTTTCTGGTCGCGCAAATGGCCAACCGCCACATGATTGCTTGCACCATACAGCAGCTCATACAAGTCCTCATGCAGGCTGGTCAAACGGCGGTCAACGTGACGGGCGCTGAAATAAATGTCTGGATCTGCGCCGGGGGACACGATGTTGAACTTGGGGTCGTAGACGCTGATGCCTTCAGTCACACGATACAAGCCGGGCATGGTAAATGCTTGATGGGCTTCATATTGGCCCGGGGTGGTTGCTGTGCCGGCAATCTCCTGCAATGTGGAGGTGATGATAAAGTCTGCATTGTTCATGGCGAGCAGGTCGGCGGTGAACTGGCAGCTAAAGTGGTACTTGGGATCAAGCTCGCGCCTGGGTGTGTGTTTTGTGTTGTGTTGTGTGTTTGTTTTTGTCATCATTGACTGTCGAGTATTCCATGTACAACCCAACCACACAGTCAACACACAATCAACACACAGTCAACACACAATCAGCACACAATCAGCACACAATCAACACCCAATCAATCAGTATACATACCAGTTGACATCAGCATCAGAGTACTTGGTCTTTTCCAGTGCATGTGCTATGTTGCATTGGGTAATGGACAAACGCTGACTCAGCAGGGATGCTACCAGGTTGCCATCACTGTAATTGCCTGGGAAAGGGGGAGTGGGTGGGTGGGGGTGGGTGGATGGGTGTGTGTGGATGGGGGAGGATGGGTGGTTGTGTGGGATGGGTGGTTTTGCATGGTTGTGTGGGTTTCACATACACCCACATCACCACACACACACACACCCTGCCACACGTACAACCACATCACATCACACCCTCACCACCACACATACACACCCACACTGCCACACATACACCGAAATCACCCCCTCACCACACACCAATCACGAGGTCTGGCTTGCCACCCAGCTCAGCCATCAGTTCCGGGATGACATCAGCGGTGAATTGTTCCAGATAGGGCCACAAATCAAAACGACTGATCCAATGCTTGATAACGTCTGTGAGTGAGTGTGTATGTGAGTGAGTGTGTATGCGTGTTAGGATGGTTCACAGGGTTCAAGTGAAACAAGGTGGGCATGGGTATGTGGGTATCGATGTGTTTGTAGGGGTGGGTTGTGAGGGTGTGGGAGGGGTAGGGGGATATGTATTGAGCATGCCCTATGAAACACGTGATACACCAAGGCAACCATGGCACTCCCAAACAAAACACACACACACACACACACACACACACTCACACTTCCGCATGTATATTGTTTATTATGTATACAGCACAAATACCCCCCACCCCACCCCACCCCACCCATAATCCCCCCCAAACACACACATACTTCCTTGGGCAGTACGAAAAGGCACCCTTAGTATCCTTGCATGCTGACACCCCATGATGCGCTCCTGCCTCTGGTTGCACGTCGTGCCCCGGGCATCCGGGATGAGTCGCGTCACCACCACAATATGGCAGCTCAGGTCATCCAAGCCAGCCAGGGTGCTGCGCTGGAGCATCTCTGCCTCAAGGGCACGCACCTGGTCGATGTAGATGGTGGTGTGTCAGTCGGATGTAGACCACCTGACCACCACAAAACTTGACCACAAACACTCCCTGACAACACACACCTCCATATATACTTCACAAATACAACCCAACCACCCCCAACACCCCACAGACAAAAACCACACTACAAGAACCAGACGAAACCCCACATACTGCCTCCAGGGCACGTACACTCACGCACCTGGTCGAGGATGTAGACCACCTGACCACCAGTGTCTGGCATGCCTAGCACATTGGCTTGCCCAAAGTAGCCATGGGGGCTGAGGACCACCACACTGAAGATCATTGGGACACGAGCCAAAAAATTCTGGGCGGGGATGTTGTGGTTGTGGGTGTTGTGATGGGGAGTGATGTTTGTTGTGATAGGTAGTATGTGTGTGTGGTGTTTGATGTGATATGCGTCTGTACAAGGACATGATAGGCGTCTGCACAAGGACCTTTACACCATCCCTTTACACCATCCCTTTCCCCATCCCTTTATGCCATCCCACCTGGAGTAGATCAGCATCAGTCGCTTCCAGAAGATCAGCCAACATGTTCATAGTTTCCCTTGCACGCGCCACTGTGTTGCCCCACCCTCGTTCAAAACCAGCCTGCTTGAGTGCAGCTTCGACCCTGTGATAGGGGGTCTGGGGAGGATGGGGTGGATTGGGAGTGGGTTTGTAGTTGATGTACATTGGCATGTGTTGGGCATGTGCTGGGCATGCAATATGTCTCCACACATGTCCCCACATAACCCACACGCAGACCTCTGGAGGAAAGGAATCCAAAAACCGAATTGCCCTTGCCAGCGCACGTGCCATGGTGGGCAAGTCAATCATCACATCCTCATTGATCATCAGCGGCACGCCATCACGACGATGCATTCGCAAAAACTCAAACAGAAGCTGCATATTGTCTTGCCCTGCACTGTGCACCATGAGGCGGGAGCTGAGGAGACGATTGAGGTAGGACACACCCTCTCCAATGGACGATGGGCTGTGCGAGATGGGAGGCAATCGTTGTAATGATCCGTGACATAGCTGTCCACAAACACTGTTGCAACAGCATATCCATGCACTGTTGTACCGCACGCCAATGCAAACGACACACCGTGACATGGAGGGAAAGTGGGCATTGAAGGGTCCCATGTCCCATTCCAGCGTGTAGGGGTCATCTGTTTCACCTGTGTGTACCATGTTGCGCAGGTGCGTGTAATATCCTCCTATATTCCCATGCTATGGTGTGCAAGCATATGCATGTATCATCATGGGGGTTTCCCCAAAAAACACACCCGTTGCTCAGGTGGTTGCACACGTTTTTGTGCACACACAGGCTGTACATACCCGCTCCCCTACACAAAAACACCACCCCTACAGAAACACACCTCCCACTAGGCGTTCTTTGAATTTCAAATACTCTGCAACAGTCATCTCCTCCCATGTGATGTCATCTGCGCTCATGCGCACATACGAGTACTTGCCCGGGGCTGGACGTAGGCTAAAGGCAACAACAGGATCCACCACCACTGCCTGTGTACGAGTGCGATACAAACATGTGCGATATGCATGGGGTGATGATGCAAGTGCATGCGGTGATGTGCAAGGGTGCTGGACAGTGCGAATGCGCACCCACTCTACCCTGTACCCAAAACATGCACTATTCCCAACCACAACCATCCCTGAATACAACCTCTTGCACAAATCGCTTCAGCAGCCCACCCAGGAGAGACTGAGGGAGCTGGCACGAGTAGGAGGCTTCACTATCAGCCTTGTCAAGAGCCCTGTCTATTTGGTCAATAATCTCATGGGGACGCAGGATGTACTTTTTCAGGGAGATGAGCCTGTGTGCGTGTGTATGGTGGGTGCACAAAAAAGTGTACATGATACACATCGATGCCTCGTGTTGATATCTCTCATACACCCTCCATACTGCAGCACAATCCAACCCAATCCACCTACCTTTTCAGCAGGAGCACCACATCGTTGCGGCACTCGGCAAAGGCAACAGACCACAGCTCAGATGGGTTGCGACCCAGAGATACATTGCGAGTGAGTTGGCGGGTAGGGGAGTTGACCTCATCAATGGGTTTGATGTCCCCCAGCGATGGCAATGAGTCTGTGGCGGAATCCAGGCTCGCCATGGATTGGATCTTGAGGCGTGACTGTGATTAGGGTTGACCGTGGTGATGCATGCATGGAGGCAAAAGCGTGTCGTGCAGTTGTCTCACCGTTGGGGCTGGCATGTTGATAAGCACCACGCAGGTATTTTGGTGTCGGACGATGTGTTGTCAACGTACGTGCACGAAATCACTACGCGGATGATCAGCGTGGGTGCACGTTGAGGTTGATTGGTCTTTGACACGGATGTGTTTGCATGTATTTGTCTTGGGTTTACAAAATGCTAAAATTACAGGAAAATAACAGAAAAAATGTCCCTTTGACTATGACTGACTTGCACACACAACCGTCACCCATACGTCTGCCCTTCCCCAAGACAATTTACACATGGAAACGTTCCTTTGGACACACATGCAGGGCACACACACCACCGCTGCGAAACAGGCGCTGTGAAGGGCTGCCAATCAATAACAGATGCCCCTGGGGTAGGAGGAGTCAAGGACGGTGCAACGGGACAACAAATTTTATCACATCAAATCTGGTATGAAAGTAGCACATTCAGAAGTAACACATTCACTGCATACCAAGGCACACTTGACAGGGGAGGCGCTTTTCGCCCACACATACGCGACACTGCTTGGCATACTTTTTCTGTGGTGTCCAGAGTGGGCAGAGTGCATGGAAATGTGCATTTGACAACACTACACACACATAAAGCAGGCCACTACCCCGATGAAACACCCACTTGACACATACTTGACGTTGTTTGACCACAACTTTGACCGCCCCCAACGCCACCGATGTAATGACCATTGTTGTTGCACCCAATGCAACAAGTGTTCCTGCAGCAGATCCAAACGCAGTGAAAAACGTCCTTGTCATGCTGATGATGCCGTGAGGCGCAAACCAACGATTCAATTGTACGATGCAATACTTTCAGCCGTTTTGGCGGCAGAATCCTTATTAGTATTACACCATTGTTGGCAACTGGGTCGAAGAATAATAACCGTTATTTTCTCTGGAATCAATGAGAAAAACATTAGAAAAAAACATGGCAGCTGCAGCCTCGTCCCGAGCACATCACCCCCCCGCTTGCTATTGGGTGCCGCAACTCCCCTTGCATCATCCTTGTGTATACATCATGCTGCCTTGCTGGTTGGACACGGCTTGTGCATGCAGTGGAAATCAAAGGGATTGCGTACAGAGCATGATGGGGAGCAGGAAACCCTCAGTACTGACCATGCAGTGGTGCTAATGCGCACATGATTCTCAATCTAACAAGCAATGTGCTGTCCATATGCATGCATGGTGAGGAGGTGTGTTGTACAGCTGCTACAAATTGAATGAGAAGTGGACCAACATGCAGGGCCCTTTTCATCAATGCATCACACAACTGGTGGTGTTGATAAACACCGGTTGTTGATGGTTGTGTGTGTATGTGTAACCCAG
>VFQP010002648.1_pt1 | contig 19581 bp, 21 predicted proteins | sample 3512351 | NCBI WGS metagenome assembly VFQP01 (sample SAMN10412372, study PRJNA504923) | tailings metagenome | isolation source: Relicate 1 Philex TSF1 revegetated site | place: Philippines: Tuba, Benguet | collected 2017-08-29
CACACACACACACACACACACACACACACACACACACACACGCACACATCGTTGCGATCGTCGTGCGTGCGTGGTGCAAACCTCCCTTCGTGTGGCAGACCGCCGTGCGGCGTGTGGCGGTGTGGTGTGTGGCGTGCGCGCAGCTGCTGACGCCGCTGCAGCTGGCGCGCGCCAGCGTGGCGGCCTACCCCTTCTTCCCCGACCCTGTGGCCATGTCGCGGGTGCTGGCCGAGCGGGCGGGGTCGCCGGCGGCCAGGCTCATCGCCTGATCGGGCGCCCGGGGCGCGCTCCTGGCGACCTGGCCACCGGAGCCGCAGCCGGCGGTGCGATGCAGGACGGTGGAGAGGCGGAGGGCCGGCCTGCGTGTGTGTGGTTGACGGTTGTCGCTGCGTGGGAGCGCCGCTGGCGGGGGGGAGGTGGGGCGCCGCGCTGCCGGCGACGTCGTGTCTTGGCAGCGGGCCATGGATGGCGCACAACCTCACGAACCTCATGTCCGGAGAAGGAAGTTGTCGAGGGGTCCAGGCATCGCGGGAAGAACGGTGTGCTGCGTCCCTCTGTGTCTGTGCGGTCCGAGATTAGTCATACAGGGGCTCGTGGCGCTGGCTGGTGCGTGGCGGTCTCCGCGTTGTTTCACGCGCGGCCGCACGCCTGCTGAACTTGCAGACTTGGGTGGGTGGGGGCTGCAGCGGGCGCGGTGCTGGGCTGGACGCGCACTGAAGGGAACAGTGTACAGTCGGGTGGAGGCGTCTGCACTCAGCGAGAGGAGCGTCGGACGGGGGGCCTTGGCAGGGCTGGGCGTTCCATGGCGGGCTGTGGCCTTTGTGGCGCACAAGAGGTTCGGCGGCTGGTGACGAGGCTAGCGTGCAGGGAGGAAGGTGGGGTGGGGGCGGCGCCTGGATGCACTGGACGGTCGTGAGGCAGGGAGCGGGACGAAGAGCTGCTCCTGTGCATGGTAGGTGTCAGGTGCTACCGTGCTGCGTGTCAAGTCCCCAGACCTGCCTTGAGGCCACCGCGCTGCGACACGAACGTGCGCACACGAATCTTAAACATCCTGTTCTCCCTCTTGCTTTCCTTGACTGCTTTGCTCAATCCAGCTACACAGCGCTGGGACATCACGCTCACCAGGCAGAGCCGTGGCCTGTGGGGCGAGGGAGCACCCTGTGTGGCCGTTTGGCTCTTGCATCCGTCGCGCGCTGACCCGGCTGCTGCGACATGCCTTGATCCTGATGCTGGCGCTGCTGTTGCTGACGCGCCTCTTCGCGCCTCCGTCGGGGCATGCAACCCTGGGCCGCCCCGCGCAGCGCCCCAAGATCAATGCAGAAAAGAAGCACCCGCCTCCACAGCCACGCACAACAAACAGCACCTTCTGCGTGCGTCAGCTGCGCGCCCCCCATCCTCCAGGCCCCCGGAGCACTTGGATGGGCAACAGGAAGAAGAAGACGGGAGGGCGCTCGAGCGCCAGCGCCAACAAGGGACCCGCGGGACCTTCGCACCAGCAGGCCGCGTCTCCGCCCCTCGCGCGCGGCGGCGTCCCTGCTCCGCCGTGCTCCGCGCTGCTGCTGGGTGAGCCGATCAAGCGCCCAGACGCAGCAGAGCGGCTGAAGCGCTCACGACGACGCAAAGTGTGCCGTGCGCTCACGGATGATTACAGACCTGCCGGGCGTCCTGCTGCGGGAGCTGGTGCAGCATCGGACCGATGGCGCGGGGCGGGCCGCGCTGCTGGGCACGTGCCACGCCCTCGCCAGAGCCGTGGTGGAGCACCACACACAGCGCCGCGACATGCAGCTCACGCGCCGCGTCCTCCCCGGCACCAAAGCCGCCTGGCCTGCGCCGCTGCGCTCGCTCCTGTGCGCCGCGTGGGCGCCCCACCGCCTGGCGCTCACGCTGACGGACCCCACGCCCGACCCTCCCCTGGGCTCGGACGCGGCCAGGCACGGCAGGTTCGCCCTGCCGCGGGAGCTCCTGCCGCTCGTCACCACGCTGCACGTGTCCAGGCTGGAGGTGTCCCGGCAGGACCTCCAGGCGCTGCGGGCGGCCGAGCGCCTCACGGAGCTGCACCTCGACAACTGCCACCTGGTCGACGATGCCGGGCCCCTGGGCGGCCTGGCGGCGCAGGCCTGGCAGTGGTGGGCGGCTCCCGCCGGCCAGTTGGCGGCGGGCGCGCTGCCGCGGCTGACCACGCTGCGCGTGGTGGGCCGGTGCCCGGACTGGGCGACAGAGGCTGCGCTGCAGCTGGCGCCCAACGCGGAGGTGGTTGAGGTGAGAGGAGGCGGGTGCGCAACTACTGGGGCCTTGGTGACTGAGCTGGAAGAAACGAGCGTGCTCGGGCTTGCTCGTGTGCCGCCGTTCGCATTGCTTGGTGAGATGCATACACCGCCAGCATGCGCGCGCTGCGCTGCGCAGATGATGCCGCTGGGCCGCGCGCTGCTGTGCACGCCGCGCCCCGGCAGTCCACTGCACCTGCCGCACCTGACGCGCCTGAGGTGGATCGGGCAGATGACGGACCAGCAGTTCGCGCTGCTGCTGCAGCACCCCTGCCTGCGCCGCGTGGCGGTGCGCTCGCTGCGCCTGGCACAGGACCACAGCACCGCCGAGTGCCGCTGGGAGGAGCTGCAGGTGCGTTGCAGTGCTGCCATCCATCGACGCCTTCCTTCCCCGCCTTCGGCAGGGCAAGGCCCAGCCAGCGCGTGCAGTCGCTGGTCCCGCCCTCGCCCTTCCCCCGAAAGACTGCGGCGCGAGGGTGCTCACGCACCCGTCCCAACACCGCTTGCACGCCACGGCCGCCGCAGGTGGGCGAGCTGCGCGTGGGCGTGCTGGCGCAGCTGCCCCTGGACTGCGGGCTGCAGCGCGTGGTGGCCCACTACGAGCTGTCGCTGACGGACAAGCAGGCGCCGGGCTTTGCCGCGCTGCGCCGCCACCTGCACAAGGTGACGGCGCGCCCCGACTGGGCCCGCTTCGCCAACCAGCTGCGGCAGCCCGGCCGGCTCTTCTTCCTGGCCCTGGACTCGGCGGCGACGTGCGGGCTGGTGGCGCCCATGATCCAGCGCATCTTCACGTCCCAGGGCAGCGGCGGCGGCCCCACGCACCTCCTCCTGTCAGACACGTCGGCCGACGGGCCCGTGCCGCTGCTGCAGCGGCTGGGGCCGTGGCTGGCCGGCACGTCCGTCGCGTCGCTGGAGCTGGTGCGCGACAGCAGCCGGCCCGCCGTGGGCGACTGGGGCGCCATCGCGGCGGCGCTGCCGCGCAACGTGACGGTGTTTGACTGCGTGTACCCCGGCGACGATAAGGCGAGGGAGCTGCTGCGGCGCGCGCCGCCGCACGAGCTGACGGTGGTGCTGTCGCACAGGAGGGCGCCCATGCCCGTGGCGCAGCAGCGGGCGCTGGCGCGGCTGTGCGCGCCGCACCGGCCCAGGCTGCGCCTGCGGCTGTCCCTGCCTGACGGCATCACTGCGTGACTGCGAGTTGCTTCACGGGTGGTTGGTGGGAAGTTGCAATCTGGACAGAGTGAAGGGAACGGTAGTGGAGCAGCACAGGCGAGCACCCTCACGCGTCACTCCTCCTTGGGCTTGAACTTGATGGAGGCCGAGTTGACGCAGTGCCGCGAGTTCGTGGGAGTCGGGAACCCTTCGCCGTCAAAGACGTGGCCCATGTGCCCGCCGCACTTGGCGCACGTAATCTCCATGCGCCGCATGCCGTACGACGTGTCCTCGTGGCGGTCCAGCGCGCCCTGTGCCGCACGCAGCCAGCGCAGTTGCCGACACAGGTGGGTGCACAGCCAAATGAGACAGGCCTAGGGCAGAGCGCTGCGGCCCCAGCCCCGAGAGGAAGGCGCACCGGGATCTCCTCGTAGAAGGCGGGCCAGCCGCACCCCGAGTTGAACTTGGTCTCGCTCTTGTACAGGGGCGTGCCGCACCCGGCGCACTGCGGGGAGGAACGGTGCGTCTGGCGCAGTGAGGGCCACGCCTCACCGCGGTGGTGCTGCACCCCCTGCCACTGACCCGACCGCTCACCACGTACGTCCCCTCCTCGTAGTGCTTGTTGTACTTGCCCGTTCCGGCTCGCTCGGTGCCCTTCTGGCGCAGGATGTGGTACTGCAGGAGCGCACACGCACACAGGGCGGCGCAGGCACGCACGCCTCTGCCGCGCGTGCTCACGAGTGGGCTGGCACGCACTGTGCAGGCACGGCAAAGAAAGCCAGCAACCACCACGCCGCGTCACGGGCAGGACGGCCTCATCCTGAGCGGGGCGCCAGCGATTCCCTCTCGCACCTCCTCCGCGTTGAGGATCGTCTTCCAAACAGACTCGGGCGTGCTCCTGCGGCGGCGCAGCATTCAGCATGCGCAGCTCTGACCGGTGGACGCGTCGGAGCCACACGTGTGCGTGCACGCCCGCCCTCCCACACACTGAGGGCCCAATCGCATGCGCAGCAGATGGCACTCACTTGTCGAGCTTGATGTCCTGCTGCGACGCCATGGCCCGCACGCTGGGCGGGGCGGCCGAGATGGATGGCCGCGGAGCCGCGACGATCGTCAGGCGCTGTGTGCAGCGCGTGAGCCTCCCAGCAGCCTGCGCGCCGGCGGTCGTGGAGCGAGCGAGCATTCTACGAGCGTGTGGATGGCGCCGCGCAAGCTGGATTTCCACGAAAGCACATCTTGCATGCTGAGGGCTCCAGAAAGATCAGGATCAAGAGGAACAGGAGCTGAATTCAGGAGTGGAGGACGTGCAGGGGATGCAGGTGCAGATGCTCAGCCTGTGGCCAGAAGCACGCAGGCTCAGGGCGCCGCCGTCGCCGCCGCTGCCGCCTCCGCTGCGGCCTTGGCCGCCTTGAACTTGAGCGCCTTGCTGTTGACACAGTGACGTGAATCGGTGGGAGTCCTGAACCCTTCGCCGTCAAAGACGTGGCCCATGTGCCCGCCGCACTTGGCGCACGTAATCTCCACGCGCTTCATGCCGTGCGACGTGTCCACGTGCCGGTCCAGCGCGCCCTACAAGGCCAGCGTAGAAGTGCCCCACACCGGCACCACTGGTCAGCCGCCGCAGCGCACAAGACAACAGCTGGCGCACTGCGTCGCTTGCCCCGCTCCCCCCACCAGCGTCGCTGCTGTGGCACTGCGCACCGGGATCTCCTCGTAGAAGGCGGGCCAGCCGCACCCAGAGTCAAACTTGGTCTCGCTCTTGTACAGGGGCGTGCCGCACCCGGCGCACTGCGAGGGGGGGAACGGCGCGTCTGGCGCAGTGAGCCAGACGCCTCACCGGGATGGTGCTGCACCCTCCTTGACCCGACCGCTCACCACGTACGTCCCCTCCTCGTAGTGCTTGTTGTACTCGCCAGTCCCCGCCCGCTCGGTGCCCTTCTCGCGCAGGATGCGAAACTGCAGGGAGCGCAGGCGGCGCAGGCACGCACGCCTCTGCTGCGCGTGCTCACGAGTGGGCTGGCACGCACAACTATCTGTGGCGTGCTTTCCTCCAGCAACAGCGCACCTCCTCTGGCGTCAGCACGTTCTTCCAGACGCTGTCGGGCGTGCTCCTGCGCAGCGGGTGGGCGCCACCAGGCGGGACGCCACCAGGTGAAGTGGCACAGCGTGAGATCTGATTCACAACACCACAACGCTAGCGCTTCTCTAGCGTTGCGCCTGGAAGAGAGCATCAGAGAGGTGGCTGCGCGCACTTGTCCAGGTTGGTCGTGGCCATCTTGCTCTTCGCGTGTTCGGCTTGTTGCGCGTGTGTGTTCGCTTGTATGCTGTGTGCCTTGCCGAATGTATGCTTATGTGCGAGCGACGAACCTTCGCGCACTGTTGTGCAGCGACGTCGCGTGGAGAGGTCTGCTCCCGCGCAGTCTGCTCATCCATCACCAGCTCACCTCAGCCGCTCCCTCTTGGCAGGCCACCAGCTACTTGCGCGAGTGCAGTGAGGCTGCTCGTCATGCGCGCCAAGCTTGTGGGCTCTCCCGTCTGTGCCACGGCCCTACCTGTCAGTCAGAGCGCGACGAACCGCACGCGCGGGTACATCCCCACACTGGAGCGCCAGCCAGCCTGAGTCATGCCTGCAATTGCTCTTGCTCACCGTGTGCGTCGAGTAGCACCAGGCACGGCACGCGCTCGACCTTGTACGCCAGCAGCTCGGGCGCCCACCAGTGGTCCGCGTCGGCGCAGATCTGACTGATGGGGATGCCCTGGGCGGTGCTGACCTGTGACACCTGTGGCTCCAGCGCGCGGCAGAGCTGGCAAGTCAGGCTGTAGAAGAAGAGCAGCTGCGGCCGCCGCTCTAGGTGCGCCCGCACGCGCTGCGCGATCTCCTGGTTGCTGCTGGCCATGATGGCTTCACGCACTGGCCTTGCTGCTGCTGCTGGAGGGCCTGCTGCTGCTGCTGCCTTGCTGCTGCTGCCCCCGCACTTCGAGGGCTTGGCCTCTGCTCTGAGCAGCGAGCAGGACGCAGCCGTCGGCCTCGCTCCAGGAGCGCATCCTTCCCCTCCACCAATCCGCCAGCTCGCAGCCCGCGCAGAAGCATGTCGTGGGCCGCGCTGGTGAAGGCCCCCGCCGCCGCGTCGACGCCGGAGGCTCCAGCGGCCGCTCCCCTGCACGAGTCTCGCGTGGCGGTGGTGGACGCCAACGCCATCATCAGCGGCCTCAGCCTCGCGGGCCTCGCGGAGCGATATGTGACCATCCAGGAGGTGCTCGACGAAGTGCGCGACAAGCACGCACGCCAGGTGCTCGCCACGCTGCCCTTCTCGCTCGAGGTCAAGGAGCCAGAGCCAGCTTCTCTCACTGCAGGTGCGTGTGCGCTGGCAGCACCAGCCTGCAGCCGTGGCGGTGGGGTTGTGGGGCAGCGCCGGGCACCGCGCGCCCTGCAAGAGGGTGCCCCATCGCGTGATTCCTCCCCGCACGCTGGTGCTCGCAGTGACGGCGTTCGCGCGTGAGACGGGCGACCTGCACGCGCTGTCCCAAGCCGACCTCAAGCTGCTGGCGCTGGCGCACGCGCTCGAGGCGGCGGCGCACGGCACGGCCCACCTGCGCCAGCACCCTGTGCAGGTGATCATCCGGCAGCGGGGCGTGCCACGTCTCAGCGCCATGCTTAGGCGCCGCGGAGGCACGCCGTCGCTTGCTCAACGTCGCATGGTTCGCCACGGCCTGCTGCTGCAGGTGGTGGCCAAGCCCAAGCACCGCTCCAAGGGCCGCGGCCTGCCGGGCTGGGGCGTGGTGCCCAACCCTCAGGACTGGGCCGCAATCGACGCGCTGCCAGACTCTGCCAGCGCCCCAGGTGCGCGCCGCAAAGGCACCGCCCCGCGCCCACGACGAGTCCCACTTCCGGCTCACGACGAGGCGTTCCTGCTGCTCGCACACGCAGGCTCGAGCCGCATCCGCGCCGCAGCGCAAGACCTGGACGCCGCCGCCGCCACAAGCACCACGAGCAACGGCCGCCCCGCGCCCGACGGCTCAGCTGCACCAGCAGCCCAGGCGCCGGCGTTTGCCAGCTTCGGCGACGCCACGGCGGCCGAGCTGGCGGCCAAGGTGGACGGGGCGGCGGAGCAGCTGCAGGCCGCGCAGTGGTTCAAGGGGCCGGCCGCGGCGCAGGGGCAGCCGCACCAGCAGGCGCAGCAGCAGGGCGGCGACATGTTTGCTGGCGTGAGCCACTTTACCGGCGACGCCACCGCGGCTGCGCTGCCGGGGCCGCCGCACCAAGCGTCAGCCAGCGGCGGCGCGCAGGCCCCAGAGCAGGAGGATGAGGATGATGAGGATGACGAGGAGGAGGAGGACGACGACGGGTGGGAGACGGCCAAGGGCAGCCGTGGCGCTGCGCGGCGCGCCAAGCGCAAGCAGATGCGGTGGGAGGCCCGGCAGCAGCTGCGGCAGCAGCAGCAGCAAGCAGAGGCGGGGACGTCGCAGCAGGAAGGCGTTGCGGCGACGGAGGCGGCGGCGGAGGCATCAACGCCGCAGCAGCAACCTGTGGGCGCGGCGGACGGCACGCAGCAGCACGAGGAGGGCGAGGAGGAGGGCGAGGAGAACGGCGAGGGCGAGGAGGAGGAGGACGAGGGAGAGACTGAGGGCGAAGAAGACGAAGAGGAGGGGGAGGACGAAGGGGAGGAGGCGGAGGAGGGCGCGAGCACCGCGGCGGGCACCGAGGCGGCGGCGAGCGAGGCGGCGGCGAGCCACGAGCACAGCGAGGTGGCGCCCAACACCACGAGCAACGTGCTGAGCGTGACGGCCGACTTTGCCATGCAGAACGTGCTGCTGCAGATGGGCCTGCGGCTCGTGACGCCCAACGGCAAGCAAATCACGCGGTGAGCGCCGCCAGGGGTTGCCGGCCTGCGCAAAGGCCCCCGCCACCGGTGCGCACCCGGCCGCGACTTTCTCACCGCCTGCCATGGGCTGCCGCTCGCCGCTGCCGCGCAAACCGCAGGCTGAGCCGGTGGGTGGTGCGCTGCTCGGCCTGCTTCTTCGTGACAAAGGAGGTGGGCCGCATGTTCTGCCCCAAGTGCGGCAACATGACGCTCGAGCGCGTCGAGGTGACGGTGGGGCCCGGCGGCGCCGAGCTGTACGGCGTGCGCAAGCGGCACGTGCTGCGCGGCACCGTCTTCTCCCTGCCAAAGCCCAAGGTGTGAGCGCGCGCACAGCGATTCCCGCACGCTGCTGCGAACCTGTATGCGCCCTCGTGCGGAGGCTCTGGCTCCGTGAACGTGACGCCTGGTCCACAACCTCTTTCCACGCAGGGCGGGCGGGCGCCCAACCCCATCCTGCGCGAGGACGAGCTGCTGCAAAAGGTCCGGCCGCGGCGCAAGAAGGCGCCGCCCAAGCAGCAGGACCTGGACCCCTTTGCGCCAGAGTTCAGCCAGGACACGTGGCACACGAGCTCGGGCGCGCCCACGCAGGCGGCCCTGGCCAGCACCAAGGTGAGGCTGAGCGTCCTGCTAAGCGGGCAAAGGGGCCGTGGAGCGCTGCCCCACGTATCCTTGGTCGCTGGGCTCGTCGTGAGGTGGTGCTCATCTCGGCGCGCGTGGCGTGCGCGGCGCAGGGCGCCGCCTACACGCTGGCGAGCTGGAAGCACAACCCCAACGAGCGCCGGCCGGTGGCCACCAACCGCAGGCGCAAGTAGCTAGCTGCTGGTCTCGCGCTGTTTGTGTGCGTGTTCGCGCTTCGGGGCTTTGCTTTGCATGCAAGCGGTGGTCGCGCCGGAGAGCCCAGCAGAAGCGCCCACAGCGCAGGGCAGCCAGCATGGCGAAGAAGCGGCGAGACGACGACGATGAGGAGGGCGGAGAGGAGGAGGAGGAGCTGGAGGACGAGGACGTGGACGCCGGCGACCAGCGCAGCAAGAAGCGCAAGAAGGGCTCGCGCGCAGTGGCAGAGGAGGACGCTGAGGAGGAGGAGGAGGACGACGACGACGTGAGCGCCGCATGCGCAGCTGCTCTTTGCTGCAGCAGGATGGCAGGCGTGCGTGCGCGGCACGGGCGTGAGCGGCACGCCCCGTCCGCTGGGCCGCCACACCCCAGCAGGAGCCAGGCGGCCGCCGTGAGTGGGGAGCAGCGGCGCGCATCATCGCCCTGGGTGCACCGCGCGCTTGCCTGCCCTGTGTGCAGGACGAGGACGATGAAGGTGGGGGCGGGGCCTCGCGCAAGAAGAAGAAGCGCAACGTGTTCATCGATGATATCGCCGATGTGGACGACGACGACGAGGAGGAGGAGGACGACGTGCGTTCGGCGCGGAGCTTGGGGCGTGCGGGCGCAGTGCACGAGAGAGGAGCCCTTTCCGCAGCTGGGCCAGAGCAACAGCTCGAGCGGAGCAATTGAGCGCGCGCCTCTGGTTCGCCGGCTACGTGCGTGGCGTGCGCGCAGGAGGAGGCGGAGGACCTCATCGACGACAAGGACGTGGAGATCCCCGACGAGCCGAACGCGGGCGCGCAGCACGCCGCGTACCGGCGCCTCAACCGCGAGCGCGAGGAGAAGAGCGCCGAGGAGATTGCGCGGCAGGTCGAGGAGCGCTACAAGCGCATGGAGGAGGGCGCCTACGGCTACGACGATGGCGCAGCGCTCGCGCAGACCGGCGCCGTCGGGCAGCAGGCCATGCAGCCCACCGTGAACGACCCCAAGCTGTGGCTCATCCAGTGCCGGCCCGGCCACGAGCGCGAGCTCGTCACGCAGCTCCTGCAAAAGTACTACACCATGGGCCAGCAGGGCACGCCGCTGCTCATCAAGTCGGCAATCACCCTCGACCACCTCAAGGTGATTGCATTGGCCAGCGCAGCGACGGTGGGGCCAAAGCAGCGGCGGCGCTCAGCGCCGTGCAGCGCCGTGGAGCAGCGCGCTCTCCGAGAGGCGCACCCCCGCGGCGCCTGCTGTTGCGCGCTCAACGGTGCTGCTGCTGCCGCCGCGCGCAGGGCTACGTGTACGTGGAGGCGGAGAAGGAGGCGCACGTGCGCGACGCCATCAAGGGCCTGCGCACCGTCTTCATGAGCAAGGGCGTCAAGCTGGTGCCGCTCGACCAAATGGTGGAGGCCATCACCGTCAACCGCCAGGCCAAGATGGACCTCGGTGCGGAGTGGATGGGCGTTCCGTGTAGCGGGGCGGGGCGGGGCAAGGCAGGGCGCTTGAGGCAATTCAGGGAGCGGGCTGAGGCGGGGCAGCCTTGCTGATGGATGGAAGGGAAGGGCGTGAGAGGGGTGCAGTAGCCGGGCGCGAGTCGTCTGGTGCGCAAAGTGGAGGCGGGCGCGCAGCTGCTGCTCATGCGGTGCTCTCGCCCCCCGCCCTGCGCCGTGCACTGTTCGCAGCGCCCAACAGCTGGGTGCGCGTGCGCACGGGCGTGTACAAGGACGACCTGGCAAAGGTGATCAACCTGGACCGCGCCACGCAAAAGGTGACGGTCTGGCTCATCCCACGCCTGGACCTCCAGGGCATGGCCGACCGAGCAAAGGTGAGGGCGCTGCACCCTGTGGGGGGCTGGAGGGGCGGCACTTCTCGCAGCCTCAAGCGACGGCGGGCTGCCGTCTTTTACCTGCACGGTTCTGCACGCCTCGCGCCGGCGTCTGGGGCTCGCCGCGAATCCACAGGGCGTCGCGTGGGGCGTGCCGGACCCAGTGGAGAAACGTGTGTGTGTGTGTGTGTGAATGCGGCGCGCAGGACCCCGAGATGCGCAAGCGCAACCCGTTTGGGCGCGCGGGGCCGGTGCGCCCGGCGGCCAAGCCCTTCAACCAGGACGAGGCCAAGCAGCTGGCGCTCAGCGTCACCAAGCAGCAGGGGTACAACGGGCAGGTGAGCGCGCGCGTGTGTGCGTGAGAGAGGAAGGAGGGGGGCGGTCACACGGCCTTCAGGATGGGAGGCTGGCGCTCAGCGTCACCACCAAGCAGCAGCAGGGGCACGACGGGCAGGTGCGAGGAGGAGGGAGGAACGAAAGGCGCTTCAGACCGTCTGGGGCTGCGGGGCGGGCAGTGAGCCTCGCCAGCGATTGCAGAAGGCAACTGCCTCCTGCCTTCCAGCGGCAGAGCCAGCGCGCTCCAGCGCCACGCGCGTGGCGGGCGCGGCAAGCAAGCAGCTGAGGGATTGAAGGTGGCCTTGTGGCCGCGTGCCCGCGCGTGCTCCATGGCCCCGCCGCCCGCAGACGTACCTCATGCTGGGCAGCAACCGCTTCGTCAACGGGTACATCGAGCGCGAGTTCGCCACCAACGTGAGCACAACACACTGAAGCTGCCCTTTCGGGATGCTGCCCGCACCTCCGCCTGAGGCACTTTGCCACGTTCTCTTCATGACAGCAAGCCAGCAGCCAATCCTGCGGGACGAAAGTGTCCTGCCCCTCCTGCGAATCCGCCCGTCTATTGCCTGAGCGCAGAAGCTCACCATCATCGAGGGCGTGCCGCCGCTGGAGGAGCTGCAGCGCTTCAACCAGGTGCGGCCACGGCGCGCGCCCCGGCGTCGCAGTGCCGCTCCCGCAGCCGCCGCGGGCTCCGACCTCAGCGGTGCCAACCGCGCCGCCGTTTCCACCCCGCTCAGAACACCGCGTTGTTTCGCGAGCCTGGGGCCGCTGCGGGAGCTCCAGGCCGTGGTCGCTGCGGAGTCCATTCCGGGGTGCACGTGCTGAGTGTGTTGGTTGGCGTGCTGTTGGGTGGGGCCGCAGGTCGGCGCGGCGGCGGACGAGACGAGCGCGTGGGGCGGCGGCAGCAGCGGCGCGGGGTCGGCGGCCACCATGGGCGACCTGTCTGCGCTCATGGCCAACCTTCCCTCGGGCGGCGCGCTGCCCAAGACGCAGTTTGTCAAGGGAGACGTCGTCGACATCGTCCGGGGTACGTTTCGCGTCGCGTCGAGCCGATGCTGCGGCGCGAGGGTTTGGGTGGTTTGTCATGGGCGACGTTGTCCGTGGTGTGCTGCGCGCTGACTCGTCACAGGGCCAGGGGGTGGGGGCCGGGCGTGGTGTGTGCAGTGGCTCGCGCGACGTGGGCGTGACCTGCGCGCACGCGCGTGTTTTGGGGACTTGCGCCCGTTTGGACACCTCGGCAGGGCTGGGCCCCCAGCTACCGGGTTCACCAGAAGTGTGCGTGCTTGCGTGTGCTTGCGTGTGCGTGCCGCAGGCGACCTGCAGGGCATCAAGGGCGTGGTGGACGCCGTGCGGGACGACGGCAAGGTGCGAGGCGCCGCGCCCCCCGCGTCACACGCGTCCCCCCCGAATGCGGCCCCACTTCGCCCGTCCAGTGGGTTCTCGCCCACCTGTTTGGAAGGCCTCCTGCAGCATTGGGCGTGCTAGCGGTCGATTGCCATCGTGGTGGCCCTCCCACAGGGAGCGCCGCGCCTCCACGCAGCTTGAGCTCTTGCGCGGCAGCGCGTCCGGCGTGCTCGGCACAGCCAGCCACTCCTCGGGCGTGGAGGCGCGTGCGTTTGCAGGTCATGGTCAAGCCCAAGGACGTGGACGGCTTTGACGAGTCGGTCGACTTTGACAACGAGGACCTGCGCAAGTTCTTTTCGGTCAGTACGACCTGCAGCCACGCGACGGGCGATTTCCCCTGCTCTCTGTGCGGCGCGCCCACCCCGCCCGCCGACAGACTGCGCGCCGCTGGCGTGCGCTTGCGTTCCACGCTGCATCCACCGTGACTGGACGGGCACAGCCTGCTTGGCGAGAAATTGCCTCGTCGGGAGGTGCACGGCCCAGCCTTCCTCAACCACGGTTCCCTTTCTTTCTTTTTTCTTTCCACGCTGCGTCCGCGCGCGGCTCCGCGCTTCGGCTGCGCCGCCTCAGGCATGCGGCTCACGCTTTCTTCGTTGCCTGCCCGCGTGCTGTGCGCGTGCTGCGTGTGCTCAGGTGGGCGACCGCGTCCGGCTGATCTCGGGCCCCAACACGGGCGACATCGGCATTGTGCTGCAGTGGTCGCCGGACAGCGACCAGGCCATCATAATCAGCGACAGCACGCGCCAGGAGATCAAGACCTTCGGCAGGTGCGCGCGCTACCCCCCCGCCGCTCGCCCTGCCCCGGGCTGTGGCCCGACCTGGCGGCTCGCTCGGAACGCCTGGTTCGCTGACGGGCGTTGGTGCGCGCGGTGCTCGGCGGGTGGTTGCTGTGCGCAGGGACATGTCGTCGACGGACCTGTCGGACACGGGCGTGGAGGTGCTGGGCGAGTACCACTTGCACGACTTGGTGCAGCTGGACCAGCACACGGCAGGTGAGCCGGCGCGTGGTGCTGCCTTGCGTCCTGCGCTCCCGCTGCGCCGACCCCCTGGGCCCCCGCGGCGCCCGCCTCGCGAGGCGGGCGCCGCGGCCTCCGGCGCGACGACCTCACGAGCAGCCGAGGGACAAGCGCGACTCTGCTCGACGGTGTGACTGGGAGCCGCGCGGCGGAGGTGCCTAGAGTGGAGGGAAGGCGCCTCGCCCGAGGGCGGCCACCGGGGCGTGGAATGAGGTGCAGAGCACACCAGGCCCCGGACTCTCCGGTTCGTTGCACGCGCGGTTGTGATGGTGCGATCGCCTTGCCGGGCGAGGGCAGGAGTTTGGGCGCCACACCGGGATGGCAGAGGCCCCGCCTCTTGTCGGGATGCGGCCGTAGGCGCCGGGTTCCACCTCGATGTCGCACGTCGCTGGCACTGCTCCAGACCTTGAAGGCGCCCTGCGCTGCTGATGTGCCCGCCTGCGCGCGCCGCAAACGCCCTTGTGGAGTCGCTGCTGCCGTCGGGTCGGGACGCGTAGCCGTGCATGGTGACTTGGACCGCTGGCCTTGGTGGAACGCCAGGCAGGCGCCCGCGTTTCCGCACCAGGTGGAGAGAGGTGCCGTTGGCGCTCTCCACCCGGGGGGGGGGGAAGGCAGGCCCGGGCCTCCCGCCAAGGCCACCGGCAGCCAGCGGCCACGCAGGCGAAGCGTCCCTGTCCGCCGGCAGCGTGAGCCTCTGGGGGCACGCGGCGCAGCGCTCAGGCCCAGGCCTCGCAAAGCACAGGCAGCTCTCTCGGGTTGCGAAGCGGCGCCAGCGAACATAGCGACGGCAGGTGGAGCCCGGCGCCGTGGGCGTCTCGCCTCAAGTGGAGAGGAGGTGCATTGCCTGGGGTCGGCCACCTGGTGCGTGGATGGAAGCGTGCAGCACGCCAGGCCCCGGACTCCCCGTTTCGTTGCACGCGCGGTTGTGATGGTGCGGTCGCCTTGCCGGGCGAGGGCAGGAGTTTGGGCGCCACGCCGGGACGGCAGAGGCCCCGCCTCTTGTCGGGATGCGGCCGTGGGCGCCGGGTTTCACCTCGATGTCGCACGTCGCCGGCGCCGCTCCACCACGACGTAGTCGCCTGCCCTGTTGAGGCGCATGCCTGCATGCGCCGCGCACGCCTTGCGGTGCTGATGCTGCTGGCGGACAGTGTTGAACCACGCGCGGCAGCTTGGCAGCCCCGTGGCCTTGGTGGAACGCCAGGCGCGCCCCCGCGTTTCCGCACCAGGTGGAGAGAGTTGCCGTTCGCGCTCTCCACCTGGGGGGGAGGGCAGGCCTGGGCCTCCCACCAAGGCCACCGGCCGCCCGCGGCCACGCAGGCGAAGCGACACTGTCTGCCGGCAGCGTGAGCCTCTGGGTGCACGCGGCGCAGCGCTCAGGCCCAGGCCTCACAATGCGCAGGCGGCTGTCCTGGGTTTTGGAGCGGTGCCAGCAAACGCAGCGACGCCAGGTGGAGCCCGGCGCCCTGGGCAGCTCGCGCCAGGGAAGGCAGGGCCCCTGCCTGCAACGGCCTCTTCTGCCGGTGTAGAGGCTCGGCGCGCTGCCCGGCACCTGGCCATCGTCCGATGAGAGGCTGCGTGGGCGCCGCTGACGGGCAGGCGGGGGACGGGTGCCGGACCTGCCTAGCGTGGCGTGCTTCGCCCTCGCAAGCTCCATTCGCGGGTCCGGCAGCTGCCTCTTGCGCCTGGCCCCCCCGGGTCTGGCACCTCCACCCCGTGCCTCCGGGCCAGCGCCTGGCCAGCAGAGCCGTGGAACGCCCGCCCTCTTGCTTGGCGATCGTGCCAGGGCCCCCTGTCCCGTTTGCGCCGTCCCGCAGGCACAGTGTGTGTAGGGCTGGGGACGTGCTGTCCACGCACGCACACACGTGCTCGCCGCCTGCTGCACGCGCGCGCAGGCGTCATCATCTCTATCCAGCGCGACTCGGCGCGCGTGCTCACCACGAGCAGCACGGCGGACGCCGCCGACATCCGCCCCGTGCGCGCCGCCGACATCCAGCGCAAGCTAAAGTCCAAGGACCTCATGGCCTCGGACGCCGGCAACAACACGGTGTGTGCGCACGCGACGCACGTGGCTTGCTCTGGACAGGGCCCCTTTGTCGCCACGCCACGCAAACGCCCTTGCTCGCCGGTGCCACCGCAAAATGAAGCAGCCGCGCCCGTGCGGCAGAGGGCCCTCGCCTCGCAGGCAGGCTGCGTGCTGCGCTCGCGAGGCGCACACGGCCAGGCGCTGCTGCTGTGCCCCGCAGGTGCGCGTGGGCGACTACGTGACGATCCTGCCGGCGACCAACGGGCAGCGGGCGGCCAAGGACACGCGCGGCGGCACGGTCGAGTACGTGTGGCGGGGGCAGCTCTTCCTCAAGGCCAAGGAGTTCCTCGACACGGGGGGCTTCCTGTGCGTGCGCGCCAACAAGTGCAAGGTGAGCGAGGTAGAGTGGTGCTGCATCCCACAGCCGCGAGGGCCCCTGCTCTGCGTGGTGCGTCGTCAAGACGTGGAGAGGCACACGGGAACGGGCACCGCATCGCCCTCCACGACGCGCTCCCGCATCGCCAACGCTGTTCACAACTTCCCTCCTCACCCTCCTCCTCTGTCCTCCTCCCGAACACCCTGCCCCGCAGGTCCGGGGCGGCGCCGGGCCCGCCTCCGGCGTGGAGCTGGCCCGCCAGGTGGCCGCCGGCGGCTTCGCCCGCGGCCGCGTGGGCGCCAGCCCCGCCGCATACGGCTCGGGCGGCGCCACCTCCTCTTTTGCCTACATGCCCGCCTCCCCCAGTCAGTACGCCGGCAACAACGCCCGCGCCGCCGCCGGCTCGCTCGTCCCGCCCTCGCCGTCCCGCGGCGGCGGCGGCCCCGGCGCCGCCTTCAAGCCGCCGCCGCCGCGCATGGGCCCGCCGCCGCCCGGCAGCTTCTCGGGCGCCTCCGGCGGCGGCGGCGGCCACGGCGGCGGGCGCAACGGCAGCACGCTGGTCAACCGGGTGGTCAAGGTGGTGGGTGGGCAGTACAACGGGTACCGCGGGCGGGTCAAGCACGAGACGGGCACGCACGTGCAGCTCGAGCTGGAGGCCATCAGCGGGCGCGTCGTCACCGTGCCCAAGAACCTCGTCCGCGACGTGGCGGCGACGGCGGCGAGCGGCGCGTTTGGCGGCGCCGGGCCCGCCGGCGCCGCCGGCGCCGGCGGCTACTCCGGTGCGGCGCGCGGCGTGGGGTCGGCGCCAGAGTACGGCACGCGGACGCCGCTGCACCCAAGCCAGACGCCGCTGCACCCGAGCATGACGCCGGCGCACTACAGCATGGGCGGCGGCGCCACGCCGGCGCACGCGCCCTACACGCCGATGCACGCGCCGACGCCCATGGACGACAGCTACAACTACACGCGGCCGGGAGACCGGGTGCGTGCGGGTGGGCACGCGGGGTGTGGGGAGCGGCGGGCAGTGTGCGTGGTGAGGGGCGGCCGGGCGCGTGTGCGCGAGGGTGGTGTTACGTGGTTGCGAAGCCAGCTGCTGGCGTCGTGCAACGTCGTCGAGAGTGGGCCGCCCCACGGGTGCCTCACCCCGAAAGCGCCACGTCACGCGCGCATGAGGCGCGACGTGCGCGTGCGTGCGGCGTGGCCCCCGCGTGGCCGCAGGACGACCACCTGCCTGCCGTGGCGCACACGCCAGGCATCGGCGGCACGGCCTACACGCCCGCCGCCTACACGCCCAGCGCGCCGACGCCCAGCGCCTACGGCGGCGACCCGCACCACGCGCCCACGCCCGCCATCCAGGACCCGGGCACTGTCGGCCCGCCGCCTGTCGCGGGTGAGTGCGCCTGATTCTGTATTGGGCGGCTGCAGCCGGGCCATGCAGGTGCTGGCAAGCCGGCCGTGCATGCGGCCTGGTGTGAGCGAGGAGGGGCAGCGCACGCAGTCCTGGTGGCCCTGAGCAGCCTCGGCTGCCTTGGGGTCCCTCGGGGGCCTCCCACCTCGCAAGCCGGCCTGGTATGAGCGGGGAGGTCGCTCGCAGGCCTGGCCGCGGGCAGCAGGGCGCAGCGGGCGAGCACGCGTGTGGCATGCCTGAGCCCGCCTCAGGGCAGACGCGCGATGTGGGGCGGTGCGGGTGCGCGGCGTGCGCGCGCGCAGGCACGCCGGGGCTGGCGCCCACGCCCATGATCCCAGGCACGGCCGCCGCGCCCACGCCCTACGTGCCCGCCTTCACGCCGGCAATCACGCCGGGCGTCGCCGCCACGCCTGGCCTCGACGGCCTGCTCGGCGCCACGCCAGGTGCGCCGCCGCACGCTTTTCGAAATGCTTTCACGCCTCACCCGGCCCGCGCTGAGCAGCGGCGGCAGCGTGCGGCACGCGGGCTGGCTGCTCGTATCTCGTTCGCCTGGGCGCGCACGCACCCTCGTCGTCGAGCGCGCCGCAGCTGCGCACCCAAGCCGCCGCTGCTTCGCCACTGACGGAGCCCTGGGCCTCGCGCGCGCGCGGCCGGTGATTCTTGCCGCAGGCGTGGCGCCCACGCCGCACGTCAACACGGCCTACACGCCTCACCTGGTGGCCGCCACACCGCACCTGCCCGCCGCCACGCCGGCGCTGGACGACCCGCTGGCGCCGCAGTACCTTCCCACCGACCACCTCCACGCCTGGGGCGGCGTGCTGGTGCTGCTGCCGCCGCCCGGCGCGCCCCCCGGGGCGCCGCCCGGCGACGCCTGGCCCGTCGCAGAGGTGCGCAGCGCGCGGTTTGCCTGGGGGCGGGCGCGCGTCCGCCGAGGGCGGCATCATGGGCGTGCAGCGAGGCCGGGGAGGTTGCTGCGCGTGCGTCGGCCCGTGCGCTTCTGTTCGGCGCGTGGGGCGGCGGTGAGGAGGACCTCAATTCGAGCTGCTTTGCTTGCCTGCCTTGCGATGGGTTGCGGTGCGGCAGGTTCTGGAGCCGAGCTTGGTGGCGGGCGGCGGCCCCACGGCGCTGCGGGTGGTGCGCGGCAGCCTGCGCGGCGGCGAGTTTGCGCGCGCGCCCGGCGCGCCGGTGGAGGAGGCGGACGGCCACGCCGTGCACCTCGTCAGGTGCGCTGCCCTGGGGGATCCTCTGGGGAGACCGAGCGCTGTTTTCTGGTCTCTGCGGGTGAGGCCTTTAACCTGGGTGTTGCGCTTGTGTGGTGCGGCTGCTTGCTGGCGTGCTGCAGGCCGTCCAAGCAGGACTGGGTCAAGGTGCTGGCCACGGACGACTTGCAGCAGGTCGGGCGGGTGGGGCGGCTCACGGCCGTCGTCAACGACCCGGCCAGCGGCACGGAGAACGCCATCGTGCGCTTCAGCCAGAGCGAGTCGTGCTTCCCGCAGCTCATGCACCTGGGCAAAATGGCGGCGCCCCCGACCGCGTAGTTTTGCTTCGGCGCCGTTTCGTTTAGCCAGCCAGCCAGCTGCTAGCATGCCTTGGGAAGGCGTTGCCATGGGCTCTGCTTGCTGAGCTCTGCTCGCGCGCGTTCTGCGATGCAAGCGGTGCCTGCGACAGCCCCGGCGTCGAGGATTTCATTTCGAACACGATCTTGCCGCACAAGTGTGGTGTGGAGCAAGGGAAGCGTAAGCAGAGTTGCTCGAATTCGAGAAGCACGCCTCTCGATGCCGCCTCCCACGACAGCCCAGATGGGCCCGGCGCCCTCGCTCGAGAGGCCGTCCTCGGCGCTGCTAGATCGATACCGCCTGGACCCGACGAGCAGCACGGTGCTGGAGGACGACAACAACCAGGGCTCGCAGCGGCGAAAGGTCATCCTGGCCGTGTCGCTGCTGCTGCTCGGGACCGTCTGCATCATTGTCGGAGCCAACATCTTCCTGATTGAGCAGAAAGGAGGTGCGTGCTGCAGCACCGTGTGAGGCATGCTCCAAGATTCGGAGCCGGCGGCGCACAGCACCGCTCGCCACCAGCCACTGGGAGGCGAGGGGAGGTGCGGAGCACGTGCGCGC
>VFQP010002649.1_pt1 | contig 19579 bp, 30 predicted proteins | sample 3512351 | NCBI WGS metagenome assembly VFQP01 (sample SAMN10412372, study PRJNA504923) | tailings metagenome | isolation source: Relicate 1 Philex TSF1 revegetated site | place: Philippines: Tuba, Benguet | collected 2017-08-29
CCTCCTCCCCCCCACCCCCCACCCCCCCCCCTCGCATCAGTCCCTCCCCCCCCCCCCCCAAACACAGCGTACCAACATCAAGCGCATGTTTCTTGTGTACAAAACATCCCCCACCGAATTCGTGTGGACCGCCAGTGCCCCCCTCTCCATGATCCAAGAGGCTGGTGTACAGGTGAGTCAAAAACAATCAGGCGCCCTCAAACTCTCCGTCATGCAAGAAGGGGGTGATGATGATGCATTGGTGCGGTGTCGCAAGGTGTTGAGCAGTTTTCAATCATTCCCGGATGCTGTACTGCAGACGCTTGCATGCACGGATCCCAGTACGGTGACGGAGCATGGGCAGTACACACATACACCAGAGACGCTACCACCGGTATGTGGTGGTAGGGTGCATCATGTTGGTTGCTACTTGGAGGGGGTGTTTGTAATGATGATGATGATGTGGTGGTGACATCACACATCACATGATGATGACATCACACATCACATGATAATACACACACACCACAACAACACACCATACATGACAACACCCACACACCACAACAACACACCGTACATGACAACACCCACACACAGTCAACAGTCAACGGGCGCGTGGTGCTGGTTGGAGATGCTGCACACGCCCTCCCCCCCACCGGCCAGGGCTGCAATCAGGCATTTGAGGATGCAGCAGTGCTGGTCGATGTGTTGTCCAACATGGGTATTACAGATGAGGCATTGCAGGTGTACAGCAAGCAGCGGCATGTGCGGGTCAAGGCAATCATGCAGGGGACGCCTGATTTCAACCCGCTCTATACGGTGCCGTTTTTGCCAGCCAAGTTGAGCCTAAAGGAAATTCCTGACGAGATTCCTGTGCCTGCAATGCCTCCAGCAGGGGAGCAGTTGGCTGCCAAGCAATGATGCCTCCTGGGGAGCTGTGGGTCAAGCAATGATGATCTTTTGGTGACGATATTTTGAGACTTTTATGTTGTGTGTTGAATTCATTTTTGAGACAGCATTTCCGTTTGACATACTGTAAGTAAGCTTGTAGTACACCTATAAAACGTAAATCTCAGCAATGGCAGTTGCACGGAGAGGCCTTCGGGTGTGTAGCACATGATTGATCGTTTTCATGCAGCACACTCCTTCTCACCTAGTACGTCTCATTTGCACAGGTTGCAATTCAAGGATGCTGTCACGGTGAGTTGGACAAGATATATGATACAATGAAGCGTGTGGAAGCGACATCTGGCAAACCCATCGACTTGCTCATCTGCTGTGGCGATTTTCAGGTGTGCTAAGATGATGATTCGAGTATTTTCATGGTCCCTGCATGCACACAGCATCCCACAACAAACAGGCTATACGCAACATGGACGATTTGGAGTGCATGGCGGTCCCCGACAAGTATAAAGAGCTGGGCACGTTTTGGCAGTACTATTCTGGCCGCAAGCAAGCCCCCTACCCAACCCTCTTTAGTACGTGTCTGCATTGCACTCTCTACATTGTTGGCGAGAGATTAAACACAACACAACCTAAACCCCATCAACCACGCTGCGCGTGCTATGCACATCTGTCACCTTCCAAACAGTCTCAACTCACATATACACACATGCACACACATACACACCCACTCTCTCTCTCTGTGTGTGTGTGTTACACACAGTTGGTGATCCACACCCCCACGCCCCCACGTCCCCACACACAGTTGGGGGCAATCATGAGGCAGTCAACTACCTGTGGGAACTGTATCATGGTGGCTGGGCAGCCCCCAACATTTACTATCTTGGTTATGCGGGGGTGATTCACTTTGGTGGGTTGCGTATTGCAGGCATGAGTGGTATATTTAAGGAACACCACTTCAACTTGGTATGCTGTACATGCAGTGCTGTTTACTGGTTCGTAATACCTGCACTCATTATTGTACTTGCATTGCTGTTTGCCGGCCCCCAATATCTACACCCATGTCTCCACTTCACCTCAGCCGTGTTCTCTCACACAACCACCCACTCCCACCCCCTCCACTCCTCCTCCTCCTCATGGCAGGGTCACTACGAGAGAGCCCCTTACAATAGAAGCACCCTGCGCAGCGCCTACCACCTGCGGGCCCTGGAGGTGTATCGGTTATTACAAATACAACAACCAGTGGATGTGTTTCTGTCTCATGATTGGCCACTGGGTATAGCACAATATGGTGACCAGGAGGGGTTGTTGAGGAGGAAAAAGTTTTTACGTAAAGAGGTGCGAATGATGGTGTTTTTGTGTGTGTTGTTGTGGTGTGGGTGGTGTGTGTTGTTGTGATGTGGGTGGGTGTATGACAGTCATGGTGCATGATGAGGTGCTCTACATAATGATATGTATGTGTTGACTACTTGGTCAACGTATTGGTGATCCACATGCATCAGACACATGTAAAGCACCCATGAAACACACATGTACCTGTATTCACAATCCCGTTCACCACACAATTCATCCCCCACACACCTCTACCACACAATTCATCCCCCACATCCCCCTCCCTCTCCCACACACAAAACACCCCCACCCCCATCCCTCTCCCACACACACACACAGGTGGAATCCAACATCCTAGGCAGCCCCCCTGCTGCTGAGATACTACACACCCTTCGCCCCCGCTATTGGTTCAGTGCACACCTCCATACCAAATTTGCTGCAGTGGTGCCACATGGGCCCAGTACCCCACCCACTCGGTTTTTGGCACTGGACAAGTGTTTGCCTGGGCGTCAGTTTTTACAAGTGTGTATGGGGGGGATGAAAGGGGGGTTGGATGTTGATGCAGAATAGGGGGAATTGATGTTCACGAAAAAAATGGGGGCTTGATGTTGTTTGTTTGCATGTGTGTGTGTATATGTGAGTGTGTGTGTGTTGATGATGTTGTGTGGGGGGCATGATGATGATATGATGCACCCATGTACCTACACACACTATGAACCTACACATACAACACACAAACACTGTTTCCTACAATACGTTGACCAGGTTGTTGACTTTCCAGAAGCAGAGGGTCCCAGGGAATTCCAATACGATGCAGAGTGGTTGTCTATATTACGCAGCACGCACAGCATGCTCAGCACACGGCACCACATGCCACAACGACTCGGTGTGTTTTGTGTGGGTTTGGGATCCAGGTGTTGTTGCGTGTATTATTGATAACATGTACATATTCAAGTCATCATGAAAGCGTGCATGTTCAACGCGTCCCGTGCAATGCAATGCCCTCCATCATCCACACGCCCCGTCACACATTACCTCCCCATCCACCCACTCGTCAACAACCCCATCCCAAAAACCGACCTCAGACATGCAACGTAGGGGCCCCACACAAGAAGACAAGGTGTTTGTTGATGCTGCACTTCACAGTGCTGGCACAACCGTCCCCCTCAATTTCACACCAACAGCACCCGACGCAGGCCCCACACCACCACGGCGGGGTCATATGCCGCGCACCAACCCTCGCAACCCCCAGACAGAGGCATTGTTGCAGTTGATAGGGTGTGACTGGAACTTGGGGGAGGATCATGGGATGGAGGGGTTGGGGATGCAATTCGATGAGGGAATGTTGCCTGGTGTGTTGCCTGGTGTGTTGCCTGGTGTGTTGCCTGGTGGGACAGAGGTGTTGCCTGCTGCACCTGTGGCTGCCAACCCAGAGGAGGTTATGCTTGATGATGATGATGATGATGATGGCGATGATGATGTGCAGGATTGATTGATGACATTGTGAATGTTTTTTTGTGCACCATTTTTTTGTGCACCATTTTTTTGTTATCAACGTGTACACTCCTAAACAACACAACTTGTAACAAACACAACAACAATCATGAGTGCCGATCTGCAAATTGCTCTTGAGAACCATCCCCTTGCTGATCAACCTTTGCTTGTGCAATGGGTGCCGCCAAACCTGCAACGCGAGCTTGATGTACCCTGCAATGATCAGGGGTTACGATCACTCGCTTTGCAGGTGATTGGGGTGCACGAGAGCGCATACACATCACACATGATCAACGACCATCAAAACCCACCTCATAGGGTTCCTGGAGGTCCATCATCGACAAAGTCAAGGCTACCAAGCCATCAAACCCACAGGAAATGTTGCACCTCACGACCTACAAGGTCTTGGCAATGTGCAAACTCCGCATGTACTCTGCAGCATTTGATGAGCTCAACTCCCTGGGTGGGTTGGACTCTCCGCAATACACACAGCACACTGCATCAGGGCAGGTTGTATCACTCGTACCCTTTGCCATGCACTGGATCCGTGCACAGTTGCCCGGGATGCTTGGGCGGGCATCGTACACCATGGATGAGTTGTACAAGCTTGCCAACCTGTGCCGGCAACACAGAGGGGATGATGTGGGAGGGGTGTGGGCGACACGGTATTCATTGGTGCTGTACACACTGGTTAATTATTACGTGAGGTGTGTGGTGTGTGTGTGGTTGGGTGGTATTGTTTTCCACCACATGCATACATTTCTGATGTACGTCCATGTATTTGTGCATACCATGTATAGTGCATACGTTTTCACCCGTCACACACACATGACCTACCTCACATAGTACTTGATCGGTATGTACACTCACAACCACACACACACACACACACACACACACACACACACACACGCATTCACTCACACACACACACACACACACACACACACACACACAGGAGCAAGGAGTACACTAGTGCATTACAGCTATGCAACGTCATGTTGACAGAGCGCCCCCATGACCCTGATGTGCTGTGTAAAGTGGCATACATACAACTATTGATGGGAGATGTTGCAGCAGCAAACAACACCATACAACAGGTGTGTTGTAGGTGTCGTGTTGTACATGTGAGAGGATACATTTGTACACATGCTTGCACGTGTTGTTCATGTCACTACTCATGTACATTATATAATATAATATATAATGTATTTGTAACCCCCACACCCACCCACACACATGACCCACAGGCGAACACTGCTCTTGAATCTACCACAGAAGCTACTACGTCACCTTCCTCTGGTGATATTGTTTCACCAGCAGCAGCACGCGATGCACGTATACAGATACACTTGAACAAGGCATTGGTGCTGTTTGCTACCAATGATGTACAAGGCATGATGATGTTGCGTATTTTATTGTCATGTTGGATGTTTATTTTGTATTGTTGTTTGTTTTGTTGTATTATTATTTATTGTATTTTTTTATTTTTTTATTTTTTTATTGTTGTATTATTGTTTGCTGTACCATAGACATACACACACACACAACACAGTACACACACAACACACAACACAATCACATAATAACACTACAGGTGCATTACAAGAGTATGATGCTGTGTTACAACTCGACCCCCACAATTGGGTGGCGGTCAACAACAAAACAGTGGTCACCATGTATGACTGTAAGCTCTCTCCAGCGTTGACCAGTCTAGAAGGTGCCTTTGCAGCTGCCCCTGTGGCACTGTTGCAGGTGTGGTGTTTTTGTGTGTGTTGTGTGTGTTGTGTATGTTGTGTGTTGTGTGTATGTTGTATGTATGCACATAGACCTGTTGTAAAATACACAACCTCACAATAACCACACTGCAATAGCAACCACATTACAACAACCACACTACACCACCACCACAGGAACCATTGCTTCTCAACATGAGCTCAATGTATGAACTCAATGCAACCCCCTATAGAGATGAAGTCAAACACAAAATTGGGGTGTGGGTGGGGCGATGTGGACCTGATGATTTTGATGTCAACTGTATGCGATTGGGGTAATGTGTGTGTGGTGTTGATGTCAGTTGTATGCGATTGGAGTCATGGTGGTGATTGCATGTGCGTTGTTGTATATGCTGGTATTGCTGGTGTGTTTTTTCCCCTCCTCTCTTTCATCCCTTCTTTCTTGCTCTCTTTCATATATACATGGGATTATTTTACGACATCAATCATTTGTGTACATTCTAGTGCCATCAACACTGTGGTGTAATCATACAACAAACCCATCATATTCATGCACACCCATGCATGTGAATATGCATGCACACCCATTGTTTGTGTGTATATACATGCACTCCATCAGCCTCTCTCTCGTGCGCCTCTCTCGTGCGCCACTCTCGTGCGCCACAATATACTACAACACCCTCTTGTAGCAGTGTAGCTTTTTTCTTTTCTTTTTTTTACTGCCACATATCCAATGCACTGTACCCTACATTGTCCTCCATCACCCTCTCCTCAACTACATATCCAATGCACTTGGTAGTCGCCTCAAGTGCTCTGATGCCTGTCTGAGTCGCTGTACTGACTGTGTTGTTTCACTCGGCAACACAACAGGGCCCCCATCTACAACACGGGCCCCTTCCATGACAGGCCGCCCCTCTACAAAAGCCCCTCCCTCTACAAAAGCCCCCCCCTCTATGACAGGGGCCCCCTCTATGACAGGGGGCCCCTCTATGACTGCAGCTGCAGCTTGGAGCAGCCGTTCATTGAACTGGTATTGCAACAGGGAGAGGGGCAGGTCATTGGGGTCAAATGAAAATGGATCCTGTGTGGGTGGTGTGGTGTGTGGGTGGTGTGGTGCGTGTGTGTAGTGTGGTGTGTGGGTGGAGAGAGAAATGTGCACTATGTGCAGTGTCTTCTCATCAGGTGTTGACTTAAAAATAAAAATACACAAAACATGTGAGACTTGCATAGAAACACACAAAACATGTGGAATCATAAAATACAAAGTATGATAGTTTACACAAGGTATGATTCAAGTACACAGGTATGATTCAATGTATATGATTCAAGTTACAGGTACCTCAATGTCACGTGCCACCTGTGTGAGATGTGTGAGTGGTCAATACATACAGTCAACATGCAGTCAACATGTGGGAGAACAACACGCACATGAAATCATGGCACCACACATCCCATGACATCAAACCCACACGCACCCACACGTACTCTCTCTCTCACACACACACACCCCTCATCACTACACGTACACACCTTTATACACCTCATCAACACACACACACACCACACACACACCTCATCAATGGTCCAGTATGTGCTCACTGCTAGGAAATTCACCACCACAGCGATCCACACGCTATCAAGGTGACTCACCACCACAAATGGCAGTGAGAATGTGTATATTAGCAAGGATACCATCATAACCTGTGTGTATATGTTGAGTTTGTGAGTGGTGTGTGTTGAGTTTGTGTGTGGTGTGTGTTGGGTTTGTGTGTGGTGTGTGTTGATTGTGTATGGTGTGTGGTGTGTATGATAGTTGGTACCATGTGGTGTATGCCTTTGTCATGTAAATGCAATGCAGCCACACACACACACACACATACACATCATTTCCACAAACATCCATTCACTCTCCACAAAATACACACAAAACACACCACAAAAACCCACCCACAACCCACATCACAAAACACACACCTGCGCCCATGGGAAGGGAAACGGTGTTTCCACAATCATACGACAGCTTTCATACATATCGTACCCTTTACCAAGGGACGCATATGCCTGGGCGAGTATGGGAGCATCCACACTCAAGCCATGTGCAAGATACTTGCGACTGGTGATGAGCTGGTGTTATTGTTGGGGGGGAAATGTTGTTGGGGGAAATGTTGTTGAGGAAATGTTGTTGAGGAAATGTTGTTGTGGACATGGGTGAGGAGTGAAGGTGGGTATGTGTGTGTGTGAGGGGATCAGGAGGGTGGGTGTGTAGGGAGAGGGAACGATGTGGAAAAAAGAGCGAGTGAAACAAATATGAACAAAGACACAACAGCAATACACCACACAAACACTTGAGATCAACACACCAACACCACCAACACCACCATCAAAACACACCTTGTAGATCCACCCAGTCACCACATTAACTGCCTCAGAGGGACCCGGCAGATACCCCCACCCCCCTGTACCCACCGCCCCCTCCCCACCCCACCCCTCCCCACCCCCCACACCCTCCCGCTGCGAGGAGGGCCCCTCCAACAGGGTACCCAAAGATCGGCGGGCCCCCCCTTGCCGAGAAGAACCCCCACATGAAGTGCTCCCCTCTACATTCCCATATGCATTGGTGTTGGGTGTGTTTGCTTGAAATGGTGCGGTGTGCTGGTCGGTGGTGTGGGGAGCGTGGGGTGTTGTTGAGGGGTGGGTGTTGGTGTGTGTATCCATGCGAGCATGGTCATCATCATGGTGGTGCATTGCATCATTATTATTGTTTTGGATGTCATCATTGTCATTATCATCATCATTATTATTATCATTATAATCATCAGTAGGTTTGCCAAGTAATGGTTGTGTGAGGTCAGGGGTGTGTGTGCTGCCAGGGGTGTGTGCCCGTGACCACCAAGACACACGCGTGCTCTGTGTTTCTGTGTGGTGTGCGGAATATATGTGGGGTGGTGTATATGTGGGGTGGTGCATGTGCACATGTGGGTTGATACATGCATTTGATACATGCATTTCTGTGTTGTAGGAGGATTTGATGCACACAATGTGCAAGACATACATTGTCAACGCATGGTCAACAAAACATATATCATCGCCAACAATATCATGGTTAACAACACATACATCATAATCAACAACACATACCTGCATGTGTCGACGCATCATCTTGCACCACCACCACCACCCCAGCCTCCACATCCCCCTCCTCTCCATCCCCCCTCCCCCCCCCCACACCCTTGACCCCTCTCCTCGAGACGTTGGGTGTGTTGGCAACACTCTGCACCCGATGTGCACCCAAGGCAATGTGTTCCGCTGCGGAAAGGCCACCCAACACCTGTATGGGCATGGCTCTGTTGTGTGCAGCACGTTGTGCAGCAGTGCTACGCAGGCTGAGGAAATCCCGGGGTGTGAGGGTGGCTGTGGTGGTCTGTGTTGTGGGGGGGGGGGGTGGAACATGAGGGAGGAATGCGAGGAGAGAGGGTGGAGAAATGAGAGAGGAGAAATGAGAGGAGAAATGCAAAGGGAGAAACAAGAGGGGAGAAATGAGAGAGGAGAAACAAATAGACACACAAAAGATTGCATTCCTGTATACAGACATGTTATCACCACACACAACACCTCTACACCCCCCTCCTCACACCAATACCACCCCCCTCACACCAACACACCTCAGGAGGAGGTGGCAGCCCCCTTGTATGGGCTACAATATTATCCAAGTGCCAATCCCGCCTGAGGTGTTGTAATGCCAATGCATGTTGGAGGCTGAGTAGGTGCACCAAGTGTGCGGCAAACGACTCGGCATGTGACAGTGCATGTGTATCAGTCATGGTGATCGTTCCAAAGTCGAATGCCAGGAGCTGTTTGTGTGGGTGGGTGCTGGGTGTTGGCAAGTATGTAGTAGTAAGTATGTATACATGCAACAACACATGTACATACAACAACACATACAACATACACAACCTGTACACAGGCATCTGTGAGTGCTGCTGTCATCTGTTGTGCATTGGCACGTGCTGTGGTGTATCGCTGATAGCTGCAGTTGGTGCGGAATACAATGACGACACCTAGGATATATGCAAATGCTTGGTATGAAACCTGTGTTGTATGGGTAGAGAGATATACAAAAGGGATGAGGGGACGAGGGTAAATAGCGTGATGAGCGAATCACATGGTATATACAAACACGTGGTATACACAACACACTAAACAAGCAACAACACCTGTGAATCCCATTGTCCTTTGATCCATGATGCAGCATACGTGTGCAATGCCCACGTGAGCAGGGAAGAGGCAAGTGAAAGAGGGATTGATCTTGGGAACGCAGAGCCATACCACCGCAACAGTACAGCAAATCTTCCAGAGAGGGATTTAGAGTACCAAATCATGAGCGTGGTTTGCTTGGCTATGCTTGGAGTATTGCGAAGGATCAATCACCATCAAGATGGCGCAAAGCGACCATAATAGGACAACACATCATATGGAGGGTATTCATTTGTTGGGATTTTGTAGGGATGCGGATAACACTAAAGTTGAACACTAAAGGTGAAAAAAAGAACAATATCATCCTTGGTCAATAACAGGTCAACAACACTGCGATTCATTCATTGCGCTGTATTAGTGCGAAAACCCTTGCACCTCAAGAAATGGTTCCGCAATACACGCAACAATTCATAGAGCATTGTCTCCCGGTGGTGTTGTAATATGACGCGCGTGATACACCGCACAACTATGATGCAAGTCCAGCTCGTTGGACTCGTCTGCTTGGCTGCGTTGTGCGCCCCAGCCTTGTGTAGCCCCGCAGGCATTGAGCATTGCGATCACAGCAATGACTTGTATTGCTTGCTCACATTTCGTGGCTTGCCACCATCATGCCCATCACCATCCGAGAGCACCCCTCCCTCACTCTTTTGCCGGGCCGCAGCGTTTTGGCTACGCACACTCCCTGACACACACAAGCCCCTCTTGCCCCTCAACAGCACTGACATTGCTGGCTTTGTGCTCGCAGCAGTGGCGCTGTTTTTTGCGGCCGGGGGGGGGCTCGGGGGTGGTGGTCTCTTGATTCCCATCTACTTGATTGTACTACGTACGTTATGCGTGGGTTGTATGTGGTGATGGGTGGGTGGTGAAATATGCATGGATACAGCACGTTGTGGTTGTCCCATGTGTGCACACCCACCATCATCCTCACCACCACCATCACCCTCATCATCCCCACCATCATCATCATCATCCCCAGAGTTTTCCACGCGCATGGCTGTTGCATTGTCCAACATCACCATTGTTGGTGGGGCATTTGCTAATTTGGCGTTGAATATAGGAAGAAAGCATCCACTCCGCCCAGGGCCACTCATTGACTGGGTATGTTGACTTTGTGTGTTGACTTTGTGTGCATGTTGACCACAATGCCTCTGTACGCATCATGCACCTCCCTTGCCCATCACCGTCCCTTGCCAACATATCTATATCTATCTATATACCCCCCCCCCCCTTAAACACACAGGACATCATTCTTGTCATGGAGCCCGCCACCATCCTTGGGGCCCTCCTGGGCACCTATGCCAACAAGGTCCTTGCTGCATGGATCACCACCACCCTCCTCGCCATCGTCTTGTGCTTCATGACCTACACCCTCGTGAAAAAGGGCATTCATGGGTGGTCTGTTGAAACTGCACGCAAAGCAGCCGCAGCACATGGGGGGCCCGGGGCCGGACATGGGGCCCCTGGTACAACACAGCACCAGCAGGGGGGTTATTTGACTAGAGGTAGCTCATTGACTGCACCATTACTTGCTGCAGATGTGCAAACAATCAGTGGTGGGGATGGGGACGATGATGCTGGGCAGCAGAGTGTATTTGATGGTCACGATGGTGGTGATGTCAAGGAGGGTGTGTTGGGGGGGGATGGCAGGAAGAGAGCGTCGTTTTCAACAGGGCCTGATGCAGTGGTGGTGGTTCCTGATGGCGAGCATATTACAAATAATGGTGAGCGTATTACAAATAATGGTGAGCATATTACAAATAATGATAATACCAATACAAACGATACCACCCATGATGGCACAGCGCCTGTGTCAGAACCTGGTCAACACGATGATGAACAAAACAATGAGGGCAGTGAACCCAGTCAACACAGCCCACTGCATAGCGTGCAATCTCAAAAAAGCATAGAGGTGGGACCTGCAGTGAGAGATGTGCGACAGTTCAGCAGAACATGGAGTGTACAACGACAGCAGCAGTTGCCACCGGGGAAAATTGCCGTGCTGGCTGTTTTGTTTATCGGTACGTGGGTGTGTGTGGTGGTGGGGGGTGTAGGTTTGGTGGGAATGTACACATGTTGTTGTTGGGGACATGGATTTGTTTTTGTAGTGGTGTTTATGGCTGTTGTTGCATTGGTGAACCAACTCACATCCTCCCACCCCAACACACACATCCTCCCACACACACACTCCCCCACCCCCTCTACCTAGGTGTGGCTCTGTCAGAAATACTCAAGGGCACACAACCATGTGGTTCTCTTGGATATTGGATATCTGTGCTGGCTGTGCTGCTCCCTGTACTGCCCATTATGTATGGGAGTCGACAGTTTTTGCTACGAAAACACAAAGAACGCATTGCCAGCAATGCACCATGGGGTATGGCTGTGGGTTGGGTGGTGTTGGGTGGTGTTTTTGTTGTTGTGGTGGTCGTGGTGGTCGTGTGTTGTTATCGTGGTGGTGGTGTGGTGGTGGGCTGTGTGTGGTGAGCAATGCGTACTTCAGACGTGCTGTTTGTCACTGCCACTCAAATACTCCCACACATGCAAGACCACACACACACACACTCTCTCTTTCTCATGCATACACACCCACACCCACCTCCCCCCTCCCCCCACAGTTGAGGGTGATGTGAAGTGGGATGAGAGGGGTACCATAGTCTACCCAGCAGTATCCACCCTTGCTGGTTTGTTTGCTGGTCTCTTTGGCATAGGGGTATGTGTGTGTGCTCTGGATGTGGTGTGTGCGTGTGTGCGTGTGTGCTGTTTTGAGTATATGTTGGTGTGTGAGAGTGCGCGTGTGTGAATGTATGTGTGTGTGCTCTGTGTAGAGTGTGTAGTATGTTTTGAGAAAACAATGATGTCTGTACAAATCTCACCACACAAACAAAACATACACACACCCTCCACACCACCCTCCACACCACCCTCCACACACCCCTCCACAATCCCCACCCCCCCCCCCAGGGTGGCATCGTCAAGGGCCCCCTCATGTTGGAAATGGGGGTCCTCCCTGATGTTGCTGCTGCCACCAGTGCAACCATGATACTCATGACCAGCTCCTCCGCCTGCCTTGTGTATTTCACCTTTGGAACATTGCAATACGACTATGCAGCTGTGCTCGCCACAGTGGGGTTTCTAACCACGTTCCTGGGTCAATTGGTGGTGTATAAATTGATTAAGCTGCTCGGGAGGAGGAGCATAATTGTGTTTGCGATGGCGTTGTTCATGGCGGTGTCGTCGGTGGTGGTGGCGTGGCAGGCATTGAAGTTGACGAGTTTGTCGGCGAGGGCACATGAGTTGTGGCACTGGGGACATATTTGTGATTAGGGGGGGGGAGAGATGTGTGTGGAGCGCTAGTGGGGAGGATATGTGCATGAGACAATGAGGAGGATATACATATGTCTTGTGAGGAGGACATACAAGTAACTTGTGAGGAGGAGTGTGTTGGGGCGGATTTGTGTGTTGGGGAGGAGTGTTTGTGGTGATACAGGGCAAGTAGAGATTGGTGCTTCAACTGAACCATGTGTACAGTGTTCCTGGCCGCTGATATGTTGCCGCCGCTGCTGCTGTTGTTGTGTGTTGATTTCTGTGTACTCTTATTGCTACTGCTCTGTCACTGTGATTGTCATATGACTGTCATTGTTATTGTTAGTGCTGATAGCAGCATCGCAGTGCTGATAGCAGCATAAAAATTGCTGGGTTGCTTACAATGAGCGTAACACATTGATCAGAAGAAACACAACGGGTACTGCCCAACACATTGATCAGGGAAAGACATGTGGGGTAATGTGCAAATAACAGCAACACAGGAGAAAACAACAAGAGATCAATGGTCAACACCCCGTTGGTAAGCGGAAGCACCCAGAACACCAAAAAGGGTGGTGTACCAGGCAGAGTACCACCAGCAGCGGCACAACAAATACTGTGTGTGTACTGATGTCCCTTCATGACGTGGCTGCAATGTCATGCGAGCACATTCAAGCACATACATGGTGCCCACCATCAAACAAAATCCACACTGATTCTTTCCTTTTTTCTGCACATCATTGCATCCCTCACCACACACACACGCAACCTCACCCCCTCACACACATTATCATCATTCTCACTCCTCACTCCCACCTCGTCCTCCTCCCAATCGTCATCAACTCCCCCCTGCAAGTGCTTGCCTCAGCAGCCCCCGATGCGACTCATCCAACTGCTTTGTAGGAAACTTGAGTTGAAATTTAATTCGCAAATTCCCCTTTTTCCCTGGCTGTTTGCTAATAGGCATCCCTTCATTGGGCACTATTCGCTCATAGTTTGGGTGCACCACCTCCTTTAATGGAACCCGCAATGTACGGTCGTCCAACATGGGAATATCCACCTTTCCCCCACACAATGCGGTCTCCAAGTCGATGATGGTGGTCACTATCAAGTCATCACCGTCACGACGCAAGTGGGGGTGGGGTTTGGCACGTATGCGAAAGACAATGTCCTGTGCACGGCCACCACCAAGATCATCACCTGAGTAGAGGGGGGGGGCACAACGTGGGCTAAGGAATGTACGTAATGTAAGGCATGCGTGGTACATATAACACACACAATACGATGATGGGTACAAAACACACCCTTTCAGCTCTGTACAGAACATTAGACACATACACACCCCTACACACGCCCCCCCAAAAGCACCATACCTTTGCCTTCAAACGTAATCTTGGTGCCATCCTTCCACCCAGGCACCACATCCACCTCCAACACCTCCTGCACCTCCATCATCTGCCCACTGGCAGCATCCCGCACCCGACGTGTGACCTTCATCTTTTTCTTGCAGCCCTTGTACAATTCGTTGAGGCTCAGGTTGAGATCATGTGCTGCAGGTGGCGGCGCTCGTCGCCGCATGCTCGGCCCACCAAACCCCCCAAACCCGCCATCATCGTAATCCATGTCGTCAAATCCACCACCCCCAAAGCGAAAGCTGCGACCTCCACCCATACCACCCATACCACCACCCATGCCACCACCCATGCCACCACCCATGCCACCAAAACCACCCATGCCAAACACCGACTCGAAGATTTTGCGTGCCATCTCGTCGTCCATGCCGGCACCCCCTGGACCCCCTGCAAACCCGGAAAAGCCTGCGCCACCAGGACCTGCATCTGCTCCGCCACCCATTTTGAGGCCATCTTCCCCATATTTGTCATAGATTTCTCGTTTCTTGGGGTCGGTGAGGGTGTCGTACGCTTCGGATATCTCTTTAAACTTTTCCGATGCTTGTGCCTGATTGTCTGGGTTTCTGTTTGTGTGGGGGATGGGGGGCAAGGGATGTGTTGGAAAGGGGTGGGTGGGGTGTGCATACACAGAGGGTTGAACAACGGCGGAAGTGTGTGGAATGCACACCAAATCAGGTTGCACACCCACAACAGATTGACGAATGTGTATACACCATCGCTTAATTCGTACTTGTCTGGATGCCATTTGATGGCGAGCTTTCTGTATGCCTTTTTCAGCTCGTTCTCATCGGCTGTCTTGGGCACACCCAAGATGGCGTAAAAGTCACGCCCCATGATTTACGTGTCGTGATTGTCAGCAATAAATTGTGCTGCGTTGGGGGTTGAAAACGTTGCTGGGGGTGTACTTTTGTAGTAATCTGGGATTGCTGGTGTTATGTGTATGCTTGTGTGTGCTTGAATGGATGATGAACAGTTGAATGGGGAACTGTTGAGGTGGTTACTATTGTACTATTGTTTGTGTTTTTTTCGGTTGTAAACCAAGGCTATTGCCCAAACACAAAAACACCAAAAACACACGGATCAACACTCATCTACTCATTAACACACGCACCATCAGCACATTGTACACACCCTGCAGCACATTGTTGCACCCCCATAATTGCGCATCACGGCTTCCGCGCTTTACTCATCTGCCAACTGGGAAGCATCGAGTCTGCTCTCAGACGTATTCCTGCATTCACACGCACAATGTGGACCACCACGAGTCATTCGACCGCATTGCATACTGTAGCAGCATCCACAAATGCGGGGACTCGCCAGGGGACTCGTCATCGACTGGCCCCGTCTCGTGCAGTCAAATCCACCACACCAAGCTTCCCCGCGCTCGGTGGTGTTGCTCTGCGTGAACTGGATGGACTGCGCACAGATGTGCAGCCCAACCTCAACGACATGAATCTGCGCAGTGTAGAGGAGGTGTGTCACATACATCACACAGGTGTCCTCACACACACACGACCCTCTCACACACAACCCTCACACCCACACAGGTGTCGTACGTCAGCAGGCGGCGGTTGGATGATGAAGACTTTGATGTCAACGAGGTGGACGCAGATGGGCTGCCACTGGTCTACAATGAGGAAGCACTGCGCACGTATGATTTTGGATGGCTTGGTGTTGGTGATGGTTGGAATAGGTTACAGGTGGTTCATTATGGGTGGCACATACGTTGACACGCACACCGTTGTTGTTGTTGATGATGCCTCTCTCTCTTTCTCTTTCTCTCTCTCTCTCTGTCTCTCTTTCTTTCTTCATCACATACCCATCTCCGCCGCAGGTACTGGAAGGGGCGCCCAACAGAGCTTGCAGGCAGATGGGCATCCTTTGTGGGCATCTCCGCACCATGGCTTACACGACTTGCCAACGCATTTTTGCAGGGACGATTGCAGGATCCCGTCACTCAGGCAGCATTGGCGAGTGATGCTGTGGAGAATTTTCAACGACTGGGTCCCACCTTTGTGAAAATTGGACAAGTTGCAAGTGTGCGGTATGTGTGGGGTAGTATGACTGGTGCATGGTACTTTCTCCTTGTGCATGGTACTTTCTCCTTGTGCATGGTACTTTCTACTTGTGCATGTTACTAGCACACTCATCATGCTTGTGATGACACACCAAGCACACCTGGAAACATATTTTTATAAGCGCACCCAAAACACACATACCCCAGCCCTGAAAACCCCCCCACCCCTGAAAATCACCCCCCCACACAGTCCAGATGTGCTTCCCCCCGCTGTCATGAAGGAGCTTGCACGCCTGCAGGACCGCATAGACACATTCCCCACTGCTGATGCTCGTGCCATGGTGGAAGCCGAGCTTGGTCAACCCATTGAGGAACTGTTTTCCGAGTGGGATGATGTGCCTGTGGCTGCTGCGTCGCTGGCACAGGTGTACAAGGCACGACTGCGGTCAACGGGGGAGTTGGTGGCGGTCAAAGTTCAACGGCCGGATGCATTGTCAACCATATCCAAGGTGTGTTGGGTGTGTGTGGTGTGGGGGTGCCTTAATGGTGTGTGTTGTGGGGTTGTTTGGGTGTGGATGTCATGCGTACAGAAAGCTGCTTGTACAATCATGTATTATGCTGAATGAGAGACACCAATTATAATGAGAGACACCAATTATAATGAGAGACACCAATTATAATGAGAGACACCAATTATAATGAGAGACACCAATTATAATGAGAGACACCAATTATAATGAGAGACACCAATTATACACCATGAATGAAACACCCATCACACACCAAGAAAACCACCACCATCCCATTCCCCCTGTCTACACACAGGATTTGTATGTCATGCTGCGTGCTGTGGGTGTGTATGAGCGCATTGTAAAGCAGTTTACAGCACAGACTACAGATTATAAGCGCCTCTTGTCCACATTTGCTGAGGGTCTGTACACTGAAATGGACTTTCGCAATGAGGGGCTGAATGCATTGCGTATGACGGAACTGCTGCTCCACAAGTATGTGTACAGGAGCGTGTGCGTGGTGTTGTTTAGAGTAGTGTCGTGTAGTGCAGTGTATGTGTAGTATACAGTGTCTATTCCATACATGTTGATCTGTTCTTTGTTTTTTGTGTCTTTGTACATGCACACTCCTCCCCCCCCCACCACCACAACCACACCAAACACCACTCCCCCCCTGAAACACACAGTGAGCAGTATGCATGTGATGTGGTCATCCCTCAACCATACATGGACTACACCACACGTCGTGTGATGGTTATGGAGTGGGTTACTGGGGTGAAGCTGACGAGCCTCCCACCAGAGGAGATACGCACACTGATCAAAGTGGGGCAAGAGGCGTTTTTAACACAGCTGCTGGTTGTTGGGTATATTCATGGGGATCCACATGGTGGTATGTTTTTTGGGGTGGGGTGTTTCGGGGTGTGGAGTTTCGGGGTGTGTGGTGTTTTGGAGTGTGGTGTGTGTGTGTGTGTGGTGTGTTTGGGGTATATCCATGTATACACACCATGTTTGACCGTACATTGACCACACATAAATGTTTGAACAAACCACACGCTCCGCGCACATTCACATACATGCACACGCACCCCAACCCATCCCACGTATATACACACACCGCCCCCCCCACATATACACACACCCTCTCCCCCTCCTCCCACTCCCCCCCACCCCCACCCTATAGGCAACCTCCTCAAGGTCACAGAGGGCCCCAACACTGGTAAACTCGCCATGCTGGACTTTGGACTTGTAGCTGAGATCCCACCTCATGATCGAGAGGCCATGGTGTCTGCGTGTATACACCTGAGTAATAAAGATTGGAATGCACTGATTGATGATTTTATTGCACTGGGGTTTCTGCCTGTGGATGTGGATAGGGGTGTGGTGATGCCAGTGATGGACCGGGTGCTGTCGCCGTATCTCAAGGGGGGGGGGGCTGCTGCATACAACTTTCAGGTGTGTTTAAGTTTGTGTGTGTGTGTGTGTGGTTGTGGTGCTGTTGTGTTTGCATGAAAATATGCATGTACATCATGCATCACCCACCTCTCCCTCGTTATGCTACCACCACCCCACCACCACACCTGCCTGACAACATTACCACCACATCACCCCCCTGACAACACGACCACCACATCACCACCCCACCCCCACCCCTCCCTCCCCCCACATCACACCCACTCCACATCCTCAGGCACTTAGTGCGGATTTGCTTGCAGTGACACTAGAAATACCATTCTCCCTACCATCATACATCAGCCTTATTGCACGTTCCATTGCTGTGTTGGAGGGGATAGCACTGACTGGTGACCCTGGGTACCAAATGGGTACGTGTGGTGTGTGTATTGTGTGCGTAAGGGGGTGTATATTGTGTGTGTAAAATGCATTGTGTGTAGTGTGTAGTGTATTGTGTAATGTGTGTGTATCGTGTGGCGTGTTGTGTGTGTATTTGAGTGTTTGTGCGGGGGGGCATGTATTGTGTGTGTGTATTGTCTTTGTATTCAAGTGTGTATTTGTGGGGTGTGCATGATAACAGCCAAACGACACGACCCTCACCATCCGCACCACCCCCACCACCTCACAACACCCCCCAAAAAAACACAGTCGGCCAAGCCTACCCATTTGTGGTACGGAAAGTTCTCAGCAGCAGTACAAGCAGCACCACAGGCTCCCGCCTCCTGCAAGACCTCATGCTTGACCCCAGGAGTGGCAATGTACGTCTCACCCGACTCTCAGCACTGCTCAATGCTGCCCTGGGTTATGTTGCAGAAGAAACAGATGGATTTATTGATTTCGACGCAATTCCGGACAATTCCGCGTCATTACAAGAGCTGGTTGCTTTCTTGCTGGCCCCCAGTGCGAGGGAACTGCGGCCCCTGTTGGTCAACGAAATGGTCAACGCTGTCGACCTGCTCATGCGTGACCGTGTGCGTCGTGCGTATGGTGCGCTGGCGACCATGGGACCCCGTTTGCCGTTGGTAGGGACCCTGCCGGGGTTTCCCAGCGCGGGGAGGGTCCCTGTGTTTGTGCCTGGGCGTGGGTTGGTGTCTGCAGAGGAGGTGGTGGCTGAGGTGGCACCTGAGCTCAACCAGGCAGAGGAGATTTACTTGAAGAGCCTATAGGAGGTGTTGGCTGGGGCTGCAGGTG
>VFQP010002650.1_pt1 | contig 19575 bp, 18 predicted proteins | sample 3512351 | NCBI WGS metagenome assembly VFQP01 (sample SAMN10412372, study PRJNA504923) | tailings metagenome | isolation source: Relicate 1 Philex TSF1 revegetated site | place: Philippines: Tuba, Benguet | collected 2017-08-29
GGACGGCCAGCCGGTGGCTGGCGACGACATGATCGCCGTGAAGGGCTTGAAGGCTGGCGACAGCGCGGTGAAGGTGACGGTGGAAGCCGATACCAGCAAGGTCACCGATAAAAAGACTCGCAACTACTTGAAGAAGTTCCCGATCGCGGCGGTGGAGCGCTCGGCAACTTTGACCGTGAAGCAGCCGACGATTGAGTTGGTGAGCGTGACGCTGGATCCTTCGACGATCGCCTACAATGGCAGCTCCGTAGTGACGTCGGTGTTCCGTTATGACGGACCGGCGGCGGGTGAAGATTTGAACTTGACCTACCAGACCTCCGACGGATGTTTGGCTGCGATCAGTGGCTCGACGACGATTTCCAGCGATTGCAAGACTGCGACGGGCACGCTGCACTTGAAGCCCGGATTGAACGAAGACAAGGTTCGCTTAGAGGCGGGCAGCATGCGCTTGACGCCGGGCGGTCCTTCGAAGACCGTGACGGTGCGCGGCGAAGGCAAGGACGCCTCCGGCAAGACTTATACGAAGGAAGGCTCCGTGACGGTGAATTCGCCCGCCGCGCCGCCTCCGCCTCCGGCCGCTCCCCCGAAGCTGGTGCCGATGCAGCTTGACGACGTGATCTTCACTCGCGGCGGTACCCGCGTGAACAATTGCGGCAAGCGTGTGATCGACCAAGCCTTCGAACGCGCCGCCTCGATGGGCGACTACGACGTGCTGCTCGTGGGTCACTACGACGCCGTTGAGAAGAACATCAAGGTTCGCGACCGCAAGACCCGCACGACGCGCACGTTGGATGAAGAGCGCGTGCTGAATGTGGCCGCGGTGCTGAGCGCAGGCGTTGAGCCTTGCAAGCGCCTGGACCGCAACCGCATCAAGGTGGCCTATGTGGGCGCCGAACAGCTCTCGCCGTTCAAGACCTCGCTTTGCGAAGCGACGGTGAAGGAACGCGGCGGATCGAAGATCAACGCCAAGGACGGCAACGCGAAGAATCGCCGCGTCGAAGTTTGGCTGGTTCCGAAGTCCGGCCCGAACCCGAACGGTATCGGTGGCATCCAGAACGCTCCGGCGGACGCGGTTGCCTCCAAGGGTTGCCCCAAGTAAGCGCTGAGTAAGCTATTGAGCCTGTGAACGAGAAGTTCAACGAGCCGCGTCTTGCCCTGAACCGGATCTATACGAAGACCGGGGATAAGGGTGAGACGGGCCTCGTAGGCGGGCAGCGCGTGCCTAAGGACGCGCAGCGGATAGAAGTTTATGGAACGGTGGACGAGCTCAACGCATTTGTTGGGCTCGTTCGCGTTTCGGCGGCGGAGAACGGGTTAGGGGAGTTTGAGGGGATTCTGGAGCGGGTGCAGCACGAGCTCTTTAATCTGGGGAGTGTGTTGGCGACTTTGCCCGAAGATATGCATCCGGCGCAGGCGCGGGTGACGCAGGCGACGATTGAGCAATTGGAGAAGGATATCGACCGGTATAACGCGGAGTTGCCGGCGTTGCGGAGTTTTGTGTTGCCTGGAGGGACGCGGCTTTGCGCGGAGCTGCATGTTTGTAGGACAGTTTGCCGGAGGGCGGAGAGGGAGTTGGTGACGCTGTCGCATCAGGAAGAAATTCCGAGAGAGGCGTTGTTGTATTTGAACCGGCTAAGCGATGCGTTGTTTGTTTGGAGTAGGTGGGTGAATCAGGCGTTGGGGGTGGCGGAGGCGGTTTGGGCGCCGAATCGGGGGGCGCGTTAGGAGCGCCAGGCGGCGGCCCAGTAGTAAACGAACCAAAAGAGAACGATCGCGATGGTGGCTGGAGCGAAAAAGCTGTATCTCCAGATGTAGATGTTCCAGGCGACTAGGGCAGTGGCTGCGATGGCGCAGATGTGCAGGTAGATGAGTTTGGTGGGGAAGAATACGCTCAGCCAGAGGGCCAGGAAGGCCCCGCCAGTGAGCCAGAGCCAGAGGTCGATGTAGGGTTCGATGGGGCTGGTGCCGCTCTTGGTAAAGCCTGAGGCAAAGAGTACGGCAGTGTTCTTAGCTACTTCGCCAGCGCCTTTGACGAAGCGGCCGAACCATTGTAAGGCGACGATCAGCGTCCAGCCCGAGAGGGCAATGATCAACGTGAAGCCATTCAGCCAACGGAGGATGGTGAGTAGTTTCATGTGCTGGGTCGTCGCCTCAACAGTACAGGGCGTATTGCGGGGTTGCCATCGATCACTTTTGTTTGTAGAAAAATTCTTGGCTAGGCGTGAGCGGATTGCCGCGTCGAATGCGCCCTGTAAATTGCGGATGGATCCGCAAGATTTTTCGAGGAGAGAACGAAAATGGGACTGACCGAACGCCGGATGATGCAAGAGCTAAAGGATGTGACACTGCCGGGGCGGGTGAAGGAAATCGAGGAGATCTGCGGCAAGGCGATTCCTTACGAAGTGGCTTGGGAGACGATGCAGGATGACGCCGAAGCACTGCGCTTTGTCGATAATGTTTCCTGCCACCGCTTGAACATGGCGCTGCGCACGATTTGCATGGACCAGATGGGCAAGGACGCCGTGGCCGAGAGCTTGAAGCTGGTTAAGCTGGCGAACGTGAAGGACAAGGCGGCGATGAAGGTGGAGTTCGCCAACGGCGTGCTGGAGATGCACTGCGCGTATGCGATGGGCGCCGAAGGCATGCACAGCGACGGCACGATTCGCCAGGTTTTGGAGAAGGGGCTCTAGGTTGTCCGGTATGGGCCGCATCTTGGAACCGGTAGATCAGCAGATTCGCGAACTGCCTTTGTGGGCGGAGAATCTGGTGGCGGCGCGCATCGTCCGGAGGGCGGCGCTGGCGCACTTTGGGGAGACCGAAAGCGCGCTACGCGAAAAGGTGATGAGCGCGTTGGACACCATGGAGGAGTGCTCGCGGACAGGACAGTTGAGCCGTGCGCAGAAGGCGCAATTGCAGGCGGCTTACCGGCTGCGCGATACCGCGAAGCGGGAGGACCGGGCGCTATTGAGTGGGGTGTATTATGCGGCAGACTCGACGCTGGCGGCAGATGCGGCTCAAGACTTTCCCATTGACGGTACGGTGGCGATGTCGGCTTTACGGGCGATCGAATGCTTGCAAACGGACCGGCGATTTTCCGCTTTACAAATTAGAATCCATGTTGTGGCGGATGTGGACCTATTGCAGTTCTCGTGCAAAAAGGATGTGGCGCATCGCTACTCTGGCTTGGGAGCCGCCGTGGTGAATAACTTACCGCCGCTGCATCCGTTGACGTTGTTGGAGGAGAAGCCGGAAGAATGCGATCACCGTTAGTCTCGATATTGCGGAGGGCATTGTGGGCGGCGAGGGAGGAAGCGCCGTCCCCGAAATCCCAGATGGATCCCACGCGCCGCGCGTTCCTGGGAACGATGGCCGTCGCGCCACTGCTGTATCCGCAAGTGAAGACGGGCGCGAATGCGCCGCGGGTGGTCATCGTGGGTGGTGGCATTGCCGGGTTATGCGCCGCATGGAGGCTGAAGCAGCGTGGAGTGCGGGCGACGATTTACGAATCGTCTTCGCGCTCCGGAGGGCGTATGTTTACGGCGAAGGGCGTGGCGGCGCCGGAGGTGACGACGGAACTCGGTGGGGAGTTCGTCGACATGGGGCATCGCGAGATTCTGCGCATCGCTAAGCGTTTTCGATTGCCGTTGATCGATACGTGGGCGAAGTCCGAGAAGGGCTTGCATGCGGAGGCTTTTCTGCTCGGAGGACAGCAGAGGCATTTGCGGGAACTCGTGGAGGAGTTTCGTTTGTTGAGTCCGCGATTGCAGGCGGACGCTTTGGCTTCGGAGAAGCCTGGTTGGGAGAAGTTCGATGGCATGTCGATTGCCGGTTACCTGGATAGTTTGGGGTTGAGCAAGGGTTGGTTGCGCGGCGCCTTGGATGTGGCATACCGGACGGAGTATGGCATGGATGTCGATGAGCAGTCCGCGATGAATCTCTTGTCGCTATTGCAGCCGAAGCTGGTGCGGGGGAAGATTCGTTTCTTTGGGGATAGCGATGAGCGCTACAAAGTTCTGGGTGGGAATCAACGGGTGGCGGATGCGGTGGCGGGGGAAGTGAAGGATCAGATCCGGCTGGGGATGCGCTTGGAGGCTTTGTCGTCTTCGGGCGACGGGTATACGTTGCAGTTTGCCAAGGATGGGTCGGGTAGTGAAGAGGTGCGCGCGGATGTGGTGGTGATGGCGATTCCGTTTACGATTCTGCGCAATGTGCGCATGAATGTGGATCTGCCGGCCCAGAAGAAGAAGGCGATTGCCGAGTTGGGCTACGGGACGAATATGAAGTTGTTCTTTGGCTTTGAGCGGCGCTTGTGGAGGGAGAAGGGCTATGCGGGGGCTTTGTTTACAGATACGGATTGCCAACTGGTGTGGGATTCGAGCCGCTTGCAGCCGACCAAGCACGGGGCGCTGACGATGTTGATGGGCGGTGAGGCGGGGGTGCGCATGGGGGAGGGAACGCCGGAGGAGCATGAGCGGCGTTTGTTGCCCGAGGTGGAGAAGGTCTGGAACGGTTTGGGGCCGTTGCGTGCGGGGAAGGCAGGGCGTTTTCATTGGCCGAGCCATCCGCATACGATGGGCGCGTATTCTTGCTACAAGGTGGGGCAGTGGCAGGCATTGAAGGGAAAAGAGTTTGCGCCGGTGGGCAAGTTGTTTTTCGCCGGGGAGCACTGTTCCGAGGAGGCGCAGGGCTATATGGAAGGCGGCGCGGAAACGGGATTCCGGGCAGCGGAGTTAGTGTTGAAGGGGTGAGATTGGTGGACCTGAAGGGATTCGAACCCTTGACCTCTTCCATGCCATGGAAGCGCGCTCCCAACTGCGCCACAGGCCCACAGGAAGGACTTCTTTAGTATAGCAAAGCGGTCTTAGCTCGTCCAACCATAGAGGCGCATTGCGTTGGCGCCGCGGATGAGGTCTTTGGAGGCTTCGCTGGCGTAGTCGAAGAATTGGTTGAACTGGTCCTGGGCTTTTTTGTAGTCGGCCATGTTGTGGCCGAGGCCTCCCCAGATGAGGCGACCGGGGCCGAAGGCGTCGTATAGTTCCTTGACGCGGGGTTTGGCGTCGAGATGCGGCCAGGGTTGCTTCGAGGAATAAGGAATACCGGAGATCTTCATGATCACGTTGGGGCGGCGGTGCAGGCGCACGACGCTTTCCCATTGTTCCTGTGAGCCTTGGCCGGCGCGGCAGAGGTGGTCGACGATCACGAAAGTCCCCGTGGCTTCTTCTGCAAGGCGGGCGATCTCCGGCGCATAGGCGGGGATCGAATGCACTTGCAGCATCATCTTGCGTTCGGGAAGCGCGCGGACGGTCTTCTTGACGGCTTCGCTGGTGAGGTCGCGCTCGCGGATGGGGCCCATGGTGAGGGGCGGCGCGCCGGGGTCCGCGTTGCGATGGATGCGGAGCGCGGTGATGCGCCCGGGCCACTTTTCGCGGAGGCGGTCGATCTTTTGCGGTGTGGTGGGGTTCAAGGGGTCGAATAGAACGGTGCCCTTGAAGAAGTCTTTCTTCGGTTCCTTCGCGAAGCAATGTTCAAGATAGCTATGGTCGTCCTGATAGGGCTCCGGGTGGACTATGATGGCGCCGGTGATCCCGCTTTGGAGGGCGAACTTGTTGTAGTCCTCCAAGGTTGCGGGGGCGGGTTTGTACGTAGCATTCTTGTGGAATGGAAAGGCCTTCTGATCGGCGGCGAAGAGGTGGATGTGCGTGTCGATGACTGGCTTCTTCGCTTGAGCCAGGGCAACGAGGGGGGTGGCGAAGAGGGTACGGCGAGTGAGCATTAGACTTTCTCCGCAATAGATTTGGCTTGGAGGAATTGGAGGAGGTAATCCGGGCCGCCGGCTTTGGAATCCGTGCCGGACATGTTGAAGCCGCCGAAGGGATGAGCGCCGACCATGGCACCTGTGCATTTGCGATTGATGTAGAGGTTGCCGACGAAGAAGTCGCGGCGGGCACGGGCGATCTTGTCGGGGTTCGCCGTGTAGACGGCGCCGGTGAGGCCGTATTCGGAATCGTTGGCGAGTTGCATTGCGTGGTCGAAGTCTTTCGCCTTGGTTACGCCGAGGACGGGACCGAAGATTTCTTCCTGGAAGAGACGGTCTTTCGCTTCGATGTCGGCGATGATGGTGGGCTCGATGAAGTGGCCTTCGCCGGGCGCTTTGTTGCCGCCATGGATGAGGCGGCCTTCGGACTTGCCGGTTTCGATGTAGTTCAGAATAGTGCGTTCGGCCTTGGGACCGATGACGGGGCCCATGTAATTGGTGGGGTCTTCAGCAGGGCCTTGGACGATTTTGGCGGCTCGGGTTTTCAGTTTTTCCAAAAACTGATCGTAGATGGACTCGTCGACAATCGCGCGCGAGCAGGCCGAGCACTTTTGGCCTTGGAAGCCGAAGGCCGAAGCGATCACGCCGTCGGCGGCGGCATCCAGATCGGCCGCTTCCTTGTCGACGATGATGGCGTCCTTGCCGCCCATTTCCGCGACAACGCGCTTGATCCACTTCTGGCCGGGTTGCGTCTTAGCGGCGAGTTCATTGATGCGGAGGCCGACTTCTTTCGAACCCGTGAAAGAGATGAAGCGGGTCTTGGGATGGGTAACGAGCAAGTCGCCCACGGCAGCGCCGCTGCCAGGGAGGAAGGTGTAACTGCGAGGAGGGAAGCCCGCCTCCGCGAGGACTTCGATGAACTTCGCGGCGATGGTCGGTGTTTCGCTGGAGGGCTTGATGACGACGGTGTTGCCCGTGACTAGCGCAGCGACGGTCATGCCTACGAGGATGGCGAGCGGGAAATTCCAGGGCGGGATGATGATGCCGGCGCCGAGGGGCAAGTAGACAAGCTTGCCGGATTCTCCGGGCATCTGCACTAATGCTTCCGGTGAGGCGAGGCGCAGCATCTGGCGGGCGTAGTAATCGCAGAAATCGATGGCTTCGGCGGTGTCGGCTTCGGCTTCGTTCCAGCTCTTGCCCGATTCGAGGATCAGCCAGGCGTTGAACTCGCTCTTACGGCGGCGCAGGATTTCCGCAGCTCGGAAGGCCATGCCGGCGCGCTCCTCGGCGGGTATCAGACTGTACTCCGCGAAGTAAGCGTGGGCGGTTTCGACCGCGCGGTTGGCTTGCTCGGAGGTGGCCTTCTGATGAAGGCCGATGAGTTGGCTGGGATGGGAGGGGTTGAAGCTTTCGAGTTTTTCTGGCCCTCCTTTCTCGGCCTGGCCGCCGATCCAAAGATCATATTCGCGACCGAGTTCACCGCGCACCTGCGCGAGCGCGCTCAGCATGGCTTCGCGGTGTTCCGGTTGGGAGAAGTCGCGATAAGCCTCATTGACGAAAGGAGGCAGGGCTTGGAGGCGGGTCATGGTGTGACCTCCTGACTAGTCTTGAACGAGGCGGCGACCGCTTTCGAAAATCTCCGCGGCTTCGTCGGCCATGGCTTTGCCGGACTCGAATAGGTTGCGGCCCTTTTCATAAATGTTCTGGCCGCGTTCCCGGAGCTTCTCGCCACCTTCGCGAGCCACGCCTCCGATGCGGCGGCGGGTTTCTTCTCCCGATTGGGGAGCGAAGAGCAAACCAACAGTAGCGCCGATTGCCGCACCCGCGAGGAACCAGACGGCGTTTTCAGTAGTGTCACGTGCCATATGACTTAATTCTAATGCGGCGGCTAGGGGGAGCCAGTTCCAGGCGCTCGCATCGCGGTAGGCGTGGATGTCGCTTTCGAGCCGCCGACCATCGCTGAGTATGCGGATCTGGCCGAGAAGGTCTGTGCGCAGGATGAGAGAGTGGGCGTCCGAGAGGCGTTGCACAACATCGTGGTGCGGGTGGCCGAAGGGGTTGGCGAAGCCCGCGCTGATCAGCGATATGGCGGGGCGAGTAGCCGCGACGAAGTCTGGACTGCTGGATGTTTTGCTGCCGTGGTGGGCGACTTTGAGAACGTCGATCTTGCCGAGCTTGCCCGAGGCGAAGAGTTCCGCTTCGACGGAACGCTCAATGTCGCCGGTGAGGAGGAAGCTATGGCAACCATGGCGGAGAAGTAGCACTAGAGAGGCGAGGTTGCTTTTCTCGATGCTGGCTTCCGCCGGAGGCCAAAGGACTTCCACCGCGATGTCGCCGAGGTGGACGCGATCCCCAGCGGCAAGGTACTGAATGCGGTTTCCGGCTTTGGCCTTGAGCTTCTCCCAAAGCGGACCGCGCATGTGGCGGCTGGCCCAGACGCGGCGGGGTTGGAAGTTGTCGTAAGTGGCAAGCAGGCCGCCGATGTGGTCCAGGTCACCGTGGGAGGCGATTAAGGTGTCGATGCGATTGATGTGGCGGGTCCAAAGGTAAGGCGAGAGGACGGATTCGCCTGGGTCGAAGCGATCGGAGCGTGAGCCGCCGCCGTCCAGGATGGCGAGGTGTTTGGCGGGTGTGGCGAGGAAGATCGCGTCGCCTTGGCCGATGTCGATGGCGGAGAGCTCGAGCTTACCTGGAGCGAGGATGGGCTCGCGGTCGTAGGGATGCAGCGCGAGATAGAGAAAGAGTGCGAGGGAGGTGGCGGCGGCAAGCAGTGACCAGCGTGGACGCAGGCGGGCGAGCATGGCGCTGGCGAGCAACGTGGCAGGGAGGAAAAAAATCAACCAGGATGGCGGATCGGGCACGCGACCGGCGCTGTCCCACTGGAGATGCCAATCGACTACTTCTCGCGAGAGCGTGAGAAGGGAGCTAAGAGCAGGGGCGGCTATTGGACCTATGAGAAGCGCGAGGAAGCCAGCTACGACGCCCAGCGTGAGGAGGATGACGACAGGGAGGTTGGCGGTGAGACTGGCGAAGTTGAGGCGGTGGAAGAAGAGAACGGTGGGCAGACTGAGGCCGACGAGAACTACGGCGCTGGTTAGTGTGAGGTCGAAAGAGAAAAGGAAGGGTTGTAGAACATAGCGAATGACTCTGCGCAAGCGAGTGACATTGAGGTGTAGCAAGCCAGCAAGGGCTTCGGTGGCGAGGCGAAGCTCGAGACGCAGCTCGGCAGCGGCGGGATCCGAGGGGCGGATCTTGGGATCTTCGAGGCGATGGAGCGCGGAGCCCCAGGGCTTCGTTGAGATTTCCTGTAATGGAGCAGCGAGGGCGCAGAGAGCGAGCACGGCGAGGAAGGAGAGTTGGAAGCTGCCTTCGAAGAGTTGTTCGGGATCGGCGAGGAGGAAGATTATGGCGACGGCGGCGAGGAGATTGAGCGGCCTCGCGCGTCGGTAAAAGAATTGGGCAATGGAATAAAGAAGAAAACCGCCGGCGGCTCGGATGACGGGAGCGCTTAGGTCGCAAATCAGAGCGTAGAGAATGGCGAGGATGCAGCAGAGAATGAAGGCGAGATTGCGCGGTAGGAAGAGCCAGCGCAGGATGAAGGCGAGGGCGGCGGCCAGGACGGTGACGTGCAGGCCGGAGACGACTATGGCGTGGTAGGTACCGGCCTTGCGGTAGTTCTCGATCCAAGCGCGCTCAAGTTGAGAGTTGTCACCGATCAGGAGTGCGCCGAGCATGGCGCGCAAGTATTGGTCGTTACCGGAGAGGGTAGCGATGCGAGAAATGATGGCGGCGCGCAGATGGTAGATTGCCGCTTGAGCGTAATTGCCGCAATCGGTAGCCGTGCGCTGCACGGGTTGCCGCCCGGCAACGCTGGCATTCCAGAAGATGCCGCGGTGGCGCATGTAGCGTTCCGCGTCGAAGCTGCCTGGATTGCCAGCATTGCGCACCGGCTTGATGCGGACCGGGAGGCGGTAGCTTTCGCCATAGTGAAGCTTCTGACGGATTTCGCCGGGGGTGTTGTACCAACTGACGCGCAGGCGGGCGTTGGGAGCGGCTTCGGCCCAGAAGAGAGTGCGGTCGCGTTCTTCTTCCGGCAGGGAGACGATGCAAACGTCGATGGCGACGACTTCGCGCGGGTCAACATCGAGGCGTGGTATCGGCTCGGACTGTATGTGTTGCGTGCGTGCGGAGGCAAGCCAGAAGCAGACCGCGGCCCCCGCGACCCAGTGTGCAACGCGGGAACGTTTGCGCATAGCCCAGAGCCAGAGCGCGGCGGAGGCCGTTGCGCCGGTGAGAGCGATGCGCCAATCGGGGGAGAGAAGGTTGGCAAAAAGAATGCCGCTGATTATCCCGAGGAGGGGCGGGATCAGCGGCTCTGTTAGTGCCTTGGCAGCACTTAAGGTTTTGGAATTAGACTCTTGCCTAGACTCTTGCCTAAACACTCGCTGGATGTTGGGATCCAACACCCTTATAGAGCCTTACGGCGAGAATTGCTCTCAATCTATTTCTTCATTTCTTCGCGCGTCTTGCGGACGATTTCCACATACTGTCTGGCGCGCTCGATGAAGACTTCGTATTTGCCTTCCGCAATGGTTTTCGGGTCGATCAGTTCGCCGCCGACGGCGACAGAGCAGGCGCCAGCTTTTAGGAATTCCGGAGTGGTTTCGAGATTCACGCCGCCCGTGGGGGCCATTTCGATTTGGGGAAAGGGGCCCTTGAGCGCTTTAATATACTTGGGTCCGCCCACGTTGCCGCAGGGGAAGACCTTGACGATGTCCGCGCCGGCGTCCCAGGCGGTTTTGACCTCGGTGGGTGTAAGGGCGCCAGGCAGGATGACTTTCGAGTAGCGTTTGGCCATCTCAATGGTGGCACGATCGAGACTGGGCGTGACGAAGAATTCCGCTCCGGCGAGCATGCAGATGCGGCAGGTTTCGGGATCGAGGACGGTGCCCGCGCCGAGGACGATCTTGTCGCCGAACTTGTCGGCAATCTTTTCGAGGGCTTTGACGGCGCCCGGAACCGTCATGGTGATTTCGGCTGTGGTGATGCCGCCTTCGTAGAGAGCTTCAATGGAACGGATGGCGGATTCGGCGCTGTTGGTGCGCACGACGGGGACGACGCCGACTTGCAAAAGGCCCGCCAGGATCTGTTGTTTGGTCATTTATGGCTAGTGTATCGAGACGCGGCGAAAGAGGATTAGAGTGAAAGTGTGGACACGATTCGCGCCGAGGACTTGGTGGGGGAGGAGTGGGCGGAATGGTATCGCTTGACACCCCTGGAGCGTTGGGAAGAATCGATGAAGTTGTGGGAAACCTATCTCGCCCTAGGGGGAAGTCTTGAGCCCGAACCCGATTCGCAAAGTCCTTTCTTCGATGAAATCGAATGGCGTGAGAGCGCTGCTCATGGGCGGTCAGGCGACAGGGGACAACGGAATTTAGCCGACAATGTGAGTTCGCGATTCTTGCCGGCGAAGCCCATGAAGCGCGGTTCGTGAATGCATTAGCGGAGTTGGACGCCGAGGTAGTGGCGATTCCGGAATTTCGGCGCGACTATCTGGAGCGCGGCCATGCCGTGCACTTCCGATGCCGGCACGAAGAGGCTTTGGGCATGCGGGTGGATGTGATGACCAAGATGCGCGGTGTGGCTGGGTTCGCCTAGTTGTGGGAGCGACGGCGAACGATTGGGTGGAGCGGCTTGACTGGAGACCTAATGAGCTTGCCGGATTTGGTGAGCGCGAAGAAGACGCAGCGAGATAATGATTGGCCGATGATCCGCAGGTTGGTAGAGCGCGCCTAATATGAGTCTCGAAGTGGCGTTGAAGAGGCGCCAATTCCATTCCTGCTCCCGGAGCTCGGGACGGCAGAGCTATTGATTGCGTTGTCCAAAGCACAACGGGCGACTGCGGAAGCCCTGAGCAAAGATCGACCTCTGCTGATCTTGGCGTTGAACGGAGATGTTGAGGGTCTGGAGAGTGCCCTTGTGGAGGAGGAGCGGCGAGAGCGGGGATTGGATCGTGAGTATTGGAAGCCGCTGCGGGAAGAGTTAGAAAAGTTGCGAAGGGAAAAGCGCTCCGAGTTGGAGTAAGAATTTGCTGTGTTCGGCGATTGTCAATTGCCCAGCAGACTGTTATAGTCGGCTACCGTTATGAAGCGCCGAGGTCCAGGCATTTTTGCTTTACTTTGTGCCGTGCCGCTAATACTGAAGGCCGTCGAGCCGAGCGCCGAAGACCAGGCGGCGATGCAAGCTGCGCTGAGTCAATACCTGCGTGGCTTCAATTCCTGCGATCGGGCCGAAATGCTGCGCGCCGTTGTGACCCCGGTGAATGTGATTGCGCGAGGATTGGCGCCGGTCTTTCAAAGACGAGCGGCGGGACAAGCGGATGCCTGTGCTGAGGATAGCCCGCGGTTTGAAGTGTCCGCGCTGGCGCGGTCTCTCCATGTCGTGACGCCGGACGTATGCATTGCGGATGGGTTCTTCCGGACTATGGGGATGCCTGGCAAGGACCGCTCCGGTTCTGTGCAAGCCACATTCCTGAAACAAGAGGGAGTCTGGAAAGTGAGAGCGCTGCGATTCTATCCAGCGCCTGTGGAGCGGCCATATCTGGAAGTCGAAACCGCATCCAAGCATGACGAGGCCGGCCCGGATGGCTGGATCACGCTGTTTGATGGCCAAGGCAGTTCCGCGTTTTTGGAAGCTGGCGGACAGCCGTTTCCGGCAAGCTGGAAGGTCGAGAACGGGCTGTTAGAAGCCGTGCCTGTTACGGCCCGTGGCATGACTTCGCATGCGCTGCGGACACGAGATACCTACAAATCCTTTGAGCTCGCATTTGAATGGAAGGTTCGCGAACGCGGAAACTCCGGCATCAAATATCATTTGTTCTTCCTCTTTAGTGGGCCTCAGGGTTCGGATGCGACCGGGTATGAATACCAACTGGCGGACGATGACGGTGATCCTGGAGCGAAGCGTTTCCCCATCGAACGCACGGGTTCGCTTTATAACCAGATTGCGGCACGGGGTGCGAAGCCGAAGGCGATTGGGGATTTTAACGAGAGCCGGATCGTCGTGAAGGGAAGGCACCGGGAGCATTGGCTCAACGGAGTGAAGGTGGTTGAGTATGAGTGCGAGTCGAATCCACCTGAGGGGCCCATCGTGATCCAACACCATCAGACCGGAGCTGCGTTTCGGAGCATCAAGATCCGGCGCTTGGATTAGTTACATTTTCAAAGGCGGAAGCATGGAAGAAAACTCGAGCTGGACTCGCTGGCAACTGATTTTGTTTCGTTGGTCGGCGGTGTTTTTTACGTTTGTCGCCCTCGGGGACTTGATCTGGGCGTTTGGCGAGAACTCATGGCTCTTCAGTTTCGAGTACCGGTTCTGGCAAAGCGCGGTGCCATGGCTTACGCGGAATGTACTTTTGATCGAGCAACCTTTCAGCATTCTTGGGGGCGCGGATACTGGATTCGCCCATATGCGGATGCTCTGGCAAGCTTTGATTGCGGTCCTTGCCGCCGCCATTTGGACCATGTTGGACAAAAAGTCACAGGAGCATCGGCGGCTGCATTATTGGGTGCGAGTATTGGTGCGCTACTCGCTAGCGAGTATGTTGTTGGGTTACGGAGCTTCCAAGATCTTCCATGTCCAGTTCCCAGGCCCATCCCTCACGTCTTTGATCCAGCCTATGGGCTCGTTGAGTGGCCATTCTTTGCTCTGGAACTTTATGGGAGCGTCCAGGCTCTACCAGATTTTCGCCGGTGGGATCGAATGCGCAGCGGCGCTACTGCTGCTTTGGAACCGGACTGCAATTCCCGGGGCTCTCCTTGCCGCCAGTGCCATGGCGAACGTCGTAATGATGGATTGGAGTTATGCCGTGATGGTGAAGTTTATTGCCACCAAGATGCTGCTCGAATCCATATTTCTGTCCGCGCCTCTAGCCCCTCAAGTGTGGAGTTGGTTCATGTCGATGAGCGCTACGCCGTGGTGGGGGAGCCGGTGGCGCTGGCCCTTGGCTGCGCTGAAAGCGGCAGCGGTGTGCTACCTGATCTACGTTCCCATGCAAAGAGCTAGTGGGAGGGAGCCGCAGGTAGCGAATCCAGGGAAACCTGCGCTGTACGGAGTGTATCGTGTGCAACACGCAAAGCTTGGCGCGGCAATTCTCAGCGAATCCGATGCGCTGCGTTGGGATATGGTAGCGATCGGAAATCTCGACAGCAGCTATACAGTGGCGGTCGTGCGACGCTCAGACGAAAATTGGGATTTCTACGATGTGAAGCTGGACGAAAAGCAACGGCAAATCTCGATGCGGGGGCAGAAGGATAAAAATCCAGAGCGCCTCACCTACACCAGATTAGATGACCGGAATTTGGAATTCGCGGGCACATGGAGAGGTCAGGCGCTCGAGATGCGTCTGCTGAAGCTGGACGACCCCGACTTCCGCTTACTGAAAGAGGGTGGCCCTCGGTGGTTGCTTCGTTGGTAGCGGCGTTAAGGTCTACCAGTCCGTAACAGACCCGTCGAACTTGTCGTAAGTTTCGGGGCTGCGCCAATCATGGCCGATTTTGTCCGCCATGGCGTTCTCGTCGAGTTCTACGCCTAGGCCGGGGGCGGTAGGCAACTCTAGATAGCCCTCGCTGACCTTGAGCGGTTTCTTTAAATAGCCCTCGCCGAGGGAGACTTGCTCCTGGATGAGGAAGTTCGGGATGGATGCCGAGATTTGCAAGCCTGCGGCGAGCGAAATCGGGCCGAGGGGATTGTGCGGCGCGACGGCAGCGTAATAAGCTTCGGCCATACCAGCGATGAGACGGACTTCCGTGATGCCTCCGGCGTGGCAGAGATCGGGCTGAATGATGGTGGCTGCGCGTTTTTCGAGCACTTCCTTGAAGCCCCACTTCGTGAAGACACGTTCGCCGGTGGCGATGGGAATGTGGGTGCCTTTGGCGATCTCGGCCATCAGGTCGTGATCCTGGCAGTTAATTGGCTCTTCCACGAACATTGGGTTGTAAGGCTCAAGCTTCTTAATCAGGACCTTGGCGAGCGCGGGGCCGACGCGGCCGTGGAAGTCGATACCGATATCGGCCTTGTCGCCTACTGCTTTGCGCAGATCCGCAAAGCGTTCGACGATGTAGTCGACTTCCGCAGGTGGTTCCATGTAGCGGTGGAAGTTGTTGCGATTGGGGCCCTGAGCATTAACGCCATGGCTGCCTGTGGGGCCGGTCTTAAATGCCGTGAAGCCGCGCGCCATTTGCTCGCGCATTACTTCGGGTGTGCCGGCATGAGCGTAAACGCGTACGCGATTACGGGTGGGTCCTCCGAGCAACTCGTAAACGGGAACGCCCAGCGCCTTGCCCTTGATGTCCCATAGGGCTTGGTCGATGCCGCTGAGAGCGCTGGTCAGGACGGGGCCGCCGCGATAGAAGGCGTGGCGGTAAATCGCTTGCCAGTGGTGAGCGACGGGGCGGGGGTCCTTGCCAATGAGATAGGGTTCGATCTCTTTTACGGCGGCGGCGACAGTCAAGGCGCGGCCTTCGACAACGGGCTCGCCGAGGCCGACGATGCCGGCGTTGGTATGGATCTTCAGGAAAAGCCAGCGGGGCTTCACCAAGAAGGTTTCCAGCTTGGTGATCTTCAGGTTGTCCTTGGCGGGTACGGGGACGTCTCTGCGTTGCGCAAATGCCGCGCCGGCGGTCATGAGACCGGCCATCGTGTTGCGCAGGGCGAAGCGGCGGGATAACGGCGTGGTTGGCGCCTTTTCGTGTTTCGTCATGTTAAGCAAAATATATCCAAAGCGAGAGGATGACGGCGCCGACTACGGCAGTAAAAGCGATATCGCCCGTGCGGGCGCCGATGGAGCCGCCCGGCTGAATGGTGATGTCGCCGATTTCCGAGAGCGGCTTGGTGTCTTGTGCGCGGCTGAGCGAGACCATAAGCAGGACGCAGAGGAAGAAGACGACGATCGAGTAGTTCAGGAAGCTGAATTCCACGACGGCGTTGAGGGCCCCCAAGTCCATCTTCATCGCGTTGTGGAGGATGTCCAAGGCAAAGCGACCGAAGCCCAGAATGCCGCCGACGATGAGCGTGGTGAAGGCCGCGCGGCCCGTTGCTCCTCGCCAAAGAATACCTGTGAGAAAGACCGCGGTGATGGGTGCGCCGACGTAGGCTTGCACGCTTTGCAGGTATTGGTAGACCTCGTTGTTCAGGCCGCGAATGAGGGGAATCCAAGCGATGGAGATTGCGACTACGGCGCCCGTGACCCAGCGGCCGACATTTACCAGACGCGCTTCCGACGCCTTAGGGTTGAGCTTCTTATAGATGTCCATGGTGATGAGGGTGGAGCAGGAATTGAAGACGCTCGACAAGCTGCTCATCAAGGCGGCTAGCAGGGCGGCAACCATCAAACCTGTGAGGCCGGGCGGCAAGAGGCGAGTGACGAGAAGCGGGTAGGCATTGTCGCCGGTGACTTCGTTGGGCCAGATGGCTTTGGCGCAAAGGCCGGGCAGCACCAGAATAAATACTGGCAGCACTTTGAGCGCGGCGCAAAAGAATGCGCCTTTGCGAGCGTCTTCAATACCCTTGGCGCTAAGCGTCTTCTGCACGATTACTTGGTCCGTGCACCAATACCAAATGCCGAGGATCAAGGTGCCCAGTGTGGTTCCAAGCCACGGATAAGAGGCATCGTTGATGGGCTTGATCATGTGGAAGTGCTCGGCGGGCAAGGCGGCGCGGAGGCCTTCGAAACCGCCAGCTTTATCCAGACCGAGGACTGTGAGGATAATCGCGCCTGCAACTAGCAGCACAGCTTGAAAGAGATCGGTATAAATGACCGCCGCCAAGCCGCCGCTGACTGTATAGATGCCTGTAGCGACAACGAGCAAGATGGCGCTAGTCATGTAATCCCATCCAAAGACTTCGCGGATGAGAATCCCCCCAGCAAACAGAGATACGGAGATTTTGGTGAAAACGTAAGCAAGCAGCGAGATCACCGTGAGATACCAGCGGCACTGGGCATTGAAGCGGCGCTCCAGGAACTCCGGCATGGTGAAGACCTTGCTTTTCAGGTAGTGCGGCACAAATAGCCAGCCAAGGATCAAAAGGCAGAAGCTTGCCGACCACTCATAGCAGCCCACGGCGAAGCCCGAAGAGGCGCCGGAGCCGGCGAGACCTATGAAGTGTTCGCTGGATATGTTGGTGGCAAAAAGAGAGGCGCCAACGGCGACCCATCCTACATTGGAGCCCGCCAGGAAGTAGTCCTTCGAGGTGCGCTCCTTGCGCGAATGATAGAAGCCGATCGCGAAAACAATGACGAAATATACCGCGATGATCACGTTGTCGAGCATTGGGGAATAGTCTATATGGATATGCGACGTCGTGACGTACTTGCCACATTAAGTGCTGCCGCTTGGAATGCGGAAGTGGCCCAAGCAAAGAAACCGAACCTGGTATTCATTCTTGCCGACGATCTTGGTTATGGCGATTTGAGTTGTTATGGACAGAAGATGTTTGAGACCCCCAGGATTGACGCGTTGGCGGCTTCGGGAACGCGCTTCACGTCCGCCTATTCCGGCTCGACGGTGTGCGCGCCCTCTCGTTGTGCGCTCATGACCGGAAAGCACACGGGCCACTGCCGGGTGCGCGGCAATGGTAAGAACGAAGAAGTTCTGCGCAAGGATGACGTTGTGATCCCCGAAGTATTGAAGAGCGCAGGGTATGAGACCGCGATTTTTGGCAAGTGGGGTTTGGGGTCCCTGGGCCATCCTGGTTATCCAAACGACAAGGGTTGGGATGAGTGGTTTGGATATTTCTCTCAGTTCCACGCGCATCAGTACTACCCGCAGATGCTATTGCACAACCGCAAGCACGTTGAGTTGAAAGGTAACTGGGGAACGCAGCGCAAGGAGTACGCACCAGACGTAATCCATGACTACGCCATGCAATGGCTCGACAAGCGCGGCACGGATAAGCCGTTTTTCCTCTACTACAACTCCACTATTCCGCATACCGACAACGAGTTGGGCCGCGATACCGGTAATGGCCAATCCGTGCCGGAGGATGCTCCCTTCGGGGCGAAGCCCTGGCCACAGGTGGAGAAGAACTTCGCCGCGATGGTGTCGCGCCTGGATCGGTTGGTCGATGGATTGGTGCAGAAGCTCAAGCAGAAAGGCGTCTACGACAACACGCTGCTCGTATTCACTTCTGACAACGGAGCGCATAAAGAAGGCGGGCACGACGCGAAGTTCTTCCAGTCCAGCGGGCCCGTGCGCGGTACGAAGAGGGATTTGACGGAAGGCGGCATTCGCGTGCCTGCTTTTGCTGTTTGGGCCAACAAGATACCTGCCGGTAAGGTTGACAACACTCCATGGGCTTTTTGGGATGTGATGCCCACTTTTTGTGAAGCGGCGGGAGCGAAGGCGCCGCGCGATATCGATGGAACTAGCGTGTTGTCGCAGTGGATAGGCAAGGGTCCCGTGCCACATAGCCACTTCTACTGGGAATTCCATGAGGGTGGATTCGCGCAAGCGGTTCGGCAAGGCAACTGGAAATGCATCAAACAGAAGAACGGCAAAGTGGAGCTCTACGATTTGTCGAAAGACCTTGGTGAAGAACGCGACTTGGCTGGCGAGAATCCAAAGGTTCTGGAAGAGATGAAAGCGTTGATTCGCAAATCTCGTACGGATAGTGCCGATTGGCCGGTGCCCGCTACGGCCCTGCTTTAAGCCGCACCGCGCGAATGTTGCGCCATTCGACGGCGGTATTTTCCATATGAATCTGGAAACCGACTTGTCCCTTGGTCTCTTGGATCGAATCGGATTCCGCCACCAAGACACCGTCCACCCAAACCGCGCACCGCGTCCCGTGCACCAGCACGCGCAGGAGGTACCAGCGATTCTCGGTTTCGCTGGCCACTGTGGACCGCACTTGGCCATAGATGCTGCCGGTCGGGAACACAGCGTCTAGCGGAGAATAAATTTGCACTTCAAAGCCTCGCGGCTGTTTCTCGTCTGCCGAACCCCGGAAAAAGATGCCGCCGTTCGCACGATTGGTCGATTTGACTTCGGCGGAAAAAACGAAGTCGGTCAATTGGGGAGCGGCGTACTGAATTCCATGACCGTTGGCGCCGCGCAGTGAATCTTTGCCGAGTTGCCATTCGCCACCGTTGCCGCGCAATCGGAATGGCGCCCAGGTTTCCACGTAGCTTTGCCGGACCGGCAGTTCTTCTACTGTCCAATTGCGGATCGAGTACTTGTGCTCCAAAGCCGCGAAATGAATGAATCCCTTGCCGAGAGACTCCGGACCCACGCGGGCCATTTGTAGCAACTCGCCGTCATGGGATACGTTTAGCTGCTCTCCATCCAGAGTGATCTCCACCCGGTGCCAAACTTCATAGCTTGGTGGCAGCAGGCGAAGCGGAGGCACCTTACCCGCCAGCGCGCCAGTTGTGTAAAGGCCTGGCTTCTGATGGAAGTCGTGGGCCAGGAAGACCGCTACTCCTTGTTGAAGGGGGCGCCCGATTTGGGGTGTGCGGAAGACAACGGCCGCTTCCGCCCACTGGGCCAGTTTGTACTCAAAGCGTACCCGCACGTTCTCGTACTCACGCGCGCTCCACCATCCTGGACCCTGAGCCAGCCCCAACCCGCAAGCGGCCAGGTAACAGATCAGTAACCGCATACCAGTAGTATGGACACATGGCCGAGTTCCGCGTGAGCAGTTGGGGCGAATTGAACGAACGGCTCTTCGCAAGTAGCTGGTACCAGCCCCACGGACGATTTCGCTCGCCGTACCTCTTTCGAGGTTTGCCTGATTGGCGCTACGATCGCCGGACCTCGCTC
>VFQP010002651.1_pt1 | contig 19565 bp, 16 predicted proteins | sample 3512351 | NCBI WGS metagenome assembly VFQP01 (sample SAMN10412372, study PRJNA504923) | tailings metagenome | isolation source: Relicate 1 Philex TSF1 revegetated site | place: Philippines: Tuba, Benguet | collected 2017-08-29
TGCAGCGCGCCAGCGCCTTGGGCACGATCGTCACCGTGCTGACGCTCGCCCTCGTACTGATCGCGAGCCGGCTGGTCGGGCGCAACATGGCGGATATGTTTCGATGAACGATTCCGAAATCGCGGCGCGGCTCGATTTCGCGCGCGCACTCGGCGCCGAATGCGCAACGATGGCGCGCGATTATTTCGCGCGGATCGGCGAGATCGCGGTGTCCCGCAAAGGCCTGCAGGACGTGCTGACCGAGGCCGACGGTGCCATCGAACGCCATATACGCAGGCGCATCGGCGCTGCGTTTTCCGGCGATCACGTGCTGGGCGAGGAGGAGGGGGGCTCGGCGGCACCCAAGCTCTGGGTCGTCGATCCGATCGACGGCACGGCGAATTTCGCGCGCGGCTTGCCGCATTACTGCGTATCGATCGCGTTCGTCGCGGACGGCGTTACGCAAATCGGCGTGATCGACGAGCCCGCGATGAAAGCCCAATATTGGGCGCAAGCCGGGGCGGGCGCGTTTCGCGACGGCAAGGCGATCCGCGTTTCCGCCGTCGTCGATCCAGCGCTGGCGATGGCGGATGTCGGCTATTCGCGCCGCCGGCCGATCGCGGACTATCTTTCCCGCGCGCAACTTTTCCTCGATGCCGGGTTCGATGTGCGTCAGGCCGGATCGGCGGCGTTGGCGTTGGCGCAGCTCGCCGGCGGGCGGATCGATCTGTTCCACGAAGCCCATCTCTATGCCTGGGACGTGCTGGCGGGCGAGTTGCTCGTGCGCGAGGCGGGCGGACGAACGAATGGCTTTCTGACGCCGGAAAGTCTCGCGAAAGGCGGGCCGGTTCTCGCTTGCACGCAAGGACTTTGGGCCGCCGCCGCCGATAGTCTTCGTGCGGGTTGAATGATCGCGTGTTCGAAACCCGCCACCTCGTTGATCAGATGAGAGGCGAGGAATCCCATTCTGGGAAACCCCGCGCTAGTTTCCGAGCTATGCCGAAGCTACCTCAAAGGAATTTCGCGACGCTCGCGTTGTATCCGGAATGTCCTGGGCCCTCCTTTCTCATACCGTTACTTTATTGAGGTCAGCTCACGAAAATCTGCCAAGTCGTTGGCGTTAAAATAATGGACCCATTAAACAATCATTTTTTATAAAAACGGATATTCCAATTGTTGGCGTCGGCGTCGCCGAATATCGTGCGGACCGGTCCCAGTTCGGGACGGGGATAGCGGCATGAAACTCGGAATGATCACGGACAGCTTGGCGACGGTGCCTTTCGGCGAATTGCTCGAAACATCGTCCCGGCTGAAGCTCGACGCGCTCGAATTCGCCTGCGGCAACTGGTCCAGCGCACCGCATCTTAATCTGTCGAAGATGCTGGAGAGCAACTCGGCGCGCAACGAGTTCAAGGCCGCTCTGGCCGATCGCGGGATCGAGATCAGCGCCCTCAATTGCTCAGGCAATCCCGTCCATCCGGGCGAAGTCGGCAAGCAGCACGACCGCGTGACGCGCGACACGATCCGCCTCGCCAGCCTGATGGGTGTCGATCGGGTCGTGATGATGTCGGGCTGTCCGGGCGCGCCCGGCGACAATCACGCCAATTGGATCACCGTCGAATGGCCGCTCGAGATCCGCGACGTACTGCGTTGGCAATGGGACGAGGTGCTGATCCCCTATTGGAAAGATCTTGTCGCCTACGCCAACAATCTCGGTATCCGTAAACTCTGCCTGGAGCTGCATGGGTTCCAGAACGTCTATAGCGTGCGTACGCTGCAACGGCTGCAGAACGCCGTGGGCGACACGGTGGGCGCCAATTTCGATCCCAGCCATCTGATGTGGATGGGCGCCGATCCGCTGGTCGCGATCCGTGCGCTCGGCAAGTCGGTCTACCACGTCCACGCCAAGGACACGCGCATCGACCCGACCTTCGCGCCGGTCAACGGCGTGCTGGAGACTGTCGCAGGCGACCGCTTCCAGGAGCGTGCATGGAACTACATCACGCTGGGTTACGGTCACGGCGAACAATGGTGGGGCGAGTTCTGCGCGGAACTCGCCGCCGTCGGCTATGACGACGTGCTCAGCATCGAGCATGAGGATCCGATGATGCCCGCACTCGAAGGCGTGGAGAAAAGCGTGGCGCTGCTCGATCGGGTGGCGTTCAATCGGCCCCGTCGCGCCAAGTCCGCTTAGATGCCGATGCGTTCGATCGCAGTGTTCGATCTCGGTGGCGTACTGATCCGCTGGAATCCGCGTAATCTCTACCGCAAGCTGTTCGCCGGCGACGACGCCGCGATGGAGAATTTTCTCGCGACGATCTGCACCGAGGACTGGAACGAGCGGCAAGACGCCGGACGCAGCTTCGCCGAAGCCGAAGGCGAACTGATCGCGCGCCATCCGGAGAAGGCGGAGATGATCCGCGCTTTCGGTGCGCGCTTCGACGAAATGATTCCCGGCGCACTCGACGACGTCGTGGATATCCTGTCGGCGCTGAAGGCGCGCGGCACACCGCTTTACGCCGTCAGCAATTGGTCGGCCGAGACATTCGTTTCGCAGCCCAAACGCTTCCCGTTTCTGAATTGGTTCCGTGACATCGTCGTGTCGGGCCGCGAAGGCGTGATCAAGCCGGATCCGCGGATCTTCGAAATCCTGCTGGCCCGCAACGGGATCGCGGCGCGCGATGCGGTTTTCATCGACGACGCCCCGGACAACGCGGCCGCCGCGACGCGGCTCGGCTTCCACGGCATCCCTTTCACCGGTGCGGCGGCGCTGCGCGCCGAGCTCGCCCGTGTGGGACTTCTCTAGCCGGCGAACGGAGTACGACGACGATGCGCGTTAGCCTCGGGATCAATCCCATCACCTGGACCAACGACGACATGCCCGAACTCGGTGGCGACACGCCGCTCGAGCAATGCCTAGCGGAAACCAAGCTCGCCGGCTATTCGGGCACCGAGCAGGGCGGGAAGTTCCCGCCGCACGCTGCGGCGCTGCGGCCCATCCTCGACAAGCACGGTCTGCGGCTCGTCTCGGGGTGGTACAGCGCCAAGCTGTTGGAGCGCGACGCCGCCGCCGAGATCGCCGCGATGGCATCCCATCTCGACCTCATGGCCGATATGGGGTGCCGGGTCATGGTGTTCGCCGAAGGCTCGGGCGGCACGCACGGCGATCGCAAGCAGCCGGCGGGCGCGCGCCGCGCGATCGCCGACGGCGAATGGAAAACCTATGCCGAGCGGATCGGTGCGGTCGCACGGCATATGCGCGAACGCGGTGTGCGTCTTGCGTTCCATCATCATATGGGGACCGCGATCCAGACGGCGGCGGAGATCGATCGGTTGATGGCCGCGACCGGGCCGGAGGTCGGGTTGCTGCTCGATACCGGTCACGCGACTTACGCCGGCGCCGATCCGGCGGCGATCGCGCGTCGCCATGCGGCGCGCATCGTCCATGTCCATTGCAAGGATGTGCGCCGTCCCGCGCTGGACAAGGCGTTGCGCGCGAATAGCAGCTTCCTCGATGCCGTGCTCGACGGTGTATTCACCGTGCCGGGTGACGGCAGCGTCGACTTCCCGGGGGTGCTCAAAATTCTGCGCGACGCGGCCTATGAAGGCTGGCTGGTCGTGGAGGCCGAACAGGACCCGGCGAAGGCCCATCCGCTGACCTACGCCAAGCTGGGTTTCGCTAATCTCCACGCGATGGCTGGCCGTGCTGGATTCGCGGTGGGGTAGTCAACGAAACGAGACGAGGACGATATGCGTTTCTGTCTGATCGGCGCGGGGTTCATCGGCCCTGTACATGCGGCCAATATCGCTGGCCATCCCAAGGCCGTGCTCCATTCCGTTTTCGACCTCAACCGGCAGGTTGCGGCCGACGTCGCCGGGAAATACGGCGCGACGGTGCCGGATTCGCTGGAGGCTGCCCTTGCCGACAAGGCGCTCGATGCGGTCGTGATCTGCACGCCGCCGCGCAGCCATGCGGCGATCATCGAAGCGGCGGCCAAGGCAGGGAAGGCGATTTTCTGCGAAAAGCCGATCGATCTCGATCTCGCCAAGGTCGCGGCATGCGGCGCCACGTTGAAGCGGACGGGCGTGCCGTTCTTCGTGGGCTTCAATCGGCGCTTCGATCCCACGCACGCGGCGATGCACGATGCGATCCGCGACGGGCGGATCGGTCGCCCGGAGATGCTGGTGATTTCCAGCCGCGATCCTGAGATATCGCCGCCCGACTACGTCAAGGCGATGCCCTATGGCATTTTCTACGACACGATGATCCACGATTTCGACATCGCGCGCTGGCTGACCGGCCGCGAACCGGTCGAGGTTTTCGCACGCACTTCGGTGATGCTTGACGACGCGGTCAATCCTGTGCGCGATCCCGACACGGCGATGGTCGTGCTGACGATGGACGACGGGCTGCTGGTGCACGTCAATTCCAGCTTCCGCGCCGTCTACGGCTATGACCAACGCATCGAGACCTTCGGCGAGAAGGGCATGCTGGTGTCCGGCAACCAGCATCCCACGACCTTGGCGCATTACGACGCCAAAGGCGTGCATGTCGATCCGCTGCATTATTTCTTCATCCAGCGCTACGCCGCCGCCTATGCCGCCGAGATCGATCATTTCGTGGGCACTGTATCGGCGGGCAAGGCGCCGTCGATTGGTTTCGAGGATGGGCGGCGTGCGCTGGAAGTCGCCTATGCGGCGATGGAATCTGCGAAGACGGGCGCGCCCGTGCGCATCGGGAAGTAATCCGACCGTGACGCCCGATGCGGCCCTGGCATTGGAGTATCGGCGCGATCCCTTTGCTGAGCCGTCGCCGGCGCTGCGCGAATTGCTCGACCTGCTGCGCGACGAGCCGCCGGACGAAAGATTGGTGCTGATCGAGACGGTGCCGGACCGGTTGTGGTGGCTCGCACAGATGACCGGCGTTCGCGGCAAAGCGCCCCGTCTTTTGCCGGCGCGGCCGCTGACCAGCCGTGCGGATGGCGCGCGCGCGATCTTCGTGCGGCGATGGGAACGCCGCTTCGGCCCGCTTCCAACGCGATGATGGAGATCCTGGGCTACGCCGATCGCTGGAGCGTCAAGCCGGGCGATCGCCTGACCGTCCATGTGAGTTGCACGCGGCCGGGCCGCTTCCGCGCCGATATCATCCGGCTGCTCGGCGGCTCACCCGCAGGCGATCCCTATGCACATGTCGAGGAAGACGTGGCGAGCGCCATCGCCGGGGAATACGACGGATATCCGCAACGCACGCTCGCGGGTTCCCATGCGATCGTGCCGTCCGATCCGCGGTTCGACGATCCGATGGGTTTGGCGCTGGACGTTCTGATCTGGCCGACGCTGACGACGGGCGATACGCGCAACGTCTTCGCGCGACGATGCGGCGATGCGGGTTTCGTGCTGTTGCTCGACGAGGGACATCCGGTGTTGCGGATCGGCGAGACGATCGCGCTGCGCGCACCCGTCGCGTTGACATGTCGCCGTTGGTATCGATTGCATGCGCGGATCGATGTTGCGGCCGACAAGCTGACGCTTGCGATTTCGCCGCTCGCTTCGGACGAGGCCCCGTGGTCGGGCGAAGAAAAAGGGGCGGCGTCCTATCGGCCCGCCTCGGATACGCCGCTGTCGATCGCACGCGGCTTCGATGGCAAGATCGAAGCACCGGCGCTGACGTCGCTCGGCGGTGCTTCGATCGCGCGTTGGGATCTCGCGCAGGGGATTTCGGGCGGCCGTATCGTCAATGTTGCCGGCAACGGCCTCGACGGATCGCTCGCCAATCGGCCTTTGCGCGCGGTTACCGGGCATCGTTGGGACGGCGCGACGCAGGATTGGCGCCAAGCCCCGGACCAATACGCCGCGATCCATTTCCATTCGGACGATCTTGCCGACGCGGCGTGGCGACCGAGTTTCGCGTGGGATCTGCCGCGCGATATGCCCAGTGGCGTCTATGCGGTGCGGCTCGAGAAGGACGGCGCGCAGGATCGTATCCCGTTCTTCGTGCGTCCGCGCGATGCCGCGTCGGCACCGCTTGCCTTTCTGGCGCCGACGGCGACCTATCTCGCCTATACCAACGATCATCAAGCCCTCGACAAGCCCGCGCCGGAGATCGGCGTGGGGCGGCCGATCGTTCTTCAGCCGCAGGATCTGCATCTCCATCTTCATCGCGAGCTTGGCCTGTCGCTCTACGACCGGCATGCGGATGGCGGCGGCGTGCATCACGCATCGCGACTGCGGCCATCGTTGACGATGCGCCCGGCCTATCGCCGCTGGGACGGTGCCGACGGGCTCGGCCATCGCTGGTTCGCGCTCGATCTTCAATTGGTCGGTTGGCTGCACCGCGCCGGCATCACCTTCGACGTGATCACCGACGAGGATCTCGATCGCGAAGGTATTGCGTTGTTGACGCCTTATCGCGCGGTGCTGACCGGCAACCAGCCCGAATACACGTCGTCGCGCATGCTCGACGCGCTCGACGCCTTTGTCGTGCGCGGCGGGCGGCTTGTCGCACTCGGCGGCAACGAATTCTATTGGCCCGTCGCTTACGATCCCGCTGGCTCGGGCGCCATCGAGTTGCGGCGCGGTAATGATGCGGCAGGGCCGTGGGAATCCGAACCCGGCGAGGCGCATTTCTCGACGACAGGCGAGGGCGGCGGGACGTGGCGCACGCTTGGCCGGCCGGCGCAAAAACTGACCGGGGTAGGATTCGTCGCCGAAGGTTTCACGCGCGGAGGCCCGTACGAGCGTCTACCGGCAAGCGACGCGCCGGAAGTCGCCTTCGTATTTCGCGGTGTCGAAAATCGGCGCATCGGTTCGCGAGGTTTCTCCGGCGGCGGTGCTGCGGGGATCGAGCTCGATCGTACGGATGCGGGGCTGGGAACGCCGCCGCAGGCGATCGTGTTGGCGCGCGCGGCGCCGCCTTCGGTCTTTTACGCGCCGGACGTGCTGGAGATTCGGCGCGGCACGCAAGATTCGATTTGCGCCGAGATGGTGTTCGTCCCGCAAGGCCGGGGCGGGGCGGTCTTCGCCACCGGCTCGATCGCCTGGATCGGCGCGTTGGCCGCCGATGATGACGTTTCGCGCATCACTCGCAACGTGATCGAGCGCTTCCTCGATCCCGCACCCTTCGCCTAACGCGGCGGCAGGATCGCGATCCCGGACGGCGCGAAACGCAGCCGGACATCCGCGCCGGCGGCGACGGGTTCGCTCGCCGCGCGATCGACGACGTAGAGCTCGCCGATCTCCGACGTCACGACATATTCGAAATGATCGCCGAGAAAATTGGCGCGCTTGACGCGACCGGGCAGTCCGTCTTCGGCGCTGCCGGCCGAAATTTGAATCGTCTCCGGTCGGATCGCGATTTCGGTAGGGCCCATGAAATCGCGATCATCGCGCAAACGTAGCTCCAGCCCGCCGAGTTTCACCCGCGCGTCGCCGTTCGCCCGTTCCACGATCTCGGCATCGACGACATTCGCTTCGCCCATGAAGCCCGCGACGAAACGGCTGGCCGGGCGGCGATAGAGTTCGAGCGGCGAGCCCTGTTGGGCGATGCGTCCACCTTCCATCACCACGATGCGATCGGATACGGCGAGCGCCTCGATTTGATCATGCGTCACGTAAACGGCCGTCAAGCGCAGGCGTTGCTGCAATTCGCGAATCTCGTCGCGCACATGCCGGCGCAGCCGCGCGTCGAGATTCGACAAGGGCTCGTCGAACAGCAGTACGGCGGGTTCCAGAACCACGGCGCGGGCAACGGCTACACGCTGCTGCTGACCGCCGGACAATTCGCTGGGCAGACGGGCCTCGTAGCCCGACAAACCCACGGTCGACAACGCCGCGCGCGCCCGATCCTCGGCGGCGGCGCGCTTCATGCCGCCCGACACGAGACCATAGGCGACATTGCGCAGCACGTTCAGATGCGGGAACAATGCATAGGATTGGAAGACCATGCTGACGTCGCGATCGGCGGCGGAAAGCTCCGTGACGTCCGTGCCGTTGATCAGGATGGTGCCGTCGCTCGCGCGGTCGAGCCCGGCGATCAGCCGCAAGGTCGACGTTTTACCGCAGCCCGACGGTCCCAGCAGCGTAACGAGCGTGCCTTTCTCGATCCGGAACGAAACGCTGTCGACTGCGGCAACGCGGCCGTAGCGCTTGCTGACGGAACGGAACTCGACGGCGGGGATCGTGGCGTTCGTCATTTGCGGGTTCAATCCGGATTGCGGCGTTTGATCTGACGTTCGCCGACCAGCAGGTTGATGGCGGCGATGGCGCCGGCCATCAGCACGATCAGCAGGGACGAATAGGCGATCGCCATGCCGTAGGTGCCCGCCTCGGCAAGATTGACGATATAGACGGTCGACAGCATGACGCCGGGGCTGACCAGGAAGATCACGGCCGAAACGGACGTCATCGCCGAGACGAAACCATAGATCACACTGGCGACGATCGCCGGGCGCAACAGGGGAACGAGCACGCGGCACGCGGTCGCGAAGGTCCCCGCGCGCAGCGTCAACGACGCTTCCTCGAGGCTGCGATCGATCTGTTCGAGTGCGGCCATGCCCGCGCGTACGCCTGGACCCATATTGCGTACGACGAAGCTGAGCACGACGATCAGGCCCGTCTGCACGAGGTCTAGCGGCGGGTTATTGAAGGCGAGAATATAGGCGATGCCAAGTACCGTGCCGGGCACGGCGGCGGCGGATAGCGTGCCGATCTCGAACGCGTCGCGCCCGACGAAGCGCCGCCGCGCCAAAAGATAGGCGGTCGCCAGCCCCAGGATCGCCGTCAGCGGTGCGGCGATCAGCGACAGGCGCAGCGTGGTGAACAGCGAGTCCCAAGCCTGACCGACGAACTGCACGCCACCGCCGTCGAACGTCACGCGGAACGCGCCGATATAGTGGCGCAGCGTCATCGCGTGGTTGAGGCCCCAATTCTCGACGAACCCGCCGAACAGGATCATCGCGTAGATGGCGAGCGTGAACGCCGCCCAGGGCAAGGCGAGGGCGAGACTGGCCGCCTTCACGCCCGCGGGCAGCTGCATCGACGTGCCCGTCTGGCCTTTGCCCGCGATGGTCACGAACGCCTTGCCGGCGAGCAGATGACGCTGCGCGTAGAACACCGCCATCATGATCGCGAGCAGTAGCAGCCCTTGCACCGCCGCGGCCCCGCGATCCTGCCGCGCGCCGACGATCGAAAAATAGATGCTGGTCGCCAGCACCTGATGATCGCCGCCCAGCAGCAAAGGATTGCCGAAATCGGCGAGGCTTTCGATGAACGATATCAGAAAGGCGTTGACGATGCCCGGCAGCGCCAGCGGCAGCGTGATCGTGCGGAAGATGCGATCGCGTCCGGCGCGCAGCGTCTGCGCCGCTTCCTCGATCGACGGATTGATACCCTGGATCACGCCCACCAGTACCAGATAGGCGACCGGGGTGAAGGACAGCGTCTGTGCGAGCCACATACCCGGGAAGCCGTAGATCCAGCGTCCGCCTTCGATCCCGAACAGCGCTTCCAGCGCTTTGTTCACGGCGCCGCTGCGTCCCAGCAGCAGGATCAGCGCCAGGCCGACGACGAAGGGCGGGGCGATGATCGGCAGGATGGAGAGATAGCGTAGCAGTTTCCGACCGAAGAACTGCGTGCGGTCGGTCACCAGCGCGAAGGCGAGGGCAAGCAGCGTCGACGAACCGGCCGAAGCGAAAGCAAGCACGATCGTGTTGGCGACCACGCCGCCCGGTGCCCAAAGCCGTTCGTCGGCCAGGCGTACGAACAGCAATTCGGGCGCGAAGGCACCGCGCGGCGTCTGCAGGGCGCCCATGCCCATCGCAACGAGTGGATAGACGACGAACACCAGAAGCGTGGCGGCGATGGTGCCGAGCAGTGCGGTCGTGAAGAAGTCACCGTCGCACGCGCCGCGCGCCGCCGCCCCCCGACACAGCAGCATCAAGGCGGCGAGACCGTAGAGCAACGCGCCGAGGCCCAAGCCGGGATTGCGCCGCGGCAGCGGACCGAACAACGTTTGCGGCAAATCCCAGGTCCAGCCTCGCAGACCGATGGAAAAGGCGACGAGGGCGAGAACGCCCAGCGCCGCGACGCCGCACAGAAGCAGGTGCAAGCCGTGGCGCCGATCAACGCGGCTTCGCAGGGCGGCGGGTATCGCGGCGGCGATCGGTAGGGCGAGCAGCAGCAGCCAGGGCCGCCCGCCCGCGATGGCCTGGCCCAGCGCCGACCCGCCGATCCCGGCGGGCCATGTCGCGATCCATTCGAAGGCAAGGAGGCCGGTGTCGTCGCCCTGCCAGGGGAGCAGGGCGAACGCGCACCAAGCAAGCGCCAGCCAAAAGATGCCGGTTATGCGTCGATCGGCCGGTCGCATACTAAAGAGACGAAGGGGCGCTGGATCACTTCGGCGCCGTCTTCACTTCCTTTTCGAAGCGGGTGAGGATCGCGTTGCGGGCGTCGTCGGTCGCGTATTTGAGGATATCGTAGTCGATCAGCTTGACCTGGTCGACGCGCGGCGCCAGCGGGTGGACCTTAGCGTTTTTGTTCGACTGGATCTGATACTTGCTCATGTCGAACGAGACGTTTTGGCCTTCGGCGCTAAGCACGAAATCGGCCCATTTTTTTGCGCCGTCGGGATTGCGGGAATCCTTGATGAGCGCCACACCCGGCATCTCGAAACCCGTTCCTTCGCACGGCGCCACCGACTTCACGGGAAAGCCTTCAACCGCTTGCGCGACGGAATCGTGCAGGAAGGCGATGCCGATCCCGGTTTCGCCGCGCGCGGCCGCCTTGATGCCCGCCGTGCCCGAGCGCGTGTACTGATTGACGTTCTTGTGCATCTCCTTGAGGAAGGCGAAGCCCTTCTCGTCGCCGAAGATCTGCAGAATCGTCGTGACCATCGTGTAGGCGGTGCCCGACGTCGACGGATCCGCCATCTGGATCTCGCCCTTGTAGGCGGGGTTGGTGAGATCGGCCCAGCATTTGGGCTCGGGCATGTTCTTCTTGGCGAGCAGGTCGGCGTTGTAGCCGAAACCGATCACGCCGGTGTAGATCGGCGTCAGCATGTAGTTGGTGGCCGCCGCGGCCTTCGTCGCCCAGTCGTGCAGCTCGGAGAGGCGCGGCGAGCGGTAGGCTTCGAGGAAGCCTTCGCGCGCGGCGATCGCGCTGACATCGGGTCCGGCGGAATGCCACACGTCGAAGCGCGGATTGCCCGCTTCGGCCTTCAACTGGGCGAGCACTTCGCCGTCGGTCTTCCGACTGATCGCGGCTTTGACGCCGGTCGCCGCTTCGAACTTCACGCGGATCGCTTCGCACCATTCCAGTTCGAAGGTGCAGTTCACCACGACCTGCTGGGCGGATGCCGGATCGGCCTTCAACAGCAACGCCGCGAAGCCGATCGCCGCGGCGGCGGATACGACGCATTTCGTCATTTGAAGCCCCTGTTTTATGGGTTCGCGCGAAGGCGAACGGCTGCGATACCAAGGACGATAACAACAAAATGGTCTTTCCTTAAGATCCAATACCCGCTATTCGATGGGATCATTATTATTCGCGTGGAAGACGCCGAAAATGCCGAAACGGGCCTATCAATCCGACGTGGTGCCGATCCAACTCGACCGCGCGGATTCGGCACCGTTGTTCCGCCAGCTCTATATCGGGTTACGGGATGCGATCCTGTCGGGGACGCTGGCTGCGGGCGCAAGGCTGCCCGCGACGCGCGCGATGGCGGATAGTCTCGCGATCGCGCGCAACACGGTCATCACCGCCTACGAACAATTGCGGGTCGAAGGCTATCTCGAAGGGCGCGTCGGTTCGGGTACGATCGTGGCGCGCGATTTGCCGGTCGACTATCCGATCGCGGTGCGCCCAATCGCGGAGGCCGATAGATCGGCGGCGCCCGCGCCGCGCCGGCGGCGGCTGACCGCACAGGCCGAGATCGCGCAGAACTTCATCGGTGCCGCGACGACGCGCGCGCGGGGCGCATTCGAGATCGACACGCCGGCGCTCGACGCGCTGCCGCAGGAAACGCTGCGCCGTTTGCTGACGCCCAAGCTGCGTAAAGGATTCCGCGAACTTCTCACGCCGTCCGACGCGGCGGGAACCGAACCGCTGCGGCGCGCGATCGCGGAATGGGCGCAAGCCTCGCGCGGCATCGCGTGCACGGCCGATCAAGTCGTCGTCACCGCCGGCGGCCAGCACGGCATCGATCTGGTCGCGCGCGCGCTGCTGGTCGCGGGCGACGTCGCGTGCGTGGAGGATCCCGGCGATCCTTTCGTGCGCACGCAATTGATGGGGCTGGGCGCGGAAGTGCACGGCATTCCGGTCGACGACGAAGGGATGATGGTCGAAAAGTTCCTCGACATGCGTGCACCGGCGCGACTCGTCCATGTGACGCCGTCGAATCATCTGCCGCTTGGCGGCACGATGCCGATGGCCCGGCGCATGGCGCTGCTCGATTGGGCGCAGCGGACCGGCGGCGTGATCCTCGAGGACGATTGCGACAGCGAGTTCCGCTATTCCAGCCGCCCGCTTGCCGCGTTGAAGGCGCTCGATCGCGCGGACAACGTCGTCTATGTCGGCACGTTCAGCCGTATCATCCTGCCGTCGCTGCGCATGGGGTATCTGATTTTGCCGGAGGATCTGGTCCGGCCGGTCGTCGCAATCCGTGCCATGACCGATCGCCATCCGCCGCCGCTCGAACAATCGCTCGTCGCCGATTTTCTGCTGAACGGACATTTCTCGACCCATGTCCGGCGCATGCGCAAGCTCTATGCCGACCGTCAGCAGATGTTGGTCGACGCGTTGACGGCGGAGTTCGGCGACCTGTTCGATCTGCGCCCGGCGGGGGCGGGGATGCATCTCATCGGCTGGCTGCCGAAGGGATGGGACGACCGGGAATTCGGCGCGGTCGCCGAGAAATACGGCATCATCGTCCGGCCGCTATCGCCATACTATTATAAGCGGCCCCCTCGGAATGGTCTTCTGCTGGGGCACGCCAGTCTGACATCCGGCCAGCTGCGTTTCGGGGTGCGCCAACTCGTCAAAACGGTGCAGGCGTTCAAGGCGGCTCGTGCTCGCGGTTAGCGGCTTTCGGGGAGCCCCAATGAAAACGGGCGCCTTAAAAGCGCCGTTGTCGGCTCGGGGCTGGGTTTGCGGCGATGCCATTCTGTGTTCAGCCGGGGTGGGACAGGAGCTGAGGGCAACTCGCCAACGAATTACATCTTGGTTCAAAAAATAACAACGTTGACATTTTTGGAGACTCAGCTAATTTCAATCCATCGAAGCCCGCCGCGATGGGGAAAAGCGCATGAACAAGACGCTGGACGATCTTCCGAGTGACGACACCGCGTTGTCGGGGCGGCTGGCGAACGCGGTTTATGAGCAGATCGATCGTTTGATCCGCCGCGGCGAATTTCCCAAAGGCGTCAAACTACCGCCGGAATCCGAACTCGCGCGCCGCTTCGGCGTGTCGCGCCCTGTGGTGCGCGAGGCGCTAGCCAAACTGCGCGAGGAGGGGATCATCCGCTCGCAGCGCGGTGCCGGCTCGTTTGTGATTCGGGGCATGATCCCGACCGCTGCGGCGTTACCGACCATCCGCACGGTCGCCGACCTTTTGCGTTACTACGAGTATCGCATCGATGTCGAAGCGGCGACAGCGGGTCTGGCCGCCGAGCGGCGCAACGCCGACGACATCGCCGAGATGTCGAAGGTGCTGGCGACGGCCGAGGAAATGCTCCGCCAAGAACAGTATCCGCTGCTGGCGGATACGAATTTCGCATTCCATCGTTCGGTCGCGACGCTGACGCGCAATCCTTTCTACGTGCGCACGCTCGAGATCATGCCGAACTTCGTCGGCCGCAATCCCTTCGATCTGGTGACGGCCAGCAACAAGAACAACGAGACGCATCATTGGCGGATACATCGCGAGCATGTCGCGATCTTCACCGCGATCGAGGCGGGCGACGCCGCGCGCGCACGCATCGAAATGCAGCGCCATATCCTGGCCGCGCGCGATGAAGTGCTGAACCGCCAAGCGCTGCTGCAAAAACTGCAGATCGAGCCGCCGGAAGGCTGACGGAAGTTCGTTAAGGCGGAGGAAGCTCACACCGCGCATTCCGCGCGGTCGAGAAACTGTGTTCATTGGGAGGATAGAATGCTGACGAGGCGTAACGCCATTCTTGGAGTTGCGGGGGCCGCGAGCGTTGCGGCGCTGCCGGTCAAAGCGGCCGAGCGCGTGTCGATCGTGTCGCACGCGGTGCATCGCGCGGTCACGACTACGGGGCCCGGCGGCGATATCACTGCCGCTTGGGCAAGCGCGAACAACGCGACGCTCGAATGGCTGACCTTCGGCATCGAAGCCACCAACGAGCGCGCGCTGCGCGAGGCAAATTTGGGCGAGAGCAGCATCCATCTCGCTTTCGTGCTCAACGGCTACATCTCGCCGCAATCGGCGCGTCTGTTCGAGGATCTGGGTGAATGGCAGGCCCGCGATCCGATCCCCGGCTTCGACGAGATTCCCAAGGCGCTGACGGCAACGCATACCTATGACGGCGTGATGCGGGCGATGCCCTATCGTCACGCCACGCACGGCCTGCACTACAACGCCGACCTGTTCGCCGAACGCGGCATCGCCGGGCCGCCCAAGACGATCGAGGAAATGATCTCGATTGGCGAGAAGATGAGCTACGAGCGCAGCGACGGCACCCGCGTCAATGGATTCGTCATCGCGATGGACGATCTCGCCTGCACGCTGGACTGGGTGCGCGGCTTCGGCGGCGAGTTCATCACGCCGGATCTGAAAGTCGTCATCGACCAGCCGCCGGCCGTGCGCGCGGTGACGCTGTTGCGCGACTTCGTGCGCAAGAACGTCCTTCCGCGCAATGTGATGAACCTCAAGGTCGAGGACATCATCACCTATATGCAGCAGGGGCGTGCGGCGATGACGGATAACCCGTTCGGCCGTTTCCTGCCGTTCAACGATCCCAAGGCGAGCAAGTATCCGGGCAAAATCCTGCCCGTGCCGCTGCCCACGGGCTTCGACGGAAAGCCGATGCCGGCGAAAACGTCGATGTGGGCGATGGCGATTCCGCGCAACTCGAAGAACAAGGCGCTGGCCTGGAGTCTGCTCAAGCATCTCAGCACGCCCGAAAGCACCGTGCTGGCGACGCTGAACGGCAACGGCCCCGTGCGGCCGTCCGCCTATAACGACAAGCGCGTGCGGGAGCTTCTGCCTTATGCGGAAGCCGAACGCGATGCGTTGACCTCGGCGCGTTTGATCACGCCGAGCTTCCCCAACGCGCAACGCGCGATGGATACGCTGATGGAGGAAGTCGGCCTCGCTATTCTGGGCCGCAAGGACCCGCAAGCGGCGATGACCGACGCCAAGAACCGCGTGTTGCCGCTCGTGGCGGGCTGATCGTAAGGCGGGCGTGGCGGAAGCCGCGCCCGCCGCCTTCACGACCGGCTATGAAGGATGGCAGCGATATTTGCGAAGCATGCGGCGGCCAACGCGTCGAAACCTTCGATCGTGGCGCCGCCGATATGCGGCGTGGCGAGAACGCCGGGTTGGTGGGCGATCGCCGCCGAAGGCAGCGGCTCCTGCGTAAAGTTGTCGAAGCTCGCGGCCGCCAAGTGCCCGCTCCGCACGGCCGTGCGGGCGGCCGCCTCGTCGACGATCTCGGCACGCGCGATCGACACCAGGATGGCGCCCGGTTTCATTTTGGCGATCTCGACAACGCCGACGCTGCGGTGCGTCTGCGCGTTCGCGGGCAGCAGCACGCAGACGATATCCGACCGCGTCAGGACTTCGTCCTTGCCGAGCGGACCGACGACCGAGGGAAGGGGACGTTCGGGCGCGCGCAGATCGTGAAACAGTATCGTCGCGTCGAACGGTGCGAGCAGGACGGCGAGATCGCGCCCGATCGCGCCGAACCCCAGAAGCCCCACTGTCTTGCCGGTCAAGCGGCGCGGCGGAAAATCGGCGCGGCCGGCATCCCATTCGCCGCGCGACCAAGCGACCGCGACATCGGGCAGATGGCGCAGGCCCGCGAGGATCGCGAGTAGCAGGAATTCCGACACGCTGCGCGCGTTCACGCCCGGCAACTCGGCGGTCGTGATGTTCCGTCGTTTCATCGCGGCGAGGTCGATATTGTCGCGGCCGGTGCCCCAGCGTTGGATCAAGCGCAATCGGGGTGCGACATCGAGAATTGCTTCCGGCACGGGTTGCGTGCCGACGACCAGTGCATCGATATCGCCCAAGGCCGCACGATCGCCGAAATCCTCGGGTAAGAACTCCAGACTCGTGCCGGCGGGGCAGGCGGCGGCAATGCGCCGCCGCCCATCCGCCGGCAGATCGAGTGCGAAGCCGATTCGAATCGGCGTTTGCGTCATGTCCGGCATCGCGCTCGCCCGGTTCCCGTCAGATCTTCGCGCCTTGGGCGGTCAATGCGCTTTGCAACGCATCGATCGGCATGTCGCGAACCTCGATCTTGCGATCCGCCGCGAGGGCTGCGGCCACGCCCGCGGCCTGACCGGTGACGATGCAGCCCGCCTGCTGGCGCACGGAGCCGCAAGCGACCCGATCGGCAGACACGCAACGCCCCGCGACCAGCAATCCATCCACGGATTCCGGCACGAGGATCCGATAGGGGATCTGGTAGAGACGCCCGTTGCGGATCGCGTGCATGCGCGTCTTGTCGCTGCCGTCGACGCTGTGCACGTCGACCGTGGCGCCGCAATAGCCGATGCTGTCGGGGAAACTGCGCGCACCCAGCACGTCTTCGCCCGTCAACATATATTCGCCGACGATGCGCCGCGTTTCGCGCACGCCGACATTGTCGGCGATCTGGAGCACGAACGAGTTTTCGTAGCCGGGCACGTATTTCCTGTAGAAATCGCCCATCCGCAGCGTGAAGTCGCGCATCGAGCCGATCGCTTCGCTGAGCGACTTGTTGTCGGTCGCGTCGACCCGGTAGGCCATGTCCACGTTGTGCATCGTCGTGTCGTTGACGACGCGGCCGTTGCGATAGATCGGGCGTAGAATATTGTTGTGCGCGCGCGGATTCAGCGTCGTCGATCCGAAGGCCACGGGATAGTCGCCCGCCTGCGCCGCTGCTTCGCGCAACCGCGGAAAGCCGGGAATGGTCAGCGGCTTTCCTTCCGCGAACAGCTTCTTCAGCTTGACGACATAACCTTCGGAGAACTCTTCGCGGCCGCTGCTGGCGTATTCGACCGTCTTGGCGAGATCGACGCCGCCGATCAGGAAGTAGAGCGTGATCGGCTGCACATAGGTCGGATCGCCTTTCTCGCCTTGCTCGTAGCGAGCACCCGCGAGCCAGGCGACATGGCCGTCGCCGGTCGCGTCAATCACGACGTCGGCCGGCAGGTCCTGGCCGTAATTTGCCTTCACACCCGCGACGCGATCGCCTTCGCGCAGCACGGCGGTGACCTTCGTATTGTACTCGATCGACACGCCGGCCTCGCGGCACATGCGGTCGATGACGACCTTCATGATCTCCGGATCGAAGGCGACGCGGATCGGCGCCTTACCCTTTTCGCCGTAGGCGCCGCCGGCCTCGATCAGCCGGTCGATCATCTCCTGCGCGATGCCCTGAACGACTTGGTCGCCGGCATAGGAGGTTTCCATCTCCACCAGCGTCTCCAGGTCGCGCCACGGCTGATGGCGCAGCGAAACGATTCCCGGCACCAGTCCGCCGGTCATGGTGCCGCCGAGATAGCTCGATTGTTCGAGCAAGGTCGCATGCGCGCCCGCGCGCGCCGCCGCGATCGCGGCTGCAAATCCGCTCGTGCCGCCGCCGACCACCACAACTTCAGACATAACGTCGTTCTCCCCTGAGGATGTTGCGCCGGCTTCCATGCCGGCGCGTGAACTTACAACGATATAATTCAAAAATACAACGTTGACAATTTTGTTTGTGGAAACTAAATCGGACAGGCGTTAAATCGGACGTCGCGTTCGCGGCCGCGCGCGGCGAATGCAGGGGGGAGAGGCAACGTGTATCGATCGACAAAAGGTCGTCGTGCGGCGATAGGGGAAATGCAGCAATGATCGCGACGACGACCAGCGGATTGCGCCGTCAGTTCTTTCGCCGCCGCGCGGAGAATTATCGGGCCGATACGCGGCACGGCGCCTACGTCCTGCTGTTATTGCCGGCCATGCTTCTGCTGCTCGGATTTCTGGCGGTGCCGGCCGTCTATATCGCATGGCTCAGCTTCCATAAATCGACCTTCGGCATCGAACCGGAATTCGTCGGCATGGCGAATTACGCGGCGTTGGTGTCCGACCGCGCGTTCTGGCGGGCATTGTGGAACACGATCGCGGTCGTCAACGCGATCGTCTACGTGGAACTCGCGTTCGGGCTTGCGGTTGCCGTGCTCGTGCGTGGCTTGCCCTTCGGCCGGAAACTCGCCATCGCCGCGATCCTGATGCCCTATATCATCACCGAGAGCAGCGGCATCGTGATGTGGCGCTTCATGATGGAGCCGGAGGTCGGTCTGCTGATGCGCCTGATCGAAGGTTCCGGCTTGCCGGTCTTGCCGTGGGAGTCCGAGCCTTGGGCCGCACTCGCGTTGTCGAGCGCGATCGCGATCTGGCATCACATGCCGTTCACGTTCCTCATTCTCTACGCGGCGCTGCTGACCGTTCCCAAGGATACGCTGGAGGCCGCGTCGATCGACGGTGCGACGCGATGGCAGAGTTTCTGGCGCGTCGAAGTGCCGATAATCATGCCGGCGATCCTGGTCGCGATCCTGTTCCGCTACATCTTCGCCATCCGCCTGTTCGGCGAAGTGTGGCTGCTGACGCGCGGCGGCCCCGCGCGGCTGACCGAAGTGCTCGCAATCTATCTCTATCGCGAGACGTTCCAGTACCGGAATTTCGGTCTCGCGTCGGCGGCGGGCGTGGGGATGCTACTGATCTCGCTGCTGATCGCCACACCCTATCTGCTGCGCATGGCCAAGGAGGTTCGCCGCGATGCGTAACAGAGCCAGGATTGAGGCCGTCGCCAAATTGGCCGGGTTGCTTTTCGTGCTGGCGTGGAGCGTCGGCCCGATCTTCGTCGTCGCGCTGTCCTCGTTCAAGGAACCCAAGCAGATATTCGAGATTCCGTTCCGCCCGATCTTCATGCCGACGCTCGACAACTATCGGGCGCTTATCCAAAACAATCCGGAATTCTTCGCCGGATTGAAAAATAGTCTGATCGTCACCGTCTTCGCCGTCCTGGTGACCTTGGCGGCATCGTTCGGGGCGGGCTATGTTTTCGCGCGGGCGAAATCCGCGTCCTATCGGGCGTCGGCCTTGTTCATGATCGTCGTGCGCATGCTGCCGCCGATCGTCGTGACCGTGCCGTTGTTCCCCGTGTTTAATCGCCTCGCGCTGAACGATACGCATCTGGTGCTCGTGCTGCTCTATGCCGCGTTCTATGTCAGCCTTGGCGCTTTGATGATGCGGTCCTTCGTGGCGCAGATCCCGGTCGAACTGGAGGAGGCCGCCGCCATCGACGGGGCTTCGCTGTGGCAGACCTTGCGCATCGTCATCCTGCCGCTCTGCGCGCAAGGCTTGGTGGCGTTGACGTTGT
>VFQP010002654.1_pt1 | contig 19558 bp, 36 predicted proteins | sample 3512351 | NCBI WGS metagenome assembly VFQP01 (sample SAMN10412372, study PRJNA504923) | tailings metagenome | isolation source: Relicate 1 Philex TSF1 revegetated site | place: Philippines: Tuba, Benguet | collected 2017-08-29
GGGGGGGGGGGGGGGGGGGGGGGGGGGGGGGGGGGGGGGGGGGGGGGGGGTGGAGCAGCATGGCCACCACGCATACGCAGGGCAGCTTCTGGTGGTAACATGGTAGTCAATGACGTGGTGGTGGTGTTATGGTTGGTCTTGCTGTGTGAAGAAACAGCAAAACCATTATCATCAACATCGTCATCATCATCCAATGTATGCACCCGCAAACCATAGAATCGTTGTCCAATGGGTGCTGCTGCTGCTGCTGTGCGTGTATGTGTATGTGTATGTATTGATGGTGCTGTTGGTACAATTTGTGTCCCTGCTCTTCCACTACTGCTTGCTATGTTGGTGCTGCTTGCTATGTTGTTATACACTGGGTTCTGTGGGGGGGGTGCTACTGCAGGTGCTGCTGCTGTATGTGCAGATGATGAGGAGGGTGAGGGTGACGAGGATGTGTTGGTGGGTGGTGTGGATGGTGGGCGTGCAACAGGTGCACGGAGCGCAGCAGCCAGCTGGTCAAAGTCAGGGTCATCATGAAGAGCATCAGGGGTGTCTGTGTGAGGAAAGGAGAGGGGAGTTGTGTGTACAGTGTACCATGTGTACCTGGGTGTACAAAGTATCCTCTTCACAATACACATACACACACACATGCGCAATGCACACATACAAATCCACGCACATACAAATCCACACACATACAAAATCCACACCATACAAAATCCACACCATACAAAATCCACACCATACAAAATCCACAACATACAAAATCCACAACATACCATTACTGGGTAACCCCGCTGCTCCCCCCCCCCCACCACCCCCCCCACCCCCCACCCCCCCATGTTGGGATCCCTCCCCCTCCATATCAGAGTTAAAGTCAAAGCTCCTCATGGGTTGTAATGGTGCTGGAGTGGATGAGGATGATGATGGTTTCCACAGCAACGCCTCACCCTCCACTGCAACTGAACCCTGTGTGGTGTGTGTGTGTGGTGTGAATTGGTGTGTGTGTGGTGAATGCGTTCATGTGCATTGGTGTGGTGTGTGCGTTTGTGTATGAGTGCTACATCGATGTGGGTGCAGAGGTACACAACATACAACACACCTACACACTTACACGCTCCACCAACATCAATGGTGTACCTGCACACCACATACAGACACACAGACGTACACACTACATCAATATGGTGTACCTGAAAATGCAGGGAGGTATGCCAAGGGCCATCAGCACCAGTGGGGGCACTCCTACCATGTTGCCTCAGTTCAATAGCCGGTGCTGATACCTGCGTGTATGTATGTTTGTTTGTGTTTGTTTGTGTTTGTTTGTGTTTTTTTTTTGTGTATGTATATGTACGTACATATGTATACGTATGATGTGTATTTATGATGTGTATTTATGCATATATTATAGAGGAATCACATACAAAGCAAATCCAACACACAACAATACACACACACCATTACAAAAAAACAACACACCTTGTGCAACCCCAGCTGATACTGCAACCCATCATTCCGCTCCTTGCTTGCCAAATCCACACTCGCACTCAAAGGTGTGGTCACATAACACGCCGCACTATCCAACGACTCGGCCTGCCACCCCAGCGCCGCCCTCAGATCATGCCCCGGGAGGGCCTGCTTGAGCCACACACGCGCAGCGGCCGTGTCAGGGGCCCCACACGCCGAGAGGGCCCCCTGCCAGTTACCCTGGATCACCATGCGGCCGATGTCTACTAATTGCGCGCCGTCGGGTACCTCGACCACGCCATTGATGGTGGTGTCCCGACCCAGGGCCATGCGGCCCCTGCAGCTGAGGGCATAGTTGTGGGTGTCTGCGAATGCTTGTTTCTGTGTGTTTGAGGGGGGGTTGCGCATACACATTTTAGGTGTAGAGGGAATGGTGGGGGAGGTGGTGTCCTCCTACGCACGTGCCCAACACATGGTTACAAATGCATTCATTGTTGGATTTGTGCAAACACACTGGTTACACATACCTTGGTCAATCCTTGACGGCACTGTTTCCATATGCGTTGTGCACGTATGCGGCTACCCACTGCTGCCCACCATGTGCGTGTACCCACTGTTGCAAGCACACGATCCATCACCTGTGTGATGATGGGTGACATCATGTGGCGTGTGTACCGCTGGACGTCACACAGCAACAACTGATCATCACCAACGTACCACGCCTCCATTTTCGGCGTTGTAGCTTGGGAAAAACGGCAATCCAAGGGACTGGTACACAATGAGCTGCTGGTGGCGTGATAGGCCAGAGGATGCTGTCTGGCTGAGGGGTGTGGGTTCTCCTGGCAAGTGTCGAGCGAGGCCATCGATAGATTTGGTTGATTGCACTGGCTGCTCCCAGAATTGACTGGATATCGCGTTTCGTACTTCCTGACGACTTGCAAGTTTTTCAGGAATGACTGGCATTTTGTTGTCGTGAAAGCCAACGTGAATTATGGAGTTGTTGAATGAGCCTATAGCATGAGAGAACTAGTGTTGGATGTGTGATGTAATTGTTTGTTGTAGTTGTAAATAGGTGTAATTCAATGTTGATCAAGGCATGAATGGCTTGCAATACATAAAAATAGGGCACGGTTTTATTGACGTCCATACACAAGTGCATGCTGGGCCCGATCAGTTGGTATTCATATCATCATCATGTGTGTGCAGCAACTGCTTATTCTTCTCCACATGCAGAATACAGACAAAAATACACAATACCCATACATGCACATCACTCAACGTATGCGCGCACAGGTCCCATCATCAGAGCCAGGCACATGTCAGCCACCACAGGCGGTAGGCTCTCCATATCAAATGTCGTGTAATTGGGCAGAATATGCTTTTGATTGAGTTCATGGCACATGTTTCGTAGCTCTGTCTTGGAATCGTTCATGAGTGCGCGCCGCTGTGTGTATGATGTGCCGCATGGTGTTGTTGCATGCACAATTCACATGATATACACACATATATGTGAGAAAAAGCACCATACAGACTTCATACCAGTGCATTTTTATGGGCCTCCTGTATGATGGCATTGACACGCATCCCCTCTGTTTCCAGCCGAGCACGCATGGCCTCCAATGATTCGCATTTTTCACCAGATTGCTCAAAACATTGATCAGCATTCGCAGCATGCCCTTGTCCAGCTGCTGTTGTGGTGGTGGTAATGGTGTTGACAGGTCGCCCCCCCTCATCAATAGGTGGCGTTGCTACACACTGCTGTGCTGTATCCCCCTCGCGTTTCTTCTCCTGCACATTTTCCCCTTTTCCCTCGTACTCTCCATACTCCCCATCAGCCCACCACATTGCCTCCAGCCCCTGTGTGACCCCAGGAACACCCCCCCATTCCTTCCACAGTGCTTCAGCAGCTTCACGGGTATCTTTATACTGCCCTTTGCGTGTCGTACGTGCGGCATCGTATTGTTCAGCACGAAAGAGAACTGCTGCACGTTCTTTTGCAAGTGCTGCTTCACGAATATGGTCACGTGCCTGTGATAAAAAGGTGGGTTGAGGTGTGGGTGGGTGGCTGTGGAAAAGGACCACCTGGAATCTGTAGGGGCCATCTGCAGGGGCGATGTACAAGTGCACTTGAATAGAAGAGCTACACAATGCGTACTTTGTGTGGGTCGTGTACAATTACCCAGCCACAGCATTGCAGAAAACACACACCCACACCCCTACACACCTGGGGTGAGAGTGTCACAAATGCATGATCAGTGCTCACTAGCTGTTGCATCCACTCCTCCACCACTGCCTCGGGGCTCCCCTCTGCCCCCCACAGGCAGGCCTTGCTTGCATAGGCACCCACACCACGCACAGGATCAATGGGTTGCTCTTCATCTTTATGGGTCTTTATGCTGTCATCATGCAGCGTGACATGAGGCATTGGTATGTTTCCCACAGAGCATTGAACAACCATGGGTACAGAGCGTTGACCAGCCATTGCCCGTTGACCAGACATTGCCACGGTATCAAGCCCCATGGGTAGCATGGGCCCCATGCCTGTGCTTATGTATCGAGGCAGCCACTCATGTGCATACATTGCGCCACCTTGTATGACTAGGCGCTGGCGGTCAGCATCCAGACGTTGCATAGCAGTGAGACCTGCACGCCCAAATTCACCACGGCGTGCTTTAAACTCGAGGGCACGGCTCCATAGACGATCCAACTGTGGATGTGGGTGTGTGAGGGTGTGGGTGTGAGGGTGTGGGTGTGAGGGTGTGTGTGAGGGTTGCGGTGAGGGTGGGTTGAATAAGAGCCCCTCCATTGCACATCAATAGGCGTGCATACACAACACACACACACCTCTTCACATTCATCCACTGGGGGCTGTGGCTCCTCTTCATCGGTAGGGATCTTGACACCCCGCAGCATTTGAGCGTATGTGTCTTCATCATCACCCTCAGAAAACTGTGTTTATACATGCGTGAGGGTGTGTGAGGGTGTGTGAGGGTGTCAAGGCATGTTGGGGACTGTGAAGGTGCGTGCATGATGCTGATGGTGTGCATAATCCACATCAGCAGCATCCACAGAAAAAATCCATCCTTATATATAGTCATACACAGTCATACACAGTCATACATAGTCACCCTCATACATAGTCACCCTCATACATAGTCATTAGGGCTTCCAGCACGAAACAGGGCCCATGCATGCTCAATGGCAGCGCGCAGCTGGGGCCCACGCTCACGTTGCATTGCCCATGCACGGTGATCAAGCTTGAAGTCTGCAACAGCAGCCTCCCGCAGCTGTGTGCGTGGGTCATTGGTTGTGATGATGAGTGCTGTATTGTGCACGTATAAAGACACGCTGAATAGCCACGAAAACACACACACACACACACACACACACACACACACCACCACCACCACCAATACACCACCAATACACACGCACCGCTCGAAATTGTGCACGTCGTTGTGGGCACAGCAGCATACGTGACCCTGTCAGCTGTTCCACAGTCACATACTCCTGTGCCTTGCCATGCACACACACACGCTCCTCCTCAAGCATCACTGTCCAATCCACACCAAGCGCATACATATCAGGCTGCTGGGAGGGTGGTGCATAGCGCAGTGGTGCAGGATTGGTTACAGCGGGGGGCAGGGGGTCTTGGAAGAGATGAAGGGAGGGGCGAGCCTGCTGTGCCATGGCTTGTGTGTATGGTGCATCTTCATGGTCGTGGGGGTTTTGTAGGGTGCTGTTGAGCATGTGGTGTAGGTCAGTGGGTGTGTTGAGGTGTGTATAGGGGGGACTGGGTGCCAGGGTGGTGTGCTCGCTGGTTGCAGAGCTGTGGTGGGGTGTGGCATGGGCTCGCTTGGTGACCACTGGTGGGGTAGTGTTGACCGCAGAGGTGTTGACTTCTGCCCCATTGACCACAGGGATGATGTTTTCCTTTTCATCACTATGAGCAGCACCAGCACCACACACAGCAGCAATGGTGCCATCAACATCACCCCAACCATCACCCTCCTCCTCCTCACTCCCACTATCGCTGCTCATGTTGCCCATCATGTACTGCTTGCTGTCTTCAACAGCTTGGGCAAACAGCAGTGCCATGACACCACACTCTTGCTCAAATTCCTCCACATTGATTTCCATGTGTGCCAATGCCTTCCACAGTAGCTGCTCTGTGGGTGTTGGGGGAGGCACAGAGGAGGTGCTTGAGAGAAATGGATGCGCATTGGTGCTGTGCGTTGCATGCTGTATGTTGTGTATGGAGTGTATGGCACGTATGGCGTGTATGGCGTGTATGGCGTGTATGGCGTGTATGGAGTTGTGCATGCTACACATACCACAATTGTTGGAGGGCTGCACTTGTTCCTGTGTTGTTGAGAGATTAAGCATATGTGTTAAAACTTGAGGTTCAGCATGTGTTGATGTGGTGTATACACGTGCAACATGAGAACCATCCCACAACACACCATCCCCCCTCCACATTACCATCCGCCCTACACACATACGGTAATGGCATTGCGTTGTTGTTCATCTGTGATTGTACCTAAAGCTACCAGCTGCTCGTAGAAGGCATGCCTGATACGCCCAGTGCGCTGCAACTCTGCCAATGCAGCACCTGGGTGTGTGGAGGTAATCAAAGAGGTATGGTGTAGACACAGAATGAAAGAGGGTTGCTGTAGACACAGTACGGCAGACAGTGCATGTGGATGGGATGTTGCGTGTGTAGGGAGAGCATGTAGAAAATGTAGGGACACTGTGTTTGTCGCATGATACATGACAACCAAAACAAAGCCAATTCAGGGCCATCCATACCCCCACGCACCACCAACAAGCTCACACCATATACATACCAACATGCATCCACACAGACTCCTCCCCATCCTCATCTTCACTCCCCTGCATGTCCCCCCCCTCTTGTTCAGCATCCACAACATCCTCCTCTTCTATATACTCATCATCCACGTCACTGTGTTCCGCATACAGGTCCAGTGCAGGGTGGTAGTTGCTGTAGTCAAGAACAGGCCGCTCCCAGTCGGGTAGTACATCATACAGATTGTCTGTTATGTGTGAGGTATGTTGTATGTGAAGATACGATGTGTGTGGGCATCATGCAAGGGGGTGTGTGCGCATCATGCAAGGGGGTGTGTGAGCATCATGCAAGGGGGTGTGTGAGCATCATGCAAGGGGGTGTGTGAGCATAGAAATAATGGGGTGTGCATACATGCATGGTGCGTTACAGCTGTTGAAGTTAACAACACAGATAGTAACATAACACAGTACCATAGTAACAATACAACATACCAGTCACATTAGGTAGGCCACTGCGATAATAAAACCGTAGCCAATCATTGTCAGTGACTTGCCGTGCATCCTCATATATTACTACAGTGTTTTTGCTTGTGGACGCACCATCTCCTTGTAATAGGGACACAAGGTCTGCTGCTTGGGTGGGGTGTTGAGGGTATGTGCAACCTTGTCGGGGGTGGGGCTGTGCGGTGGTGGGTTGTGTGTGTATGATTGTGTGCTGCATGAGGCATTACACCTCATGCAGTATATAAAGACAGTAGACACATACCATACACATATTGTGCTTGTGTATCACCACCACATGGCAAGGTGATCTTGCATGCGTGCATGCATGCTCATGTACAACAACACTACACAAGGTAACAACACACAATACACACAACATGCGTACCCCGTTAACACGAGTACATCACGAGCACGAGCAGCGTCTTGAATAGTTGCAAACACATCTGTCATACGTCGTTCATGCACACCAAAGTACTTGCCAGCATGCTCCCCTTGCACAAACTGTATGTGAGATGGTGTGTAAAGCAGTGATACGTATTGGTGTACGTGTGCAGTACTGCATATACACCCCAATGTACACCCACACCCTGCGCACACCCACACCCGCAACGGTGTATCCCACCTCATACACCTCCCATGCTTGCTCCACAATGCGCCACGCTGGTAGGTCATCAGGTCCCCTGGGGAGTGTCGTGTCCACTGGTGGTGGGGCGGATGCTTTCTTTGTGCGTGGTGCAAGTGGTGCACGTGGGGGCAGCCGCTTGGTCGTGTGTGGCAACCCTTGCACATTGGTGCTCATGGCCTGCTGCTGTAGAGGTGCAGCATTTTGATCTGCGCCTCGTGCAATTGCTTTATCTGTAATGTTGCTTGGCCTGGTAAGTGTCCATCATGATGGCACGGTTTCTGATGCAGCAGCCAACATACCTCGCAGCGCTTGCAGCTTTGGGTTGATCTTTGTGGGCTGCTCGTACACCCAACCTCCTCGAACAGTGTTGATGCGACTGCGTGTGTGGATGATAGTGTACATGGTATGTGTGGCATGGGGCATGGTGCACAGGCGGCACACCTTGTGTCAAGGGCGAATGTGGCAGCATTGTTATAGGCTCGTGCTGCATCATGTTGATCTTCATAATATCCCATGTGAATGCTTTTGTATTTCACCTGCCATTTCTTGTAATGCTCGTACCAAGAAACCCCAAAGTACTTGACGCCCTCTGCCAATGCCTTGGCTGTTGTGGATGTGACAACGAGTTGCATGAACAATGCACTCACCAACCACCACAAACGCACATACCACGCGCCTCTGCAAGCATGGAAAGAGATGCAATTACTTCTGGGTCGTTGGGATCACCCGCGGCCTTGACTCCATTGATTTCGTTGAGGGACCTGTTGATGAGGGAGTGACGGTGTGCGAGGGACATAGGTTGCATTATATGTGCACATACCATTCACGCAAAATGAAGCGTGCTGCCGTGTTAAAGGCATACGCAGCCTCGTCTTCTTCGTTGAAAAAGCCCAAGTAGTGTTTGGTGCCCAACGCGGTGATCTTCGCCATCCACTTTCCCTGGTGCGTATACACGCCCCGATATTTGCTCGCCTTTCCCACATCTTCAATCGCCATGGATCTTTCACCTTGACACCACGAGCACCACCTAGCATCATACAACACGCACAGGGCGAGGTTGAGGTGCCATACAATGTGATGATGTTGATGATCCATCACGGCAGGCATCAGCAACTGTGCAGGTGCTGCCTGCCCCATCCCACGCATCCATTGTCCAACACATACCAGTATAGTCTTATTGAGATGAACACCCACAAGCACCTGCAAGTGTGTGTATGACAGGTCGCCAAGTTCAAACGTGTGAGAGGTGCTGGTTCTTCTTGACACTGCTGCTGCTGTCTGTCTGTCTGTGGTGATGACCACTATACACACACTGTGGTAGTGGTGGTGATACAGCAGCTAGCTGTCAAGGACAAGCAACATACAACACACAATAATGGCACGCGTGGTCAGGGGCTGTGTGGGAAAATACACACCCCCAGGTTTTGTTTATTGCTACTCACTCGAACCCAACCCCATAGTCGTAACCAGCATACAAACAACAACAAGCACGACGTACACAACTGCACAACAACGTATGCTGTGTGATTCATAGAGAGATCCAGCCTCTCTGCTTTGCCGCCATGTGGCGTCATACTGTACTGATATCAAAGCCATGAAACACCCCACACACCGTGTGGGGGTGTATCGCCTGCTTCTGTGGGCGGTGCTACTGGCTACCCCATGCATCGCCCACGGCCTACGCGAGCCACAGCAGCTCGAGGCAGAGTTGCTGATAACGCAGCTCGACGACGACGACCCCCTGAGGCACGAGCCATATGTCACCTGCAACGCAGAAACAGGCGAGTGTTTAGCAGTGACGTTGCTGCTGCACCAGGACTCGTGGCGCTGTCGCGAGGTGGAGATTACAGCACACATACAGGGCGTCAATGCAACAGCTGATTTGGTGCAGGTATGGGGTGTGTGGTGTGAGTTGAATCTGGGATTGGTCAACATCGAGTTGACTATGTGCCGTTTTCCCTCGCAGCGTGTGGTGTGGCAGGACAATGCAGATCAAGAGCAGGAATATCCAGCATGGCCTGCATTGATCAATGCACTGCGATTCCAGCTCTTTCATTCGACATCAGCCTTGCCCGTGTTGCTCGGGGCACGATGTACTCAGGTAAAATGGTGGGGGTGGCAGCAACAAGTGGTAGCATATCATGTGTATCTGGACAGACACATGATCAATACACACACACATGATCAATGCGCACACACACAAACACAGTATGATGATGCTCGTAGCATGTTGGAATCCACCACACCTGCATCGCCCAGCTACCCAAATGGCGTACCAGCGCTTCTCTCTGTTGCAGCGGGCACCATTGCCACCACAGTCTCCAGCAATAACGCCACAGTGGAAGCAGTGGGCGAGGGGTATACAGGGTGTAGCAACATCACCCTTGCATCCACGCGACAAGATGGCTTGCAGTGGCCATCTTCTTGTAGCTCTGTTCTTTTCACAAATCAGGTATGAGGCAGTGTGGGTGGTGTCATCATGCTGCCTGGTCTGCACATAATGGGTGGTCTATACTGCACATCCTTCCCATCGTCCATCCCCATCATCCTCATTCCATCATCCCATCCCCCCCCCTCAACAGTCTCAAGTAGCAATTGCCATTACGTTGGCAGAACCATTAGAATTATTTCCAGTAGGTGCACTCACTGTTGATAATGGTGCACGCATCGTTCGAGTGATCAAGCCGGGATCCCTCCGATTTGCTCGTCTCTTCATCGTCGTTATAGAACTCCCATCCGCCCCTGGCAATGCCCTGTCCCCTGCTGTGGGTATCGTTCTGCTTGAGGGCGCATTGTCATGGACGGGGGGTGTGGTCAACACTCGGTCAAACACGTTTATGATTGCAGTTGATGACAGCATCCCAGCGCCTGTGATCACCAAGGGGAGGCCACTGGTGGATGCACAGGGGCGGGTACAGGTCACCATGTTGCTGGACTTTGGGGAACGTGTGTTTGAGGTATGACGGTGAGGTGTATTGTTATTGAAACACGATAAACAACACCCACATCAGCCACACTCCATGCTGTTGTTCACCATATGCCCACATCATCCACGCACACACACCCCCCCACCAAAAAAAACAGATAAACCCGTTGCGATTGTTCAATTTGTCCATCCCAGTCCGCAGCGATGTTGTGTATGAAGTGGCCACTGGTCGTGTATGGGTGACTGCATTTGTCACCCCAGCACAAGCAGCTGCGGCAGGTGGTGTGCTCGAGCTCACTGTGGATCCGGACATCGTCACAGATGCAGCCGGCACACCCAATACAGCTGCACTTACAGTAATACATCTCCCAATCCATGCGCATGATTCCAACTCATGGACCACTGGGATACAAGTCACCGTCGCAGTGTTGCTTGGGGTGGCCGGGGTGGGCTACCTCATGGTGGGCCCCGGTGGAACAGGGGGCCCTGTGGCAGGCGCGGTGGTCGGTGCTGGCATTGGGCTGCTTGCGTTTTTGCAGCTGGTGTATTTTGGGAGTCGCACAGCACCTGCTCATTTGCCTGGGAGCTTTCATGCAGTTGCCCAGGGACTTGATTGGACTGCACTGTCCATGCGGTATGTTTGTGCTGGGGGCGGGTGGTGATGGTGGTGGTGTGAGTGGGTGGGAGGAGGTATTGATTATTGTAGGACATAGTCCCATGCTTCTCTCACAACACAAACCACTGGTGTGCTCGCCTCACTCCACCAACCCCACCAGCACACCACCTGCACACCACCTCCACACCACCTCCACACCTCCCACCTCCACGCAGTCCTGCATGGATGACAAGTGACCTTCTACCCCCCCAACAAGGCTTTCCCTTTCCCCCCGTTGTGTATGTCGCTCCACGATCAGAGCAACCCCTGAACACCAATGAGGTGTCGGTGGTGATTACAAGTAATGGATCATCGTTCACGAGTGCAGGGAGCACACAGGGCGGTATGTGTGTGGTGGGGCAACTTATGTGGTGGGGTGTTGACTGGTAGTTGGTATTGCAGCTCTGTATAGTATTGTAATCATTGTGGATGATAATGTGAATGATAGTGATGATGATAGTAATGATGGTACGAGTGTGTTGTTGTGTGTTTCCCTGTTGTGTACTTCGCTGTACAGTATAGACACAGCATAATTTCTTTACAACACACACAGGGTTTTCCATATTGGCGAGTGGTATATCTGCAGGTGATACATGGGGCTTTGCAGGTGTGTATTTGTATATGTGTATGTCTTCATTATGCGCATGTGTGTATGTGTATTTTCATATGTGTATGTGTTCATATGTATCTTCATAGGTGTATACATGCTGTGCATATGCTCTTATTGTTCATCATATGCACACACCACCACCACCACCACCATCACTCAAAGGCAATGCATCAGGCACAGCAACCAACTCCACCATTCTGTTGCCATCATGGGCGTCATCACTCAACACCACCACCGACATACCACCCACAACACTGGCCCCACCCCCACCCTCCCCTGAACTGCCAATGGCACAACTGGTGCCATCCCCGTCAATCCCATCCCCTGAGGTCCCCCCATCCCCTGAGGTCCCCCCATCCCCTGAGGTCTCCCCATCCCCTGAGGTCAACCCATCCCCTGAGGTCACCCCACCACTGGGCCCCTCTCCAGAGGTGGTGGTTGTGCCACCCCCTGCCGTTGTGGAGCCCCCTGTCGTGCAACCCCCAGCTGTGGAGCCCCCCGTCGTGCAACCCCCAGTGGTGGAGCCCCCCACTGGGGGACCCTCACCCAAGGTGTCCCCACCAGTGGTGCAACCCCCCGTGGAGCCCCCCGTGGTGGGCCCCTCACCCAAGGTGCAGCCCCCTGTCGTGTCACCTTCCATACCACAACCCTCACCAAGTACGTAATGGTTGGGTTAGACATGGGCGTTGGTACATGGGTATCAGTTGGCAATGTGCATGCAGTAGACACCATCACACATCATCACAACCATTACACAACACACAGTACTACAAAGCCCTGTGGCTCCTGTGGTCCCAGTGGGACCCCCTCCCGTGGTGCCCACACCAGCACCACCACCTGTCATCCCCATCACCCCCACACAACCCCCACTGGTCCCCACACCCGTGCAACCACCCCCTGTTGTCCCCCCTCCTCCCACACCACCACCATCCCCAGCCCCCGTTGCACCCGCACCGACACCCCCTCCCCCACCCCCTCCCACGCCTCCCGCCAACACAACCAACACCACCCTGAGCCCCCTGCCAACCCCCCTCCAGCCCCTCGCGTCACGCAACACCACACTTGGAGAGGACCTGCTCAACACCACCCTGGGGGCCCCTTCCCCGTCCCCCTCTCCCTCTCCCACGCTCCCGCTCGCACCCTTGCTCCCAACTGGCCCCTCCCCGCCCAACAAGGTGGTCCCCCTCGTCACGGTGACCAGCATCCCCCAGGGGGAGGGCCCCTCAAGGGCCCCTGCAGAGGCCCCCTTGGCTGCAGTGGAGGATGGGGTGGTGGTGGCGGCTGTGTTGAGCCCCACCCCTGCGGGATTGGGAGCCCCCATATCACCACCTCGACGGTTGATGACGCTGCTGGCACGGACACATGGGCGCCTGCTTGCTGCTGTGGGTGTACCACCAGGTTTGTGGCGAGTGTGTGTGTTGCGGTGTGTTGCTGTGGTATGGTATTGCTGTATGCATCATGCCATGTACATACTCTTGCCCATACCCATACTCACACCCATACTCTCACACACATACATCATCAGGTGTGGCACCGGATGTCGCACCAGCAGCAGCCCCCGCACCCAGCCCCCCATCCACCGAACCCTCCTTCCTTCCCCCAACTGGTGGGTTGTATATAGTTACCAGTGTGGGGAGCACCACCACACGATTGGCGGGGTCTGCGGCTGTTGCTCGTATTCAGGATATACAACGGGGACAGGTACCTGGACATACAGCACAGGTAGTGTTGCTGGTGTGTTGTTAAGTTGTATAAACACCCATTTCTTGTTGCTATCTTGTCTACTTGCTGTGTACCTACACAAAAATCCCATGTCACCTACTCCCCCTATTTTACCTATTCCCCCAATTTCACCCTCATGTACCTATTCCACCTCTTTCACCTGTTTCACCTACAACCATACACACCCCACCACCCCAAAACCACCCCCAAATCACCCCCCACAGCTCTACACCCCACTGCAAACCGTATCCTATTGGTTTGCCATCCTGCTGGGTGCCATCCTAGTCCTCACCACCCTCACCATGCTGTGCTGTTGGCTCACACACCACCCCGTCCCACTCGCCTTGTTCGTCCCCGCACCTGCCCTCCTGGCATGGGTTGTGTGGGTGGCACCCATGACCTATGCATCGGCTGTGCTGTTTGCTGGGGATGTGGGTCAGGCATTGCTCGCATGTTTGCTGCTGCTCATCGTACCCATGTTGACGTTGACCGTGGCGCTGGTGTTGCTGCGAGCATGGTTGACCAAGGGGGACGTGATGGCACGGCGGGCGTTGTTTGTGCAGCATGGGGGGTGGGCTGGTGGGAGGCGGGCTTCGTCGTGGTGGGCATGGGTGGTGCAACATGATGGGGAGTGGCGTGCACATTTCACAGATCGACCATGGTGTGTGAGAAATGTTGGTGTGTTTTTTTGTGCGTGTGTGTTACTTGTATGTACACATGCATCACAAATACACCATGTCCATCACCCATGCACATGTCCCACCCCCCACACATCACCACCAGGTTTATGGCGCGATTCGGTGTGCTCTTCACCACCACAAGGGGCCCCTCCCTGCAACCGGCCCCTGGTGCCACCTACATAGCCAAGGACCCCCTCACCGGCTGGGTATCCACCCCCAAACTCCAAGTCACACCAGGCCAACCACACTGGAGCCTCCGTCTCCCAGCCGTCCTCGTCCTGCTCACCAAGCTGTGTCTGGCGGCGCTCGTCTGTGGGTGCCACGGTGGCTTGTCCGCCTCTGGTAGTGTGGCGCAGGCGTCGCTCTTGCTCGTCATAACCTGTGGGCAGTTGGTGTACGTAGTAACTGCCCGTCCCTGGAATGTGGGGGCCCTGCAGGCTGGTATGACAACAGGGGCCCTGGTCGAGCTGTTGCTGGCGGCATGTCTGGTGGCAGCCACAGCACAGACAACCCCCACCATGGCAGTCAGCAATGCCCTTGTTGCGCTAGTGGTGGTGGGCTTGGTGTGTTATGGTGTGTTGTTGGTGTTGCTGGTGGTGGCCGCGGTGGTGTGTCGGTGGCAGGGGCAGCGTGTGGGGAGGAGGATGGGAGATGTGGTGGGGGCGGTGGTGCGACAGCAGCCGAGTGTGTTGCAACGGAAATACGCCGACAGGTATGGTGGCGATGGTACATACTATCACACACCCAACGACGCACAACAACAACGTTCTCACCACCACACTAGGTGGCTCGTGCGTGTGTTTGGTGTGGGCTTGTACAACCGCCCCGCTCGTGCACACGAGCTTGCGGCGCCCCCCACCCCCACTATCGCCCTGGGTCTCACCCCCTGGCGCCGGGCTCTGTGCATGCGAGGTGGGCACACCCTTTCATCTGCAGATGTACCAGCCTACTCTCCCAAGAGCACCACGGATGCACTCTCAGATGACAAATGCAGCTTGTCCAGCATCGACACCCCCTCTATCCCCTCTGGCAAGTCACAGCACGTGGAGGGCCCCCTGGGATCACCGGGGGGCTTGTTGCTCAGAGGCAGGAGTGGTAGCTCGGATGCATTGCCTTCAGAATGCGATACGCTGTCCCTCGCAACGTTGCCATGCAGCAGCACGAGCGCGTCGGGGTCCCCTCCTCGGGCGACAAAGGGGCCCCTCGAGGGGATTGTGTTGGCGGCGGGGCACCCTCCCCCTCTGCTGCACAGCAGTCAGGGTGTGCGCATCAGCACAGCAGTGCCACAGGATGATGGTGTGGAGGAGGAGGACGAGTTTATGAGGGTGCCATCGAGTGTGTTGCGTGCGATTGCGACGCCCAATGCTGATGTGCCATCCTCCACCGATCTCACCACCAATCTTCCGGATGCACTGGAGCGTGAGCCCACGTTTACCACATGGAGTGCACAGCCTCAGGAAGACACGCCGCCCACAACCATGCCATCCCTGTCACGATGGAGTCGTGCACGCAAGCAATCGGCGGCATCTGTGGATTGGAATGATCCTGTCCTCAGTGGTGGTGGTGGTGGTGGTGGTGGTGCGAGTGCACAGGAGCTCAGTGATCGTGCATTGGAGCATGCAGAGAGTGGCATGGCACAACATGCAGACGTGTTGTTGGATTCGTTGACGAGTGGGCACATGGAGGGGGATCATGATGGCCGCCAAGTGCCAACAAGTCTTTCTGATGTTAATGTGTTGAAATCCTCTTTGCTGAATGATAATGTGTTGTAGTGATATGGAGATCATTTGTAGACAAGGTGTTGATGATGATATTGCGTTTTGTTCAGCGGTGGGTGTATGGTCGTGATACCACGGCAGCGTGTTGATGTTTAATGTATTTAATGATGTGGACAAGTTATCAACTTGCTGTAACAACCATGTACATTCAGGACACATACTCCATGAGCAAGTCATGCACGTTCCGGGCTTCTTCTCAACAGGTAATAATATTTTTATTTTAGCTGCTTCTTCATAGCTGCCTTGTCCTGCACACCGTCAAATCGTTCACAAACCCATCTGCACCGTGTTCAGGAACTATACAAGCTGAAATAGTCGTAGTCATCCACGTTCATCATGAGAAGCGTGCCCTGCGCGTGGGGGCTGCTGCTTGTGCTGCTTGGTACGTGGCATTGCACTCCTTCCTCTGCTACACAGTCGTTGGGGTTATGTTTGTGAGGGTTGATCCGCACAAGCATGCGCACTTTTCCCGTCAAGCGGAATAAACCATGCCATCACAAACACAGGCACTGCCTCAGCGCACTCCCATCATGAAGATCTGCTCGAGGAGATGCACGTCACACCCTTTGCTGCCCTGGATGCCTTGCAGGCACCAAATGCGACCGGTGATGATGTACACAAGCACTGCAAAGTGACTTGTGACGGCCCCAGTGGCCTCCAGGAGGTGTCGCTGACCGACAAGGGCCATCACTGCTTTGGCACGTTTCGTGTGTTTTGCAAGTTCGAGGTGCACAACCACACTGCAATTGCAGGCACAAAATGCGAGGGCAGCTTTGGAGGCTTTGAGAGTCGTGACGATGGCAGAGTGTTTTTGAAATGTGATGGCAAGATGGTGCACTGGGGTGTGATGACACTGCCCCATCCTCCTCATGGACACCACGACGAAAAGCATGATGATGATGATGCCCATGATGAGGATGCGCATCCCCCATCGTTCCCCCATCCTCCCCCACCCAAGGGGCCCATCAAGCTCATTTCTGTACACGGTATTATTGGTGGTGAGCTGAAGCATCTCACAATACGATATATTTGAGAATTGACCCATCTCATCCCATAGGTTGCATCGGTACCCAGACGCTCATGATGACCCATCCCAAGCATGCCGATGGTGCTCCCCCCATGTTGTCCACGGATGCAAATGACGTCCTGGAAGCTGCATGGGAACGTGTGGAGGACAGTGGTGTGGTCAACGGCAACTTTACACCTGTCGCAGAAGGGCGTTGTGATGGTACATCGTTTGCAGTCAAGAAGGCACACCCTGCACGCCCCCATCCCCCTGGTGAAAAGGACGGCGACAAGGAAGAGGAGACTGTGGAGGTCATGGGCATGCAGTCCGAAGGTGTGTGAAAGAGGGGTGGTGTGTGTAGCTTTGGCACATGTTTTGGTGCTTGGTTTCGCATACACCGTTTTTTTTTGTACACACATTTCCGTTGCATACATACCCCCCCACATACACATACACATACTCTCTCTCCTAAACAATCAAACAGCATTGGTGGATGAGGAAGTGGACACCATTCAACACCCAAGCCTGCTGCAACGCCTGTCTGACTGGCTGCTACCCCAATACCTACCTGGAGAACTCTTTGCACCTGAGCCCCCCTGTGAGGGCCCCCCTGATGGGCCCCCCACCCCCGAAGACGAGCCCCCCACCCCCGAAGATGAGCCCCCCACCCCTGAAGACCAACCCGAGGGCCCCCCTCACGGTCCCCCCCACAAGGGCCCCAAGGGCCCCCCCCACAAGGGCCCCAAGGGCCCCCCTCACAAGCCCCCGCACGGTCCCCCCCACAAGGGCCCCAAGCCTCCCCCCCACAAGGGCCCCAAGCCTCCCCCCCACAAGGGCCCCAAGGGTCCCCCCCACAAGTTCCCCGGGCACTGTGAGTTGAGGTGCAACGGTCGTCGTACGTTTATGCATGGTGCCCTGCCTTGTGTGGGTGTATTTGAGGCCCACTGTGACTTTGATGTGCCTCCTCATCCTCATGGTGGGCATGGCAAGCATCACAATGACACTGAAGGTATGAGTTGGGTGGTGTGGGTGTGGGTGTATTGTTGTGGGGTGTGTTGTTGTTGTGGGTGTTTGTGCATTGGGTGCATAGGGTACATAGCTATCTGTCACAAGGATACAACTGCTGCGCAACACCCCATACACACCACCCCATCAACACCCAATACACACGCCGCCCCCCACACCCACCTCCACAGGTGAGCCTCGTAAGCAAGGCAAACCCCGTGCACTCCTCCACTCCCACTCGCACGACCACGACCACTACGACCACCATCACAACATGTCCCACCCGATATGTGCCCACAAAAAGCACCACAAGAAGCACCACCAGGTGCATGTTGATGGGAAGTGTGAGGGTATCTTTACCGGCCGCTTTATGGGGACCAAGTGCCGTGGCTTCAGTTATGGTGCCATAGCATCCCCCCGTGGGCAGGTGGTAGCTACGTGCTCCCGGGCCCACTTTGTGAGGGCGGGCCCCATGCCTGGTGGTTTGGGTGTGCGCAGTGTGTGCACGGACAAGTCTATGCTGGTGGTGTTGCGTGCTGATGGGGAGGGTGCTGGTGCTGCTGGGGGAGGGGATGTGACTGTAGAGTAGAATGGTGTATGTGTTGGTTGATGCTCTGCATGTAGAGTAGACTGGTGCACATGGCTTGGTTATCATCCAAATTATTGGGATGTGGGTTGTTTGCACAGCATGCATAATGATAAGGATTGCACAGCATGCATGATGATAAGAATTGTCAGTGAAATATGTGAGATACGTTCAAGAAGACGAGCTATATGCATAAACATTCACCACTGTATTGTATCACCATGTGTGCAGACACTGTTGTTTTCTTCGCTCATCACATCAAATGTGCACGCAACCAAGCTGTTGCCTGCTTGCTTGCTTTTCACCCAAGCAGCAACAGCTTGTGTGCATGCCATTGCAGCTGGGGAAATCGTTGCATGGGAAATTGTTGTATGGGTGGTGTCAACGTGCACCCCCACATTGTGATTGGGATTTGTGAGTTGAAACGTCGTCAAGTTGATCAAGCACAGTTTTGATTCATGCCTCCCTACTTTCGTTACCGTTTTGTTCGCACTCATCAACATACACAAGCACTGATTGTAAAAAAAAAGTATAATTTCGCATACGCCACGCTGCTCCCCTTGTTTTCGCACTCTTCTACACGGCCCCGGCTTCTTTCAGAAGAGGTACGAGTTTCCCTTCCTTGTGCAACGGTACGACTCCTGGTCCGTCATTGCACCCCCCGTAGCTGACACCCTTGATAAACTGTGGTTTTGATTGTGCAGATGAGGTTGAGGGAATGTGTTTTTTTATGGAAGAAGCGTCGCCGCATTCGATCATTGTAACAACATATAATCATACACGTACCACGTTGGGCATGCTTGTACGGTTGGTCATCTGTGTGTAGTGGAACGTCATAGAGTGGCAGTACAAACAGCAAATTTCCCATTCATTACAACACACACCTTGGCAAGCTCGGCACGAATGGCCAGCCCCTCGGGGATTTCGTTCAACTCAACAACCTTGTATGTAGCCCCCAAATCCTCGCCGAGGAGCTTCTTTGCACGTACACAGAATGGGCATGTTGTAAAGGAAAACATCACCACTGGATTTTCCTCTAGCAGGGACTTGATGGTGGCCTGGGTGGCGTCCACATCATACTGTCCAGCCTGTGCGACAGCCATCATCTGCTTGCCCTTGGCCAGGGGAGAATTGTTGATTGCCACCTGGGTTTAGATATGGGTGGGGAGATGTGGGTGGGGAGTGCGGTGTTGACAGTCGGTG
>VFQP010002655.1_pt1 | contig 19552 bp, 19 predicted proteins | sample 3512351 | NCBI WGS metagenome assembly VFQP01 (sample SAMN10412372, study PRJNA504923) | tailings metagenome | isolation source: Relicate 1 Philex TSF1 revegetated site | place: Philippines: Tuba, Benguet | collected 2017-08-29
CGCGCACGCTGATCGACTTCATGGTCGTCGAGCTGTCCGCGTTCTACTTCGACGTGCGCAAGGACGCGCTCTATTGCGACGCGCCGTCGAGCGTGCGCCGCAAGGCTTCCATCGTCGTGGTGCGCCGCCTGTTTGATGCGCTCGTGACCTGGCTCGCGCCGATGCTGCCCTTCACCATGGAGGAAGCCTGGCTCGACCGTCATCCGCAGGCGCGCTCCGTGCACCTGCAGCAGTTCCCGGCCGTCCCGGCCGAGTGGCGCGACGAGGCGCTTGCCGAGAAATGGCGCAAGATCCGCCAGGTCCGCCGCGTCGTCACCGGCGCGCTCGAGATCGAGCGCAAGAACAAGACGATCGGCTCCTCGCTGGAGGCGGCGCCGATCGTCCACATCTCGGACCGTAGCCTTCTCGAAGCGCTCGCAGGCCGTGACATGGCCGAAATCTGCATCACCAGCGGCATCGAGATCGTCGAGGGCGAGGCTCCTGCCGAAGCGTTCCACCTCGAGGACGTCAAGGGCGTCGGCGTGGTCTTTGAGCGGGCAGGCGGCAAGAAGTGCGCACGCTCCTGGCGCTACACCGACGACGTGGGCACCGACGCCGACTTCCCCGACGTCTCGGCTCGCGATGCTGCAGCGCTGCGCGAGCTTCGCGATCTCGGCAAGCTCGCCGCCTGATGCAGGAATGCAACGCGCGGGCGCCTGCCTGCGCGTTGCCGGGCCGTCCGGGATGGGTTACAAGCCCTTAACTGCGACGGCGCCATGCTGTCGCCAGATTTGACGCGAAACGGTCTATCCACGCGTCAAGCAGCAGAGAACGGGAACGATTGATGGCCGCGAAGCTCAATGGTGGCATGACCGCCCTCCTGAAGATCGGCACCGCCGGCACGTTCGCCATTGCGCTTTCGGGATGCATGGGCCCGACCTACGGCACCGATACGCCGGCGACCGTCCAGCTCTTCGAGGATGTGTCGGGAGCCATCTCGCTCGGCAGCCAGCAGCGTGACCCTATTGCCTATACGCCGCGCCCGGAGCTCGTCCGTCCGGCCTCGCTCGACGTCCTGCCCGCGCCACAGGCCGCCGCGCAGGATGCCAACCCCGCATGGCCTGAATCTCCCGAGCAGCGCCTTGCGCGCGTTCGCGAAGAGGCGACCGCAAACCAGGACAACAACCTCTACCGCTCGCCGGTGAACCAGCGCTCTGGTTGGCAGCCGGGTGATCGCGGCGTGCCGCAGATGGAAAATCCGCAGCAGACACGGGAAGAACTGCAGCGTCGCCTCGCCGAAAGCCAGCAGGGCAGCCCCACCCAGCGCCGCTTCCTGAGCGAGCCGCCGGTGAACTATCGCCAGCCGGCTGAAACTGCGCCCGCCGGAGAACTCGGCGAGGAAGAGTGGCGCAAGGAGCGCCGCATGCAGGCCGCGACCGGCGAGCGCACCGGTATCCGCAGCCTCATCCCCTGGCTCTAAGAGCTGGCTAGCGCCGCTCGCTGAAGAAGCCCTTCAGCAAATCGGCCGACGAACTGGCGCCAAGCCCGGCATACACCTCGGGTGCATGGTGGCAGGTCGGCTGCGCAAAAAAGCGCGGACCGCTGGTGACCGCGCCGCCCTTCGGATCGTCCGCCCCGAAATAAAGCCGCCTGATCCGTGCGAACGAGATCGCTCCCGCGCACATGGCGCAGGGTTCCAGCGTCACGTAGAGATCGCCATCCGTCAGCCGCTCGCGGCCGAGCCGTGCAGCCGCCTCGCGGATCACCAGCATCTCGGCATGCGCCGTAGGATCGTTGAGTTCGCGCGTCCGGTTGCCGGCCTGCGCGACGATCTCGCCGTCCAGCACCAAGACCGCGCCGACCGGTACTTCGCCGCGTTCGGCAGCTTTTTCAGCCTCGGCGAGAGCGTCGTCCATGAAGCTGCGGTAAAGGGCGGTGGCGGTCATGGTCTTTTTCCTCGCAAGGAGCCGCGGCTTTTGCTAGAGGCTCGCTCCGAAAAACATGCCTCGGCTGAACCGCGCGGTCCGCGCCGAACGAGGCTTTTCCTATCGATCCGGCAGCGTCGATGTGGCATCTCAGGATGTCGCGCGAAGCTTCCGCCGCGGCAGCACCGCTGAAAGGCAGATGATCCGACATGAACGCCAAGGATAACGGGCAGGACGAAGCGCCGCCGGCGCCCGAGCGCATCGCAAAGCGGCTGGCACGCGCCGGCGTCGCATCGCGCCGCGATGCCGAGGCGATGATCGAGGCCGGCCGCGTGCGCGTCAACGGCAAGTTGCTTGAGACGCCGGCCTTCACGGTAACGGCAGCCGACCGCATCGAGGTCGACGGCGAGCCGATTCCGGAGATCGAGCGCACGCGCCTCTTCCTGTTCCACAAGCCGGCCGGCGTGGTGACGACCAACCGCGACCCGGAAGGCCGCCCGACCGTCTTCGACATCCTGCCGGAAGGCACGCCGCGCCTGATGACTGTCGGCCGCCTCGACATCGCAACCGAAGGCCTGCTGCTTCTGACCAATGATGGCGGGCTCGCGCGCCAGCTTGAGCTTCCCTCGACGGGCTGGCTGCGCCGCTACCGCGTGCGCGTCCACGGCACTGTCGACGAGCGGGCGCTCGCCGGCCTAAAGGACGGCATTGCCGTTGATGGCGTATATTACGGGGCGATCGAGGCCAGCCTCGACCGCGTGCAGGGGTCGAATGCCTGGCTCACCATAGGCATCCGCGAAGGCAAGAACCGCGAGGTGCGCAACATCCTCGGCGCGATCGGCCTCGAGGTGAACCGCCTGATCCGCGTGTCCTACGGGCCGTTCCAGCTTGGCGAGCTTGCTGAGCGCGAGCTTCGCGAGATCAAGGGCCGCACGCTGCGCGACCAGCTCGGCGAGCGTCTGGTCGAGGCCTCGGGCGCCGATTTCGATGCACCGATCGTCAAACCGTTCTCCAACAGCGCCGTGAAGGCGGAGGCGCCGTCGAAGCCGCTTCGCGACGAGGCGCCGATCAACCGCAAGCGCGAGCGCGAGACGCGTCGCGAGGATGCGCTTGATCGCCTGACGACCAAGCCGAAGGGCGAGCGCAAGGAGCGCCGGCCCTTCGAGGTCGTGAAGGTCGAGGGCGGCAAAGGCATGCGCAAGCCCGAGGGCAAGCGTGCTGCAGGCGGCAAGAAGGACGAGCCGATTTCGCGCGCCCGCACCGTCAATGTCTGGATGGCGCCCGGCGCGCGGCCGAAGGGACCGGAAGGCAAGGCGAAGGCCGCCGAGAAGGCTGCGCGCCAGGAGCGTTATGCCGAGGAGGCGCGCGCCTCGCGCCCGCAGAGTGCGAGGCCGTATACGGGCAAGCCGCGGCCTTCGGATGGCGAGGATCGTCGCCCGCGTCGCGATGGCGACGCCCGCCGCGACGGCCCGTCACGCGGCGGCAAGTCGTTTGGTCGTCCGCGAGAGGAAGGCGAGGGCGACCGTCCGCGTCCCGCGCGCAAGCCGGGCGAGGGCGGCGGTTACGGCAAGCCCGCACGCTCCAGTACACCGCGTGACGGAAAGCCGTTCGGCCGCCCGCGCGAAGACGGCGATGGCGAGCGTCCGCAGCGCGCCCGCAAGCCTGGCGAGGGCGGCGGCTTCGCCAAGCCCGCACGCTCCGGTCCTCCGCGGTCCGGCCCGGCCGGCGAACGCCGCGATGGCGAACAGCGTCGCGACGCACGCCCTGCGGGCGGCAAGCCTTTCGGCAAGCCGCGCGGCGAGGGTGCGGGCGATCGTCCACGCGGCCCCGGCAAGCCTGGTGGCGGCAAGCCCGGCGGCAAGCCGTTCAGCGGCGGTGCGCGTGACGGCAAGCCGCGCGGCGATGGAAAACCGCGAGGACGACGCCCCGGAGGCGGCAATGCGGATCGTCGCCGGTGAGTTCGGCGGGCGCCCTCTCGTAACGCCGCGCTCGCGCGCGATCCGCCCGACCACAGACCGCAACCGGGAATCGATCTTCAACGTGATCGGCCACGCCTATCCGGAGGCGCTCGACGGCTCACGGGTCCTCGACCTGTTCGCAGGCACCGGCGCGCTCGGCCTTGAGGCGATCTCACGAGGGGCGTCGCACGGCCTGTTCGTGGAGGAATCCGTCGAAGGACGCGGGGTTCTACGCGAGAACATCGAGGCTTTGGGTCTGCAGGGCAGGGCGAAGATCTTCCGGCGCGATGCGACGCGCATGGGTGCCGTCGGCACCATCCAGCCCTTCGACCTCGTCTTCGCCGATCCCCCTTACGGCAAGGGCCTGGCGGAGCTTTCCCTTGCCTCCGCACTTTCAGGCGGCTGGCTCGTGCCAGGCGCGCTCCTCGTCGTCGAGGAGGCGTCCGCGACGCCTTTCGAGCCACCAGCCGGGCTGACGCTGCTCGACCGCCGCTCGTGGGGCGACACCGTCGTCACCTTCGCCCGCGCCTGAGCGGGACGCGCGCGGTTGACGCGATTGTCATCGTGCCTGCGCTTGCGCGCGCCCCAGTGAAGCCATCATGTCGCGCCACATGAGCGGCACACAGGAGGATCAGACCTGATGCTATTCCGCATGCGCCTCGTCGCGGCCACTGTCGCACTTGGCCTCTCCGCCCAGCCTCTTCTGGCGCAGGCACAAGGCGAACCCGCGCCGGTCACGCACCACGTGCTCGATAACGGCCTCGAGATCGTCGTCATCCCCGACCGCCGCGCGCCCGTCGTCACCCACATGCTCTGGTACAAGGTCGGCAGCGCCGACGAGAAACCGGGCGAATCGGGCTACGCGCACTTCTTCGAGCACCTGATGTTCAAGGGCACGTCGACCTATCCGGCCGGCGAATTCTCCCGCGCCATCTCCGAGGTCGGCGGCCGCGAGAACGCCTTCACCTCCTACGACTACACTGCCTATTTCCAGCAGGTCGCGCCGAGCGAACTCGAAGCCATGATGCGCTTCGAATCCGACCGCATGGTCAATCTGGTCCTGACCGACGAGGTCATCGGACCCGAGCGCGACGTCGTCATCGAGGAACGCAATTCGCGCACCGAGAGCAGCCCTGGCGCGCTTCTGGGCGAAGCGGTCAACGCCGCGCTCTTCATGAACCATCCGTACGGCGTGCCGATCATCGGCTGGATGCACGAGATCCAGGAGTATAACCGCGAGACAGCGCTCGAGTTCTACCGCGAGCATTACGGCCCCAACAACGCGGTGCTGGTCGTCTCGGGCGATGTCGACGCGCAGGACGTTATCGCGCTCGCCGAAGAGCATTACGGCCCGATCCCGCGCAACGACGCGATCGCCGAGCGAGTGCGCCCGGTCGAGCCGCGCCAGCATGCAAGCCGCACGGTCTCGCTCTCGGATGCACGCGTCGGCGTGCCGTCCGTCTCGCTCAACTGGCTCGTCCCGTCCTATGCGACGGCGGAGCCGGGCGAGGCCGAAGCCCTCGATCTGCTCGCCGAAATCCTCGGCGGCGGCGTGCGCAGCCGCATCTACCAGCAACTGGTCGTGTCGGACGGCACGGCTGCCTCGGTCGGCGCTTACTACCGCGGCGGCGCGCTCGACCAGACGACCTTTGTCGTCTACGGCTCGCCGCGCGGTGAGGCCGAGATCGACGCGATCGAGACGGGCCTCAAGGCAGAAGTCGCGCGCATCATCGCCGACGGCGTGACCGCCGACGAGCTTTCCGCCGCCAAGGCCCGATTCATCCGCGCCATGATGTTTGCCCGCGACGACCAGTCCGGCATGGCCCGCATCTACGGATCGGCGCTGACGACGGGCCTGACCGTGCAGGACATCGAAGAATGGCCTGACCGGATCGAGACCGTCACGGCGGAAGCCGTGCAGGAGGCCGCTCGACGTTATCTCGACGGCTTCGTGCCCGTCACATCCTATCTGCTGCCGGAAGGAAACGACCCGTCATGACGAGCGCCACCATCCGTTCAGAAGCCTTTTCGGAACGTGTCTCCAACGCCGCGGCAGTGTTCATGCTGGCGCTTGCCTTCGTCACCTTCCCGGTGGTCATGGCAGCGCGTGCAGCCGTGGACATCCAGGAAATCACGACCGAAAGCGGCGTCAAGGCGTGGCTGGTCGAGGACTACACGCTCCCGATTGTCACCATCCGCTTCGCCTTCACCGGTGGAAACAACCAGGAGCCGGCCGAGCTCCAGGGCGTCGGCGACCTGATGTCGGCGCTCTTCGACGAAGGTGCGGGCGACCTCGACAGCGCCGCCTTCCAGGAGGCGATGGATATCGCCGGCGGCCGCGTCAGTTTTAATGCCGGCCGCGAGGCGATCTACGGGTCAATCTCGGCGCTGGTCGACGACAAGCCGCGCGTCCTTGAACTCGCCCGCATGGCGATCAACGAGCCGCGCTTCGATGCCGAGCCGATCGAGCGCATCCGCAGCCAGATGCTGGCCGGCATCCGCTCCAGCGAGCGCGATCCGCAGCGCCAGGGCCGCGACCTGTTCACCCGCGCACTGTACGGCGATCACCCTTACGGGCGCGGTTCGCTGCGCGCCGAGACGGTCACCGCCATCGATGCGGAGGACCTGACGACCTTCCATCGCCGCATGTTCGCCCGCTCCAACCTGAACGTCGCAGTCGTCGGGGCGATCGATCCGGAGACGCTCAGCCGCGAACTCGACCTGCTGTTCGGCTCGCTGCCGGCAGAAGCCGACCTCTCGCCCATCGAGCGCGTCGAGCCGAAGCTCGATCAGGTGGTGACCTTCGACTATGCGCTGCCCCAGGCCTCGATCCAGCTGACCTATCCAGGCATCGAGCGCGACGATCCCGATTTCTTCGCCGCGCATCTGATGAACCATATCCTCGGCGGCGGCACCTTCTCGTCTCGTCTCTTCACCGAGGTGCGCGAGCGGCGCGGCCTTGCCTATGGCGTCTCGTCGGGGCTTTCCAACCTCGATTATAGCAACAGTCTCGGGATCGGCACTTCGACCCGCGCCGATCGCGCAGAGGAGGCGCTGACCGTCATCCGCGAGGAAGTTGCGAAGATGGCGGCTGAAGGCCCGACGGAAGAGGAACTGGCATCCGCCAAGCGCTTCGTGATCGGCGCCTACGCGATCAACAATCTCGATTCGTCCTCGGCGATCGCCACCACGCTGCTCGAACTGCAGCGTGGCGATCTCGGCATCGACTATATCGACCGCCGTGTCGGCGAGATCGAGGCGGTCACCGTTGAGGACGTTGCAGAGGCCGCGCGGCGCCTGCTGACGGCCGAGCCGGCGATCCTGATCATCGGCCCGCAGCCCGAGCCAGCCAGCGACGGCTGATTGACTTGCGCTCCGCTCGCAGCCAAGGAAGGCGCAAGCGAGCGGAGCCCACGCTTTTGTCCACCACGCACCAGACCCCGCCGATCTCGGCCCCGGCCGCAGCCCACCATTCGTCCGGCCCCAGCTTCTCGCTGGCGCTCGGCGGCGGCGGCGCGCGCGGCCTAGCGCACATTCATGTGCTGGAAGCGCTGGACGAGCTTGGCGTGCGCCCGGTCTCGATTGCCGGCTCGTCGATCGGCTCGATCATCGGCGCTGCCTATGCCGCCGGCATGTCGGGCGCGGACATCCGCGAATTCGCGATTTCCACGCTCGGCCGCGCCGGCACGGTCGCCGGGCGCATGTGGAAGGCGCGCCCGCAGAGCCTGTCGGAGATGCTCGACGGCGGCCTGCATATCGGCCGCTTCAACGTCGAACGCATCCTGCGCTCGTTTCTCTCCGAGACGCTACCGAGCCGTTTCGAGGATCTTGCGATCCCGCTCAAGGTGACAGCGACCGACTATTTCGCCAACGAACTGGTGGTTCTGGACAAGGGCGAACTCATCTTCGCGCTCGCAGCCTCGAGCGCACTGCCGGCCGTCTTCCTGCCGATGCGGCGCGATGGCCGGCTGCTGATCGATGGCGGCTATTGCGATCCGGTGCCCTTCGATCTCGTCGAGGGCGACGCCGACATGGTGATCGCCGTCGATGTCGTCGGCGCGCCGCTGCCCGGCACCCAGCCTCTGCCGACCACGCTCGACCTCACGATCGGCGCGCATCAGATCCTGATGCAGCAGATCATCGCGATGAAGCTGAAGGATAGCCGGCCGGCGATTCTGCTCCGCCCACCGGTATCCGGCTTCGGGACGCTCGATTTCATGAAGGTCGCCAAGCTTCTCGGCGAAACGCGCGCGATCCGCGAGGAGGCCAAGCGCGCGGTGGGCTCGGCAATCGAGCGCCACCAGCGGGCCGGCTGACGCTTACGTCGCGAACACGCTTTCCATCGAGCGGAAGCCCTTGAATTCAAGCGCGTTGCCCGACGGATCGCGCAGGAAGAAGGTCGCCTGCTCACCGGGCTCGCCCTTGAAGCGCACCTGCGGCTCTTCCAGCCACTCGATGTCGTCGCGGGCCTGCAACTTGCCGGCAAGCGCTTCCCAGCTATCCATGTCCAGCACGACGCCGAAATGCGGGATCGGGACGGCCTTGCCGTCGACCTTGCCGTCGCGGTTCTGCTCAGGCGTGGCGGGGCGCACATGGGCCGACATCTGGTGGCCGAAGAGATCGAAATCCTGCCAGGTCGGCGCTGAGCGCCCCATCGGGCAGCCGAGCACCTCGCCGTAGAAATGGCGTGTCGAGTCGAGATCGCTGACGGGGAATGCGAGATGGAAAGGCTTCAAGGTCCGGCTCCGATGGCATGGCTTGCGACCGGCTGGCGCAATTCCATTGCACAGCCGGATGGGCGACAATAGATGTCTGCCAAGCCGCGCGCCGTCCAGCCCTTTTCCACATGGAGCCTGAATTGACGACAACCATAACCGGGACCACCGAGCTGACCGACCTCGTCTCCTCGCTCGTCGAGGCGGCGAAGCGAGCCGGCGCGGACGAGGCCGATGCCGTCGCCGTCACCTCGCGCTCGACCGGCGTCTCGGTGCGCCTCGGCAAGGTGGAATCGACCGGCGCGTCCGAGAGCGACGACATCTCGCTGCGTGTCTTCGTCGGCCGCCGTGTTGCAAGCGTCTCGGCAAGCCGCGGTGCGGATGTGAACGCGCTCGCCGAGCGCGCCGTCTCCATGGCGCGTGTCTCGCCGGAAGATCCCTATCAGGGCCTCGCCGATCCCTCGCTGCTTGCGAGGGGCGATCTCGATCTCGATCAATACGACCCCACCCAGGTTTCCGCCGACCGCCTGCGTGAAGACGCTCTGGCGATGGAAGAGGCCGCGATGGCGGTTCCTGGTGTCACGAATTCGTCCGGCGCCGGCGCGGGCGCCGGCCTCGGCGGGCTGGTGCTGGCGACGTCTGCCGGCTTCCTCGGCTCCTATGTCGGCTCACGCTTCTCGCGCTCGGTCAGCGTGCTGGCCGGCGAGGGCACCAAGATGGAGCGCGACTACGAGTTCTCCTCCCGGCTTCACTTTGCCGATCTAGACGACCCGTTCTCGATCGGCCGCCGTGCCGGCGAAAAGGCCGTACGGCGGCTCGGTTCGCGCAAGGCCAAGACCGGACCGGTCACGATCGTCTGCGATCCGCGCGTCGCACACGGCATTGCCGGGCACATCGCTGGAGCTATCAACGGCGCGTCGGTTGCCCGAAAAACCTCCTTCCTGCGCGATCGCATGGGCCAGCAGATCGCGTCCGCCGGCATCACCATCACCGACGATCCGCTGCGCATCCGCGGCCAGGCCTCGCGCCCCTTCGACGGCGAAGGCGTGCGCGGGCAGAAGCTGACAATGGTCGAGGCCGGCGTGCTGCGGCACTGGTTCCTCTCCTCCTCGGCCGCGCGCGAACTTGGGCTGACGACGAACGGCCGCGGCGCGCGCGCCGGCACAGGCGTGTCGCCAAGCTCGACCAACCTTGCCATCGAGCCCGGCAACCAGAGCCCGGAAGAGCTCATCCGCGCCGTCGGCCGCGGCTTCTACGTGACGGAAGTCTTCGGCCAGGGCGTCAACATGGTGACCGGCGAATACAGCCGCGGCGCATCCGGCTTCTGGATCGAGAACGGCGAACTCACCCATCCGGTAGCCGAGGTGACGATCGCGGCCAACATGAAGGACATGTTCCTCGCCATGATGGCGGCCGACGACATCGACCGCAACTTCTCCGTCGCGAGCCCGACGTTGGCAATCGAGGGCATGACGCTTGCAGGCGACTGAGATACCGAGCGCCTCCGACCTGGCTGCCGACCTCGCGCTGATCCGCGAGGCTGCGCGGGAAGGCGGGCGCATTGCCATGCGCTATTTCGGGCGGGATCCGGAAGTCTGGATGAAGCTCGGCCAGTCGCCGGTGAGCGAGGCGGATTATGCGGTCGACCGCTTTCTGCGCGAGACGCTGACAGCAGCCCGGCCCGGCTATGGCTGGCTGTCGGAGGAAACCGCCGACGATCCCGCCCGCCTTGCTGCGCGCCGCACCTTCGTGGTCGATCCCATAGACGGCACCCGCGCATTTCTTGCCGGGCGGGACACCTGGTGCGTCTCGATTGCGATCGTCGAAAACGGCCGCTCCCTCGCCGGTGTGCTCGACTGCCCGGCGTTGCGCGAGGTCTTTTCCGCCGCGGTCGGATCGGGTTCGCAGAAGGATGGCCGCAGCCTGTCGCTTGGCGCGCCAGGCGACCCGCTCTCGATCGGCGGACCGAAGGAATTCGTTCGCCGCCTGGCCTTTGAGGAGCGCCGCCTTAAGCCCGTCGCCTATGTTCCCTCGCTCGCCTATCGCCTCGCGATGGTTGCCGAAGGCTCGCTGGATGCGACCTTCGTCAAGCCCAACTCGCATGATTGGGATTTGGCAGCCGCGGACCTGATCCTCTCCGAGGCCGGGGGCATGGTGCTCAACGAGCGAGGCACACGGCCGCATTATGCGGGCGAGACGATCGCGCATGGCCCCCTCGTGGCCGGCAGCGGCCCGCTCCTCGGGCAACTTTCGCAGGTGATCGCCGCCGCCTGAGCTTGATTATGGCTTGGCCGTTTCCTATTCCGGCAGAACAGAATTCCGGTGCAGACGCGAATCCGGCGGTTCGCGCGCACGACATCATTCGAGGCGGGCGTCATGGCACAAGACGAGACTGGCAAGCAGCTTCTTCATCTGGTTTTTGGCGGTGAGCTTTCTTCGCTGGAAAAGCTCCATTTCCGCGATCTGGAAGGCCTTGATCTGGTGGGAATCTTCCCCGACTACAAATCGGCCGAGGCGGCATGGCGCTCGAAGGCGCAGGAAACCGTCGACAATGCCCATATGCGCTACTTCATCGTGCACCTGCATCGCCTCCTCGATCCCGAGGCAAACGGCAAGGGCTGAGGCGAGCACGCGATGAGCGACGAAAGCGCGGCGCAAGCCATGGTGACGCCGGCCCGAAAGTCGCGCAGCAAGCGCGCCGGTGCGTTGAAGAAGACCTGGCAGCGCATCCGCAAGCCGATCGCGCAGTCGACGGTCGTGAAGCAGGGGCTCGCCTCGGTCCTCGCCGGGGCTCTGCGCGTTATCCGCTCGACGAACCGCGTCGCTCCAGGCTCGCACGACATCGAGACCGCCGCTGCGGCCCATTCCCCTGCGATCATCACGCTCTGGCACGGGCAGCATCTCCTGGCCCCTGCGATCATGCCGAAGGGCATGAAGGTCACGGCAATGTTTTCGCGCAGCGCCGATGCCGAGATCAACGCTCTGGTTGCCCAGCGCTTCGGCTTCGAGGTCGTGCGCGGTTCCGGCGGACGCGAGGGCAAGAACCGCGGCAAGGGCGGCGCGAGTGCGCTGATCGCGCTCAAGCGCGCGCTCGACACCGGGCGCAACGTGGCGATGATCGCCGACGTCTCGCATACCCGCGACCGGCAGGCCGGCCTCGGCATCGTCACGCTGGCGCGTCTGTCCGGCCGCCCGATCGTGCCGATCGCCGTCGTCACGAGCCGTCGCCGCGTGATCGAACGCAGCTGGGACAAGACGACCGTCAACCTTCCCTTCGGCCGCAGTGCGGTGGTGATCGGCGAGCCGATCTACATCCCTTCCGAGGCCGACGAGGCCGCAATGAACGAGGGGCGCACGGCCGTGACCGCCGGTCTCGACGCAGCAACGGCCGAAGCGTACCGGATCGTGGACCGCGCCACATGAGCGAACGCTGGGCGCGCGCGATCCTGTCGACCTACCGCTGGGCGGGTGCTGCCGCCTATCCGCTGGTCGGCGGCTACGTCGCCTTGCGCGCCAGCCGCGGCAAGGAAGATCGCGTCCGCCGCCGCGAGCGCTATGGCACCACCACAGTGGCGCGTCCAAACGGCCCGCTGATCTGGGTGCATGCGGCAAGCGTCGGCGAAACTGTCGCCGTCATCCCGCTGATCGAGCACATCCTGGGTTTCGGCATCACCGTCGTCCTGACGACCGGCACTGTGACCTCCGCGCAGGTCGCCCATGAGCGGCTTGGCGAGCGCATCATCCACCAATATGTGCCGCTCGACCTGAAGCCCGCCGTCAGCCGTTTCCTCGACCACTGGAAGCCCGACCTCGCCATCATCGCCGAGAGCGAAATCTGGCCGATGACGATCCTCGAGCTCGGCTCGCGCCGGGTCCCGCAGGTGCTGGTCAATGGCCGCCTGTCGGACCGCTCCTTCAAGAGCTGGAGCCGCAGGCCGCATCTGGCCGAAGCGCTTTTCGAGAACCTCGCGCTGGTCGTCGCGCAATCCGACACGGACGCCGAACGGTTCGAGGCGCTGGGTGCACGGCCTGTCGTTGTTTCCGGCAATCTCAAGGTCGATTCCGTCCCGCCGCCCGTCCACGATCGCGAGCTTCGCCGTCTGCGCAGCGAGATCGGAGCACGGCCCGTCTGGGCGGCCGTATCGACCCATGACGGTGAGGAAGAGATCGCAGGCCGCGTCCACCAGATGCTGGAGCGGCGCTACGAGGACATCCTGACCGTCATCGTGCCGCGCCATCCCGAACGCGCGGATGCGATCGAGACGATGCTCAACAATCAGGGCCTCGTCGTCGCGCGCCGCAGCCGCAACGAGCGCGTGCGGCCCGAAACGCACGTCTTCCTGGGCGATTCCATCGGCGAGATGGGCCTCTATCTGCGCCTGACGGAAATCGCCTTCGTCGGCCGCTCCATGAAGCTTGGCGGCGGGCAGAACCCGCTCGAGCCCGCCATGCTCGAAACCGCGATCCTGTCGGGCAAGGACGTCTCGAACTTCCGCGAATCCTACCAGAAGCTCATCGAGGGCGGCGGTGCGCGGCTGGTTCGCGACGAGCAGATGCTGGCCGGTGCCGTCGCCTATCTCCTCTCCAACGACGAGGTCCGCCACGCCATGATCCGCGCTGGCGTCGCCGTCGTCGACGAGATGCGCGGCGCGCTGACGCGCACGGCCAAGGCACTGGAGCCGTTCATCCTGCCGCTCATCGTCAAGTCGCGGCTGCGCGACGCGCGTCCCGGGGAACCATGATCAGCGAGGCGCCGCCCTTCTGGTGGGAGAAGGCGGATTGGCGCGCCTGGGCGCTTTGGCCCGCTTCCGCAGGGTACGGCGCCATTGCCGGCAGGCGCATGCTCAAGGCCCCGCGCGAGCGCGTGGCAGCTCCCGTTCTGTGTGTCGGCAACCTGACTGTCGGCGGGACCGGCAAGACGCCGGTGGCGATGGCGATCGCCAGGCAGGCCACCCGCATGAAGCTGAAGCCCGGCTTCCTGTCGCGTGGCCATGGCGGCGCGGTCTATCACCCGCATCTCGTCGACCTGCACCACGATGTCGCGAAATTCGTCGGCGACGAGCCCATGCTGCTCGCCGGGATCGCGCCGACGGTCGTGACCGCAGACCGCGGAGCGGGCGCACGCCACCTGATCGAGCAGGGCTGCAATTTCATCATCATGGATGACGGCTTTCAGAGCGCGCGCATCCATTTCGACTATGCGCTGCTGGTGGTCGATGCCGAGCGCGGCATCGGCAACGGCCACACCATTCCCGGCGGCCCGATGCGTGCGCGCCTCGTCGACCAGATGCGCCATGCCGATGCCGTCCTGAAGATGGGCGAGGGCGACGCGGCCGACGAGGTCGTCCGCTATGCCGCAAGGGCAGGGCGCGCCGTCTATCAGGCCGGCCGCAAGACCGTTCGGCCGGCACGCTTCCGCGGCCGCAAGGTCTTCGCCTTTACGGGCATCGGCAACCCGGCAAAATTCTATGCGAGCCTGGAAGCAGCCGGTGCCGTGATCGCCGCAAGGCGTTCGTTCCCGGACCACTACCACTATCGCGAGGACGACCTCCGGGACCTCGACGAACTCGCCCGCCGCCATAATGCGGAGCTGGTGACCACCGCCAAGGACGCTGCGCGCCTGCGCAACGCGACGCCGGCCATGCAGGACTTCGCAGCGAAGCTCGACATTCTGGAGATCGAGGTGGTCTTCGAAGTGGCGATCACGCCCGGCGCGATCATCGAGGAAACGCTCGCCGGCTGGCACCGGCGCAAGCTGCTCTGACTATCGGCCCCGCCGCCAGAACGACACTTCGCCGACATCGAGCTCGCGTGCCAGCGAGATCGCGGCGCTGGCGTATGGCTCCTGCCGGGCCACGCTCCAGTACTTCAGCTCGTCGAGCGGTATGCTCTCGCCCGTCATCGCGCAGCGCACGAACGAGCCCGGCGAGACGACCTGGAAGTCGCCGTCGAGGTAGCGGATCTTGGCCTCGCGGCTGCCTGGTCCTTCGAAACGGTTCATCGGTCGGTTGCGCCATAATTCTCGGGCGAGGTCAAGCGCTGCTCGGCCTCCCAGGCCATCGCTTCTTCGCGATAAGGCATACTGACGGTGGCCCGCAGTTCCGCTTCCATCCGCTCCACGATGGCGCGGACCTCGATCAGATGGTCCTCGCCGACATCAGGCGGATCGGGCGTCCGCCCACCCGCTGCGGCAATGACGCCTCGGTTCCAGTCGAGCAGCGAGGCGGCAAGATCGGCCGACAGCACCTCTGCCGGATCAACCGTGTCGTCTGTCTCGATGTCCCTCAGCGGCCAACCGTCGGCATTGGCGACGACCGACAGATAGCGCGGCCCGTTGATCGGTAATGGCGCATCGTCATCGAGAAACCTGGTCGGCGCTGCCGCTGGCATCCAGCGCATCCCACGAACGAGCATCGCGACGATGGCGATTCCGGTCGCCAGAATGATCGCCGCCCAAAGCGGGTCGGCTAGGTCCGCAAGACGTCCCTGGCTTGCTAGAAGCACGACGCCGGCGCCGATGACGGCGAAGCCGATCGACGCGATATTGGAGCGGGAGCGTTCGCGCACTTCGCCCGGATCCTGCGGAGGATCGTACCGCGCGCACCAGAGCGTGAGGTAGAGGTGCGAGGCGGTCGTCAACGCAAACAGCGGCACGGCCCAGAGGCTTCCGACAAGCAGCGCCATGCCGGAAAGCCCGGCGAGAACCACGCCGACGAGGACGATGCGTCGCCGCTTCGTCTCCATCGGCGGCTGCGGCTTCATCGACAGCGCAGCAATCGCCTTGTCGATCGTGGCATCCAGGATCATCCGCCGCGCCCCGAAGATGGCGCCGGCGAGATAGAACGCCCCGATCAGGCGAAACAGGATTTCGATCACGATCATCTAGAAGCCCCCACGGCCCATGCCACGAGGCCGTCTTTGCGCCGCAACCGCTGAACCAGGGCTGAACGCTCAGCGCCGGCCGAACAGCTTCTCGATGTCGGAGAGCTTGAGCTCGACATAGGTCGGCCGGCCGTGATTGCAGGTGCCGGAGCCGGGCGTCACTTCCATCTGGCGCAGGAGCGCGTCCATCTCCTGCGGCTTCATGCGCCGGCCGGCTCGCACCGAGCCATGGCAGGCCATGGTCGCCGCGATGTGGTCGAGCCGCGCCTTGAGGCCGTCCGCCGAGTCGGTCTCGGCGATCTCGTCGGCAAGATCGCGCACCAGTGCCTGGACGTCCGTCTCGCCGAGCATGGACGGGGTCTCGCGCACGATGACGGCACCGGGCCCGAACCGCTCCAGCCCGAGCCCGAGGCGCTGCAGGAAGGCCGAGTGGGTCGCCAGCCGATCGGCCTCGTCTTCCGAGAGGTCGACGATTTCCGGAACGAGCAGCAATTGCGACGGGATAGGCCGCGCGTGGATCGCGGTCTTCAGCTGCTCATAGACGAGCCGCTCATGCGCGGCGTGCTGGTCGACGATGACGAGCGCGTCGTCCGTCTGCGCGACGATGTAGGAATCATGGATCTGCGCCCGCGCCGCGCCGAGCGGATGACGCGCCGACGAGACGGTCGGCTGGGACATGTCGACCGCAGCCGCGCGCGGTGGCAGCGGCGCATCGAACAGCGCCTGGGCGGCTTCGGCGAGCCCGCCGAGCGGGGTGTGGAAGCCGGGGTCGATCGGCCTGCGCGCCGGAGCATACCCGCCGCCTGGCCGCCACGCAGGCTGGTCCGGCACGCGGAATGCATCCGCCATCGAGCGCGCGGCGCTCGTCGCAGGGCGGATGCCGACCGAACCCAGCGCCTGCCGAATCGCGCCGACCATAAGTCCGCGAACGAGCCCTGCATCGCGAAAGCGGACGTCGGCCTTGGCCGGGTGCACGTTGACGTCGACCAGTTCCGGCTCGACGCTGACGAAGAGCGCTGCGATCGCATGCCGGTCGCGTGGCAGATGATCGGCGAACGCGCCGCGGATTGCGCCGGCCAGCATCCGGTCGCGTACCGGGCGGTCGTTCACGTAGACATATTGGTGGAGCGCATTGCCGCGCGTGTGGTTGGGCAGCGACACGAGCCCCCAGAGCGCGGCGCCCTCGCGCTCGGCGTCGACCTCGACGGAATTGTCCGTGAAGTCCCGGCCGAGCACCTGCGCGATGCGCGAGAGCCGCCCCTCGGGCCGTGCATCGGCGGGAAGATCGAGCTTCTGGCGGTCGCTGCCGTTGAGTTCGAAGCGGATATGCGGAAACGCGACTGCGATCCGTCGCACGACTTCGGTGATTGCGCCGGCTTCCGCGCGCTCGCCCTTCATGAATTTCAGCCGCGCCGGCGTCGCCTGGAAGAGGTCGGCCACGTCGACGATCGTGCCGTGATTAAGCGGCACAGGCCGGATCGGCGACGTCTTTCCGAACGACACCGCAAGCTCCGCCCCATGCGCCTGCTCGCGCGGACGCGAGCGGATGGTCAGCCGCGAGACCGACGCAATCGAGGGCAGCGCCTCGCCGCGAAACCCGAGCGAGCGGATATCGAAGATGTCGTCGGAAAGCTTCGACGTGCAGTGCCGCCCGAGCGCCATCGGCAGCTGGTCCTCGGCAATGCCGCTTCCGTCATCGGCAACGCGGATCAGCGAGAGCCCGCCGCCGGCCGTCGTCACCTCGATGCGCGTCGCACCGGCGTCGATGGCGTTCTCGACCAGTTCCTTGACGACGCTCGCCGGCCGTTCGACCACTTCGCCGGCGGCGATCTGGTTGATCAGGGTCTCGGGCAATTGGCGGATCGTCATGGGTCGACCCTAGCCGGATTCGACTGCCCACCGATAGCGCCTCGCCCCGATCGTCCACGCCTGCGATGGCCGCGGGATGACGCGTTTCGACCACGCCAGCCATTCTCTTCCATGCTAGATATCGCGGCGGATTCGGGGAGGACGATGGGGGCATTCATGGTCAGGTTCTTCACGCTGTCACTATCATCTGCGGTTCTTGCCGCGTCGCTGGTCACATCGGCGCTGGCGCAGGAGGTGACGCTGAGGCTGCACCAGTTCCTGCCGGCCACCTCGATGATCCCGGCCAATGTGCTCGACCCCTGGGCGGACAGGATCGAGGAGCAGTCGCAGGGTCGGATCAAAATCGAGCGATACCCTTCGATGCAGCTCGGCGGCACGCCGCCGCAGCTGATCGATCAGGTCATCGACGGCTCGGTCGACATCGTCTGGACGCTGCCCGGCTACACGCCTGGCCGCTTTCCCGGCACCGAGGTCTTCGAGCTGCCCTTCATGATGACCACCGCCGAGGCCGCCTCGCGCGCCTATTGGGACATCTTCGACAAACACCTCAAGGATGCCGAATTTTCCGACGTTCATGTCATCGGAACCTGGGTTCACGGCCCGGGCGTAATCCATTCGCTGAAGCCCGTGCGCGCGATCGAGGACATGGCCGGCCTCAAGCTGCGCGCGCCCTCGCGCATCATCACGCAATTGCTGACGGCCATGGGCGCGACTGCGATCGGCATGCCCGTGCCGCAGGTTCCGGAATCCATTTCCAAGGGCGTAATCGACGGCGCGGTCATACCCTGGGAAGTGACCGGAGCGCTGCGCATGGCCGAGCTCGTCGGCCACCACACGGAGTTTTCAGGCGATCACGCCTTCTACACCGCGACCTTCGTGCTCGCGATGAACAAGGACCGTTACGAGGCGCTGCCGGATGATCTGAAAGCCGTGATCGACGCCAATTCCGGGGCGGAATTTTCGGCCGAAGCCGGACGCCTCCAGCAGTCCTTCGACGCGCCGAACCGCGAGGCAGCGCTCGCGCGGGGCAATGAGGTGATCACGCTCGACGAGGCCGAGACCGCGCGCTGGCAGGCTGCCGCCGAGCCGGTCATCGCAAGCTGGGTCGAGGAGATGGAGGGCAGGGGTCTCGATGGTGCAGCCCTGCTCGACGAGGCCCGTGCCCTCATCGCGCAGCACTCGGCGAAGTGAAGACGAGGCGGTTGCCGCCTAAAGTTATGTCGTATAACTATTCCGGTCGTGGCATTTCGTGTCACGCCTGTCTGGGAGGATGGACATGTCGCTTTCATCGGTCGTGACGGCGCTTGCGCGCTGGCTGGCCATTCTGGGCGGCCTTGCGCTGGTCGTGATCACGGTGATCACGGTGATCTCGATCACCGGACGCGCCTTCCTGTGGGCGGGCCTGCGTCCGATCCCGGGTGATTTCGAGCTTGTAGAGGTCGGCGTCGGCTTTGCCGTCTTTGCCTTCCTGCCCTGGTGCCAGCTGAACCGGGCGCATGCCACGGTCGATGTCTTCACCTCGTTCTTCTCGCCGAAGGTCAACAAGGCGATCGATCTTCTGACCGAGATTCTGATGACCGTGGTCATCTTCGTCATCGCTTGGCGGCTCTGGTACGGGCTTCAGGACAAGATCCGCTTCCGCGAGACGACCTTCATCCTGCAGTTTCCGGTCTGGTGGGGCTTTGCGGCTGCGATGTTCGCCGTCTCCATTGCCGTCATCGTCTCGGTCTACATGGTCTATGTCCGGGCGCGCGAACTGGGCTCGAACGAGCACGCTACGCCGTCTTCGGGAGGTCACCTGTGAGCAGCTTCGAACTCGCGCTCTGGTCGTTCCCGGTCCTGATCGGCCTCATCTTCCTGCGCGTGCCGATCGGCCTTGCCATGCTCGCCTGCGGCATCGCCGGCACATGGATCATCTTCGGCAATCCGAACGCCATTCTCTCGCGCCTCAAGCTCGAGACCTATTCCACCTTCTCCAGCTACTCGCTGTCGATCATCCCGTTGTTCCTGCTGATGGGCCAGTTCGCCACACTCGGCGGCATGTCGCAGTCGCTGTTTCGGGCGGCCAACACCTGGCTCGGCCACCGCAAGGGTGGTGTTGCCATGTCGGCCGTCGGCGCCTGCGCCGGCTTCGGCGCGATCTGCGGCTCTTCGATCGCCACGGCCGCTACCATGGCGCAGGTCGCGCTGCCCGAGCTTCGCCGCTACGGCTATTCGGGCGCGC
>VFQP010002656.1_pt1 | contig 19543 bp, 19 predicted proteins | sample 3512351 | NCBI WGS metagenome assembly VFQP01 (sample SAMN10412372, study PRJNA504923) | tailings metagenome | isolation source: Relicate 1 Philex TSF1 revegetated site | place: Philippines: Tuba, Benguet | collected 2017-08-29
CGACCGCCGTCGAGCACGAGCGGGTCGAGCCCGGCGCGCCGCAGGTGGTACGCCGACGACAGCCCGGCCTGGCCCGCACCGACGACCACGACGTCGTGCACGGCCCCGCCCGGGCCGAGCAGCTCTGCGCCCGCCGTGCCCGGTGCCGCCATCTCTCGCCTCTGGGGCCGCTCGCTCACGCCGACCACAACGACCCGCCCGGACAGAACCTTCCCCGGCTCGAGGTGGGTGCCGAACACGGGGTTGCCGTCGTCATCGCGCTCTGAACGACCGCAACCCCGTGGTCGACGGCGAGCAACCCCGTGCTCGGCGACGCGCCGCCGAGCGTGCGGCCGCGCTCAGGGGAGGTCCGGGACCCGCCGGAGCGTGCGGATCGGCCGGACGGCGAGGAGCGCCACGACCGTGAGCGTCCCCACGACCGCGCCCACCAGGAGCACCCGGTCCGTCCCGAACGCGGCGACGGCGAGACCGGCCAGCGCGGCCCCGATCGGGTACATCCCGACCGACCCCGCGACCTCGTAGGCGTGGACCCGGTTGAGCACGTCGCCGGGCACCTGCGTCTGGACGCTCGTCGCCCACATGACGCCCCACACCCCGACCCCGACACCCACGAGCACCTGCGCGACGGCGAGCGCCCAGACGGGCCAGCCCAGCACGAGGCCGAGCGGGTAGAGCGGGTAGGCCACGAGCGCCACGGCGCCCGCGGCGAGCGGCCGCCGCGGCCGGTAGCGGATCGCGAGCAGCCCGCCGACCACGGTCCCGACCCCGAGCGCGCTGTTGAGCACGCCGAACGCCGTCGCCCCGTGCGTCGGCACGACGACGCTCGCCGCCAGGGGGAGCTGCGGCCCCCAGGCGAGCACCGCGTAGACCATCCAGATGACGACGACGCCCCACAGCCACGTGCGAGAGCGGAACTCGTGCCACCCGACCGCCAGGCTGCGCCACAGGCCCGCGCCCGCCGGGGGCGCCGGCACGACGCCGAGCCGGAGCGCGAGCAGGCAGAGCGCGCTCGTCGCGTAGGCGACGGCGGAGAGGATCATCACCCCGCCGGTCGACCCGAACCCGACGAGGACGCCCGCGAGCGCCGGGCCGCCGAGCCCGGTGATCGCCTCGGAGGTCCGCAGGACGCCGTTGGCCCCCTGGACGTCGCCGCGACGAGCGGCACGGTCGACGCCGCGCCGGGCTGGAACAGCGCGTTGGCCGTGCCGGCGACCGCGAGGAGGGCGTAGAGGTGCCAGAGGTGGTCGATCCCCCGCACGAACAGCACCGCGAGGAGCACGTGCGCGGCGAGGTTCGCGAGGTCGGCGACGATCATCATCCGGCGCGCGGTGAACCGGTCGGCGAGCACGCCGCCGAAGAGCACGAGCCCCGCGAACGGGGCGACGAGGAACGCCATGGCGTACCCCGCGACCGCGAGCCCGTAGCCCGAGGCGAGCAGCCCGGCCGAGACCGCGACCGGGAGCATCGCCCAGCTGAGCAGCCCCGCGCTGCGCGCGGTGAAGTAGTACCGGAAGTCCCGCGACCAGACGGCCGGTCCCGTCGGTTCCCCGAGAGGCCGGGCCGGAACCGGCACCGGCACCGGGACCGGGACCCGCCCTGCTGCGGCCTCCGCCGCCTCCTCGACCGCGCACGCGCCCATGCCGCCCTGCCTCTCAGCCCCTCGCCGTCGTCCGACCGGTCGGACGACGGCGGGGCGGGCAGGCCGACGCGGCCCCCCGGGTCCCGCGCCTCACGGCCGCTCGCTCACGGACGTGACAACCGTCACTCGGTTCCGAACCTTCCCGCCACGAGGGCGGCGTCCCGCGGGCGCGGGCGGCGCGCGTTCGGTCGTGCGCGGGCGCCGGGGGCAAGATGGACCGGTGGAGACCGCGATCCTCTGGCACACCGGGCCGCTCATCGACGACGTCGAGATCGCGCAGGTCCACGACCTCGCTGCGGCGGCGGAGCGGGAGGACGGCGTGGCGCCCCTCTCGGAGCAGCCGCTGCTCAACCTGCGCGAGGCGACCGACGACGTCGTGCACCTCCTCACGTGGCGAGGGGGCGAGCTCGCGGGCTACGCCCAGGTGGACAAGCGCGGCGACGCGCCGAGCGCGGAGCTCGTCGTGCGCCCGGCGCACCGCCGCCACGGCCTCGGGTTCCACCTCCTGGGCAGCGCCGCGGACCGCGCCGTCGAGCCGCGCCCGTCCGAGCGCACCGCGGACGAGCGCGCCACGGACGAGCACGGCCCGGTCGGGGCCGGCACGGACGGCGCGCCCTCCCCCGGCAGGGACGTCCCGCCGCTGCGCGTGTGGGCCCACGGCGACCTGCCCGCGGCGCAGGCCCTCGCCGCGCGGGCGGGGTACGGCGTCGTGCGGGAGCTGCTCGTGCTCGAGCGCCCGCTGGGCGGCCCGGCGGAGCACCCGCGCCCCGCCGTCCCGGCGGGTCTGCGGCTGCGCGCGTTCGTGCCCGGGGACGACGACGCGGCCTGGGTCCGGGCCAACGCGCTCGCGTTCGCGCACCACCCGGAGCAGGGGCGGCTCACGGTCGACGACCTGCGTGCGCGGATGCGCGAGGACTGGTTCGACGCCGCCGGTCTCCTGCTCCTCGAGCGCGACCCGGCGCCCGGCGACGGTGCGCCCGAGCTCGTCGGGTTCGTCTGGACCAAGATCCCGACGGGCCAGCCGGACGGCGCACGCGAGGGCGAGATCTACGTCGTCGGCGTGGTCCCGTCCGCCCAGGGCGAGGGGCTCGGGCGGCTGCTGACCGCCGTCGGGCTCGCGCACCTCGCGGAGCGCGGGGCACGCACGGCGGTGCTGTACGTGGACGGCGACAACGTCCCCGCGGTGCGGACGTACGAGCGGGCGGGGTTCGTGCGGCGCGCCGTGCACGTGCAGTACGCCCGGCCCGCCCGCTGACCCCCGCACCGACCGCGCGGTGACCCGCGTCACGCACCGTTCATCAACTGGTGCCACCATGAACCCATGACCGACACGTCCACGCAGCGCACCCTCGACCCGGACCTCGCCGCGCACATCGCGGAGCACATCGCCGAGGAGCCCGAGATCGAACCGGTCGGTGCGGAGCTCGACCTCGGTCCGCTGCCCGACGACCGGTTCGCCGACCGCGAGCTCAGCTGGCTCGCGTTCAACCAGCGCGTGCTCGAGCTCGCGGAGGACCCGAGCCAGCCGCTCCTGGAGCGCGTGCGGTTCCTCGCGATCTTCGCGTCGAACCTGGACGAGTTCTTCATGGTCCGGGTCGCCGGCCTCAAGCGCCGCATGGCGACGGGCATCGCGGTCACGGCCGCCTCGGGGCTGTCGCCGCGCCAGGTGCTCGACGCGATCAGCGAGCGCGCGCACGAGCTCATGGACCGCCACGCGCGGGTCTTCGCCGACGACGTCCAGCCGGCGCTCGCCGCCGAGGGCATCACGCTCGTCCACTGGGACGAGCTGGAGACGCGCGAGCAGGAGCGCCTGCACAAGTTCTTCCGCAAGCAGATCTTCCCCGTGCTCACGCCGCTCGCCGTCGACCCGGCGCACCCGTTCCCCTACATCTCGGGGCTCTCGCTCAACCTCGCGGTCGTGGTGGCGAACCCGACGACCGGCAAGGAGCACTTCGCGCGCGTCAAGGTGCCGCCGCTGCTGCCCCGGTTCATCGCCGTGGACGCGCGCGGCCGCCCGAGCGCGCCGACGTCGCAGACGGCGTCGCCCGACCGCGGGCCGACGTCGTTCGTGCCGATCGAGGAGGTCATCGCCCAGCACCTCGACCACCTCTTCCCCGGCATGGAGGTGCGCGAGCACCACCTGTTCCGCGTCACGCGCAACGAGGACGTCGAGGTCGAGGAGGACGACGCGGAGAACCTGCTCCAGGCGATGGAGAAGGAGCTGCTGCGCCGCCGGTTCGGCCCGCCCGTGCGCCTCGAGCTCACGCCGGGCATCAGCCCGCGCATCCGCGCGCTGCTGGTGCGCGAGCTCGGCGTCGTCGAGGAGGAGGTGTACGAGATCCCGCTGCCGCTCGACCTCACGGGCCTCAACCTCATCGCCGACCTCGACCGCGCCGACCTGCACTTCCCGCCGTTCGTCCCGACGACGCACCGCCTCCTCGCCGAGGTGGAGAGCTCGTCCCCGACGGACGTGTTCGCCGCGATCCGCGAGCGCGACGTCCTGCTGCACCACCCGTACGACTCGTTCTCGACGTCGGTGCAGACGTTCCTCGAGCAGGCGGCGGCCGACCCGGCGGTGCTCGCGATCAAGCAGACGCTGTACCGGACGTCGGGCGACTCGCCGATCGTCGACGCGCTCATCGACGCGGCCGAGGCGGGCAAGCAGGTGCTCGCGCTCGTCGAGATCAAGGCCCGGTTCGACGAGCAGGCCAACATCTCGTGGGCGCGCAAGCTCGAGCAGGCGGGCGTGCACGTCGTGTACGGGATCGTCGGGCTCAAGACCCACTGCAAGCTCTCGCTCGTCGTGCGCCAGGAGTCGGACGGCCTGCGCCGCTACTGCCACGTCGGCACCGGGAACTACCACCCGAAGACGGCGCGCCTGTACACCGACCACGGCCTGCTCACGTGCGACCCCGACGTCGGGCAGGACCTCACGCGACTGTTCAACCAGCTCTCCGGGTACGCGCCGCAGTCGCGGTTCCACCGCCTGCTCGTCGCGCCCCGCACCGTCCGCTCCGGCCTCGTCGAGCGGATCGACCGCGAGGCGGTCGCCGCGCGCGAGGGCCACGAGGCGTGGGTCAAGATCAAGGTCAACTCCGTCGTCGACGAGACGACGCTGGACGCGCTCTACCGCGCGTCGCAGGCGGGCGTGAAGGTCGACCTCGTGGTGCGGGGCATCTGCGCCGTCCGCCCGGGCGTGCCCGGGCTGAGCGAGAACATCCGCGTGCGCTCGATCCTCGGGCGCTTCCTCGAGCACTCGCGCATCTACGCGTTCGCCAACTCCGCCGGCCCCGCCATCGGTGAGGGGCCGGAGAGCGGCCCGGAGGTGTTCATCGGGTCGGCCGACCTCATGCACCGCAACCTCGACCGCCGCGTCGAGGCGCTCGTGCGCATCACCGACCCCGACCAGGTGATGGAGCTGCTCGACCTGCTCGACGCGTCGATGTCCGAGCGCACCGCGTCGTGGCACCTCGACGCCGACGGCACGTGGCACCGCCCCGACACCGCGCCCGACGGCTCGCCGCTCGTCGACCTCCAGGCCAGCCTCGTCCAGCGACAGCGCCGCCGGCTCGTCGGGAGGCGGTAGCGGATGGGAGTGCCCTCCTCCGCGCTGCGCGGCGGCGTGCCCCTCGTGGACACGCTCGGCCCGACGCACGTGTCGCACGCGCCCGTCATCGAGTCGGCCGGTGCCCTCGTGTGGCGCGTGCGCGACGACGAGCTGCAGGTGCGCCTCGTCCACCGGCCGCGCTACGACGACTGGTCGTGGCCCAAGGGCAAGCTCGACCCGGGCGAGACGTTCCAGGCGGCCGCGGCGCGCGAGGTCGCCGAGGAGACGGGCAAGCCGGTCGTGCTGGGCGTCCCGCTCCCGGGGCTGCAGTACCTCACGCCCGAGGGCCGCGTGAAGCGCGTGCACTACTGGGCCGCGCGCCGGGCGTCGGGCCGGTCCGACGCCGGCGCGCTCGCCGCGCGCGCCCCCGTCCCGCCGGTGTCGCCCCAGGAGATCGACCGCGCCGCGTGGCTCTCCACGGACGACGCCGCGCGGCGCCTCACGCGGCAGGCCGACCGGGCGCCGCTCGAGGCGCTCGTGCGCGAGCGCGACGAGGGCCGGCTCGCGACGCACGTGGTCGTCATCGCGCGCCACGGCAAGGCCGTGGCACGGTCGGCGTGGCACGGCGACGAGCAGGACCGTCCGCTCACGCCCGCGGGCCACGCGCAGGGGGTCGCGCTCGTGCCGGTGCTCGCGGCCTACGGCGTCGAGACGATCGTCACGAGCCGGTGGGACCGCTGCGCCCAGACGATCGCGCCCTACGCGACCGCCTCGGGGCTCGCCCCGGTCAGCATCGACCACCTCACCGAGGCGCAGCACGAGCGCTCCCCCGCGCGCGTCGCGCGGACGGTCCGGGAGCTGCTCGAGGCGGAGCGGTCGTCGGTGCTGTGCACGCACCGGCCCGTACTGCCCACGGTGCTCGACGTCCTCGGCCAGCACTCGCGGCGCCCGGTCGCGAACGCCCTGCCCGCGCACGACCCGTTCCTCGAGCCCGGCGAGATGATCGTGGCCCACGTGGCGCGCACGCCCAAGGGACCGCGCGTCGTCGCGGCGGAGAAGGTCGCCCCGCCGCTGCACTGAGACCCACGCACCGGCGTCCCCGAGCGGGCGACGTCCGGACGCACGACGGCGCCCCGCCGGCGGCCGCGAGGCCTCCGACGGGGCGCCGTCGTCGTGCGAGGGGACCGGCGTCGCCGGTGCCCTGGGGTCAGAGCAGGATGGGGCTGAGGATCCAGTAGACGACGGCCGCGACGAGCGCGGCGGCAGGGATCGTCAGGACCCACGCGGCGCCGATGTTCTTGGCGACGCCCCAGCGCACCGCGGACAGGCGCTTGGTCGCGCCGACGCCCATGATCGCCGAGGTGATGGTGTGCGTCGTCGAGACGGGCGCGTGGAAGATGAACGCGTTGGCGTAGAGCACGACGGCGGACACCGACTCGGCGACGAAGCCGCGGGCCGGGTCGAGCTCGATGATCTTGCGGCCGAGCGTGCGCATGATGCGCCAGCCGCCCGCGTAGGTGCCGAGCGAGATCGCCGTCGCGGCCGACAGCTTGACCCACAGCGGGATCGTGTTGTCGTCCTGGAACCCGCCCGCCACGAGGGCGAGCACGATGACGCCCATCGTCTTCTGCGCGTCCTGCAGACCGTGGCCCAGCGCCATCGCGGCGGCGGAGGCCGTCTGCGCGATCCGGAACCGGCGGAACGCCCGGGCGGGCGCCGCGTTCCGGAACACCCAGAGCAGCAGGACCATGAGCGCGAACGCGAGGCCGAAGCCGATCAGCGGCGAGAAGATCATGGGGAGCACGACCTTGTCGAGGATCGCGTCCCAGTGCACCGTGATCCCGGACGCGAGGCCGACGCCCGCGAGGCCGCCGATGATCGCGTGCGTCGACGACGACGGCAGGCCCAGCCACCACGTGATGAGGTTCCACGTGATCGCGCCGACCAGCCCGCACAGGACGATGACGAGACCCTGGTGGGGTGGCACGTCGCCGACGGCGACGATGTCCTCCGCGATGGTCTGCGCCACGGCCGTGCCGAGCAGCGCGCCGATGAGGTTGAACACCGCCGCCATGAGGAGCGCCGCGCGCGGTGTGAGGGCCCGGGTCGACACCGAGGTCGCGATGGCGTTCGCGGCGTCGTGGAACCCGTTGGTGTAGTCGAACGCCAGGGCGAAGGCCACGACGACGACGACGAGCACTGCCTCCACGGGGCTCAGGACTCCTTGAGGGCGATGGTCTCGACCGTGTTGGCGACCTTCTCGAAGGCGTCGGCCGCCTGCTCGAGGACCTCCACGATCTCCTTGAGCTTCATGAGGAGGACCGGGTCGGACACGTCGTCGAAGAGCTCGGCGAGCAGCTTGCGGTGGACCTTGTCCGCCTGGTTCTCCAGGCGGTTGACCTCGACCCAGTACTCGGGGAGGTCGTCCATCGAGCGCAGCCGCGGCATCGCCTCGGCCGTCAGCTCCGACGCTCGCTGGAGCACCTGGACCTGCTCGGACACGCGGGCCGGGAGCTCGTCGACCTTGTAGAGGACGATGAGGTCGGCCGCCTCCTCCATGTAGTCCATGCAGTCGTCGAGCGCCGACGCGAGGGCGTAGATGTCGTCCCGGTCGAACGGCGTGACGAACGTCTGGTTGAGGCGTCGCATGATCGAGTGCGTCGCGTCGTCCGCGAGGTGCTCGGTCTCGCTCAGCTGCTTCGCGAGCTGCTTGCGCGTGGGGCGGTCCGCCCCCAGCAGCTCCGCGAGGAGCGTGGACCCTGTGACCAGGTGCTGCGCCGAGGCGGCGAGGAGGTCGAAGAACGAGGTGTCGCGCGGTGTCAGGCGCAGGCGCACGGGGGGCTCCGGAAGGGACGCGGGGTAGGGGTCTGAGCTGGCGTCGGCCGCGAGGGCCGCTCGGCCGCCGGGGGAACCGGACGGTCGGGGTGGTCACGATCTCTGGTCGGATGATCTCTCGGTGAACGCACGTCGAACTCTCGTCAAATGTAGCCGACGCGCGGAGCGATGCTGGAATCGTCGGGCCCAAGGTCCCGGATGCTCAGGACGCCCACAGCCTGCGCCCGGCCTCGTCGCCGGTGCGGCCACCGCGCCCGCGCACCGCACGAGAGGCGGTGCGCGGTGGGCGCGAGGGGAAGTTAGTGACGCCGGACCGGGAGCGCCTCTCGGCGCGTGGCCGCTCGTAGCGGCTGAGTGTGGAGCCCGGGGCTACCGCGGCCCGGCGTCGAGATCCATCGTACGTGCCGCACCCCGGTCGGGGTACCCGTGTTCGCGCTCCGCGAGACCGCCCCCGCCCGCCGTGCAGGCCGACGGCGGATCCCGCACCCTCCGCGCCCGCGAGGTCCCGACGGGCCCGACCAGGAGGTTTCGGTCGGCCGAGCAGGCGGTCTCGGCTCGTGACATGGCACGGACGCGCCAGGTCCGCCTGCTCGGCGACGACCGGGGCCCCCGCCAGCGTGGAGGAGCGCGCGCTCAGTCGAGGCGGTCGGCGCGCCAGAGCTCGGCGGCGCGCTCGAGCTCCTGGGCGGTCCGCAGCAGCGAGCCCGCGCCCCGGGTCGTGCGCAGGGCGCCGTCGGGGTCGGCGACCTCGCGCGCGTCGGCGTCGAACGCGGCGCCGGTGGCGAGGATGCGGCAGAACGACCCGGCGCGCTCGAGCGCGACCGCGAGGTCGCCCGTGAAGACGCCGGACAGCACCGCGTCGGCGAGGTCGCGCACGTCCTGCGGCCCCGGCGGCCGGGGCACGCCCGCGATCGCCTCGTGGACGGGCGCGGCGTCGACCCCGAGCCGGTAGCGGAGGGTGACGGTCTGCGGGTCGCGACGCACCCACTCGCGCAGCACGTAGAGCCGCCAGAGCGCCCCCGGCAGGGAGTTGGGCGCGGCGTCGGACCACAGGCCGGCGACGACGTCGAGGCCCTCGGTCTCGACGAGGTGGACGAGCCGCTCGACGACCTCCGGGTCCTCCGTGTCGCGGGCGCGGTGCACGATCGCGTGCGCGGTGGTGTGCGCGACCCGGTCGCGGAGCGCGGGGTCGAGCTCGCCGGGCAGCTCGTCGGCGTCGCGCGGGTCGAGCATGGCAGGGCGGCGGGGTCGCTGCGTGCGGTCGGACCGACCGGGGTCGGGCCGGGCTCCGGGGGTGGGGACGTCGTCTGGCACCCGCCCAGTCTCCACCCGGCGCCGGGACGCCCGCAGCCTCCGGGCGCCGCTCGGGGCCCCACCCCGTTCACCGCGCCACGGTCGGGACCCCGCCCTACAGTGACGACAGAGGGACGACAGGAGCTGCCACCGGCTCCGGAACGGAGCGGAGGGCGAGATGTCGAGCAGCGGCGCAGCAGGTCAGAGGACCGTGAGCGAGCGGAGCGCCCATCGGAAGGCGATCGGTCTCGCCGTCGCCGCCGCGGTCGGCGGCTTCCTGTTCGGGTTCGACAGCTCGGTCATCAACGGCGCCGTCGCGGCGATCGAGGGACAGTTCGACCTCGACTCCGCGGTGACGGGGCTCGTCGTCGCGATCGCCCTGCTCGGCTGCGCGCTCGGCGCGTGGTCGGGCGGCCGCCTCGCCGACCGGTGGGGCCGCACGCGCGTCATGGTGTTCGGCGCCGTCCTGTTCTTCGTCTCCTCGATCCTCTCGGCGATCGCGTGGTCAGCCTTCGACCTGGCCATCTGGCGGTTCATGGCGGGCGTCGGCATCGGTATCGCGTCGGTCATCGCGCCCGCGTACATCGCGGAGATCGCGCCGGCCCGGCTCCGCGGCCGCATGGGCTCGCTGCAGCAGCTCGCCATCACGATCGGCATCTTCGCCGCGCTGCTCTCCGACCAGCTCCTCGCGGAGACGGCGGGCGGGGCGTCCAACGAGCTGTGGCTCGGGTGGGAGGCGTGGCGCTGGATGTTCCTCGTCTGCGTCGTCCCCGCGGCGGTCTACGGCATCCTCGCCCTGCGCATCCCCGAGTCGCCCCGGTACCTGGTGGCGAAGGGCCGGGACGACGAGGCGCGCGCCGTGCTCGAGTCCGTGCTCGGCCCGGACGAGGACGTCGACGACCGCATCGCGCAGATCCACCGCTCGATCGTCGTCGACGAGAAGAACGCGCAGGAGGGCACGCTCCGGGGGTCGACGTTCGGCCTCAAGCCGATCGTGTGGGTCGGCATCCTGCTCTCGGTGTTCCAGCAGTTCGTCGGCATCAACGCGATCTTCTACTACTCCACGACGTTGTGGCAGACCGTCGGCTTCGACGAGAGCCAGTCGTTCCTGTTCTCCACGATCACCGCCGTGACCAACGTGGCGGTGACGTTCGTCGCCATCGTCCTGGTCGACAGGGTGGGCCGACGGCCGATCCTCCTCGTCGGCTCCGCGGGCATGACCGTCTCGCTCGCCGTGATGGCGTTCGCGTTCACCCAGTCGAGCGGCAGCGGCGACAACATCTCGCTGCCCGACCCCTGGGGACCCATCGCCCTGGTCGCGGCGAACGCCTTCGTCGTGTTTTTCGGCGCCTCCTGGGGGCCGCTGGTCTGGGTCCTGCTCGGCGAGATGTTCCCGAACCGCATCCGTGCCGCCGCGCTCGGCGTCGCGGCGATGGCTCAGTGGCTCGCCAACTTCACCGTCACGATCGCCTTCAAGCCCGCCCTCGACACGTTCGGCGCCTCCGTCCCGTACACCGCGTTCGCCGTCTTCGCGGCGCTGTCCTTCGTCTTCGTCCTCGCGAAGGTCCCCGAGACGAAGGGCGTCGAGCTGGAGGACATGGGCGAGCAGCCCTCGGGCCGCTCCGCGCACTGACGGCCACCTCTGGGTCGTCACCGAGCCCGGGCCCTCCCCTCGTCGCCAGGACGAGGGAAGGGCCCGGGCTCCGTCGTTCCCGCCACCAGCTCTGCCGGCCGGGAATTCCTTGCCCCACGCAATGGTTGCTGAAAGCAACTTCGCGGAGTATGCTTGCCTGCAGCAACCAAGGAGTGCCTGTGCCTGTGACCGCCCCTCCCGCGACCGACGTCGCGGACCCCGGACTCACCCCGGACCCGTCCCCCGCGGCAGGTCTCGTCCGCGCGCTCGACGACCTGGCGCGCGCCCAGCGGGAGTCCGCCGTCCGGATCGCCCGCGACCTCGACATGCCGCGGGCGTCGTTCGGCCTGCTCCGGATGCTCCAGCACTGCGGCCCCGTCCAGCTCGGGGACGTCGCGGCGAAGCTCCGGGTCGACCTCTCCGTCGCGAGCCGCCAGGTGAGCCACCTGGTCGACGCGGGCCTCGTGCGCCGCACCGTGGACGACGACGACCGGCGGGCCCGGACCGTCGAGCTCACCGAGGCGGGCCGCGCGCTCCTGGTGCGGGCGTACGAGCACATCGACATCCTCGCCGCGACGACGTTCGCGGACTGGGGCGACGAGGAGATCGTCGAGGCCACGCGCCACATCGAGCGCGTCGCCGCGGCGGTCGTCGCGGTCCACGACTCCCCCCGCGCCGCCGGGTGACCGACGGCGCCCGGCGGCCCTGCGCCGTCGGGCCCGCGCCCCGACCACCGGCCGCACCGCGGACCGGCCCCCGACCACCTGACACCGCCCCCCGACACGTGCGCCCCGCCCCGGCCTCGTGAGCAAGGAACCCAGCGCCTGATGACCAGCACCCCCGCAGAACGCACCGCACCGCCCGGCAGCGCCGGAGCCCCCGCACCGATGACCCGCCGCGAGGTCATGGAGTCCCTCTCCGGGATCCTCCTCGGCATGTTCGTCGCGATCCTCGCGAGCTCGATCGTCTCGAGCTCCCTCCCGAAGATCGTCAGCGACCTCGACGGCTCGCAGTCGTCGTACACGTGGGTCGTCACCTCGACCCTCCTCGCCATGACGATCTCGACCCCCATCTGGGGCAAGCTCGCCGACCTCACCAACCGCAAGGTCCTCATCCAGATCGCGCTCGTCGTCGCGGTCGTGTCCTCCGCGCTCGCGGGGCTCTCGCAGAACGTCGGCACCCTCATCGCGCTGCGCGCCTTCCAGGGCATCGGCGCCGGTGGCCTCATGGCGCTCGCCACGGTGCTCATCACCGACATCATCTCGCCGCGCGAGCGCGGCAAGTTCATGGGCCTCATGGGCGGCATCATGGCCGTCAGCCAGATCGGCGGGCCGCTCCTCGGCGGCGTCCTCACCGACGCCGTGAGCTGGCGCCTCAACTTCTTCGTCGGCCTGCCGTTCGCCATCGCCGCGATCGTCGTCCTCCAGCGCACGCTGCACCTGCCGAAGGTCGCGCGCCGCGTCGTCCGGATCGACTACTGGGGCGCGATCCTCATCAGCGCCGGCGTGTCCTCGCTCCTGCTGTGGGTGACGTTCGCCGGGCAGAACTTCGAGTGGCTCTCGTGGCAGACCTTCGCGATGGTCGGCGGCGCGGTCGTCGCGCTCGTCGGTGCCGTGCTCGTCGAGCGCGTCACGCCCGAGCCGCTCATCCCGCTGCACCTGTTCAAGAACCGCACGTTCGTCCTCGCGGTCGTCGCGTCCGTAGCGGTCGGCGTCGCGATGTTCGGGACCGCCGTGTTCCTCAGCCAGTACATGCAGGTCGCGCGCGGCAAGACGCCGACCGAGTCCGGCCTCCTCACGATCCCGATGATCGTCGGCACGTTCGTCGCGTCGACCCTCTTCGGCCAGCTCATCACGCGCTACGGCCGCTACAAGGCCTTCATGGTCACCGGTGGTGCGGTCCTCGTCGCGTCGCTCTTCGCGCTGTCGACGATCGACTACCACACGAGCTTCACGCTGATCAGCGTCTACCTGTTCTTCCTCGGCGTGAGCATGGGCATGCTCATGCAGAACCTCGTGCTCGCCGTGCAGAACACGCTCGCCGTGGAGGAGATGGGGGCCGGGACCTCGACCGTCGCGTTCTTCCGCAGCCTCGGCGGCGCGATCGGCGTGTCCGTGCTCGGCGCGGTGCTCGCGAACAAGGTCACGACGTCGATCCAGGACGGCCTCGCGCAGCTCGGCGTCCCGGCCGGCTCGATGGGCGGCGGCAACGCCGTGCCCGACGTCTCGACCCTGCCCGCGCCGATCAAGGACCTCGTGGAGAAGTCCTACGGCGACGGGATCGCCGAGATCTTCCTCGTCGCGGTGCCGCTCGCGCTCGTCGCGCTCATCGCCGTGTCGTTCCTCAAGGAGGTGCCGCTCGGCACCAAGACCGGCCTCCAGGAGCGCCTCGAGAAGGAGGCGGCCCTGCTCGGCGCGGACGCCCCGGTCGACGCGACCCCCGGTCGCGTGACCCTCGCGGAGGAGACGGAGTCCACGCTGCTCGGTGCCTACGAGCCCGCGGGCGTGGTCGACGACGAGGCGACCGCGCGCCGGTCGCGCTGACGTCGGCGTCCCCGCCGCACGGGGGCACCGCCGACACACCCCGAGGGGGTGGTCCCGGACTGTCCGGGACCACCCCCTCGGTCGTGCGCGGGGAGCTCCCGTCGCCCCGTGCGGGTGAGGTTCCGGGGAGGAAGGTGACCGGGCCGTGCCCTTCGCGCCATGATGGCCCTGTGCCCCCCGAGACCGCTCCGGCCCGCCCCGCTCCCGACACCGCGCACGTCGACGACGACGCGTACGTCGACCTCGAACGCGAGCTGCGGATCCTGCTGCGCCGCGCCGGCGCGGTCGCCACGGGCATGGCCCGCCGGATCCATCCCGACCTGGAGGCGAGCGCCTACCCGCTGCTCGCCCACATCGCCGACCACCCCGGCGTCCGCGGCTCGGAGCTCGCGGCGCAGTTCGGCGTGGGGCGCGCGACGATCTCCCGCCAGCTCAGCCGCCTGCACGACCTCGGCCTCGTCGCACGCGAGGTCGACCCCGACGACTCGCGCGGCCAGCTCATCACCCTGACACCCGACGGCGAGGCTCGCCTCCACGCGGCGCACAGCGGGCGGGTCACGTCGATCACCGAGGCGTTGGAGGGCTGGGACCAGCGCGACGTCGCGACGCTCGCGACGCTCCTGCACCGGTACTCCGAGGACGTCGTGCGCTGGGCCGCCAACCGGTGACCCTGGCCCCCGGCGCGGCATGACCGTGCCCGACGGCGCCCGCCCGCCCCACGTCGCCCCGCACGGTCGCGGGGCGGCCCGGGTCCGACGGCGGCCCGTCGTCGCGCTCGTCCTCGCGCTCGTCGTGGTGGCGGGACTCGTCGTCGCGACGCGTGTCCCCGACCCGTGGGGCGACGTCGGCGGCGACGTGCTCTACGCCGTCGCGACCTTCGTCCTCGTGGTCCTCGTGGCGCCGCGCGTGCGCCCGCTCGTGGCGGGCGCCGTCGCGCTGGGGTGGTGCTGGGCGGTCGAGGCGCTCCAGGCGACGGGCGTCGCCGCCGCCGTGAACGACGCGGTCCCGCCCGCGGCGTGGCTGCTGGGCAGCACGTTCGCGGTGCGGGACCTGGTCTGCTATCTGGTGGGCGTGGCGCTCGCGTGCGTGGTCGACGCGGGCGTCGGCGCCCGGTCGGCTACTCCGCGCCGGCCTCGAACGTCAGGCTGACCGAGTTCATGCAGAACCGGTCGCCCGTCGGGGTCTGGGGCGCGTCGTCGAACACGTGGCCCAGGTGCGAGCCGCAGCGCGCGCAGCGCACCTCGGTGCGCACCATGCCGTGGCTGCGGTCGGTGAGCAGCTCGACGCGGTCGCCCGCGAGCGGGCTGAAGAAGCTCGGCCACCCGCAGTGCGAGTCGAACTTCGTGTCGGAGCGGAAGAGCTCGTTCCCGCACGCGCGACACGCGTAGACGCCGACGCGCTTCTCGTCGAGCAGCTCGCCCGTCCACGCGCGCTCGGTCCCGGCCTGCCGCAGCACGGCGTACTCCTGCGGGGACAGCTCGGCGCGCCACTCGTCGTCGGTCTTCACGACCTCGTAGGGCTGGTTCTCGTGGGTCTGGCTGGTCATGATCCACCTCCGACGGTCCCAACCACGCCGACCGCTCCCGTGTTCCCGCCCCGCCTCACCCGCTGAGCGCAGAAAAAGCCGCGGCCGAACCGGTTCGACCGCGACTCTTTCCTGCACTCAGCGTGGGGGGCGTCAGCGCGGGCTGGAGGTCGAGTAGACGGTGCTCGACCCGCCGGCGGGGCGCTGCGCACGGCCGCGGCCGCCACGGCGGCGGCCGCCGCCCTGGCCTGCTGCGCCGTTCCCGGCGCCCGAGGTGCCGCGGCCGTCCCGGGCGCCCTCGGGGCGACCCGCGCCCGTCGCGCGCTGCACGGGGCGCTGACCGCCCTGGCCGCGCGACGCCGTCGTGCCCTGGCCCGCGGGCTGCGCGGCCGGGCGTGCGCCGCCCTGGCCGCCACGGCCACGGCGCGACGCGCGCGACCCGCCGTTGGACGAGCCCGTGCCGCGCTTCGCCTGCGTCTGCGGCGGCGTGATGTCGGACGGGCGCACGTACTCCGCGACCTCGCCGACGAGCCCCTTGATCGTCGCGTCGCCGGGCGCGACCGGCTGCGGCTGCGCGGTGATCTTCGCCTTGCGCGTGAGGTCGCGCACGTCGCCGCGCTGCTCCGGGAGCATGACGGTGACGACGACGCCCTCCGACCCGGCGCGGGCGGTACGGCCCGAGCGGTGCAGGTACGCCTTGTGCTCCGCCGGCGGGTCGACGTGCACGACGAGCTCCACGTCGTCGACGTGGATGCCGCGCGCCGCGATGTCCGTGGCGACGAGCACCTTGACCGCGCCCGACGAGAACGCCTCGAGGTTGCGCTCGCGCGCGCCCTGGCCGAGGTTGCCGTGCAGGTCGACGGCGGGCACGCCCGCCGCGGTGAGCTGCTTCGCGAGCTTCTTCGCCTGGTGCTTGGTGCGCATGAACAGCACGCGACGGCCCGTGCCCGAGGCGAGCTCGTGCACGATCTGCTTCTTCGCGTCCGCGTCGCGCACCGCGAGGATGTGGTGCGTCATCTGCGGGGGCGCGGCCGCGGCGTCGTCCACCGAGTGGCGCACCGGGTTGCTGAGGTAGCGCTTGACCAGCTGGTCGACGCCGTTGTCCAGCGTCGCGGAGAACAGCATGCGCTGCCCCTGCTTCGGCGTCTTGTCCATGATGCGCTTCACGCCGGGCAGGAACCCGAGGTCGGCCATGTGGTCGGCCTCGTCGAGCACGGTGATCTCGATGCCGTCGAGCGTGAGCAGGCGCTGGTTGAGGAGGTCCTCCAGGCGGCCCGGGCACGCGATGACGATGTCGGCGCCCTTGTCGAGCGCGGCGACCTGGCGCGACTGCGCGACGCCGCCGAAGATCGTCGTCGTCACGAGCCCGAGCGCCTTGGCGACCGGCTCCATCGTGGCGTTGATCTGGTTGGCGAGCTCGCGCGTCGGGCACAGCACGAGCGCACGGGGCCGGCGCGGGTGGCGCGACGACTTCGCCCACGACAGGCGGGCGACGGTCGGCAGCGAGAACGCGAGCGTCTTGCCGGAGCCGGTGCGGCCGCGGCCGAGGACGTCACGGCCCTTCAGCGAGTCGGGCAGCGTGGCGGTCTGGATGGGGAACGGGGAGTCGATGCCCTGGCGCGAGAGCTCGCGCACGACAGGGGTGGGCAGGCCGAAGTCGGCAAAGGAAGTCACAGGTGATGGGCCTCTCGGGGCTCAAGGTCGGGGTCCGCCGCACGCAATCCGGGGGGATCTCCACGACGCCGGGCGCGCGGGATCGCGCTGCCCTCGAACGTCTAGTGTCTCATGACCGACGACGGGCGGCCGGGTGAGGTGCGTCTCGGCACCCTCGGGCACAGGGCCCTGTGGTGGAATGTCGCGCGTGCACGCCCTGGCGAACGCCCTCACCGTCCTGCCCGCCCTCCCCCGCGGCGGGGTCGCGGGAGCGCCCGACGACGCCTCCACCACGGGCGGTGACGTCGCCGCGTCCGTGGGGGACGTCGTCGGGCAGGTGTGGGAGGCCGCGACGACGCCCGTCCCTCCCCCGGCGGCCGCCGTGGTCGTCGCGATGGGCGCCCTCGCGCTCGTCGTCGTGCTCGTCACGCCCGTGTGGCGCGTGGCCCGGCACGTCGTGACCATCGCGCACGAGGCGTCGCACGCGATCGCGGCCCTGCTCACGGGCCGTCGGCTCGCGGGCATCCGCCTGCACTCCGACACGTCGGGGCTCACCGTCTCGTCCGGGCGCCCCCGCGGGTTCGGCATGGTCCTGACCGCGTTCATGGGATATGTCGGCCCCGGCCTCATCGGCCTGGGGGCGGCCGCGCTGCTCCGCCAGGGGTACGCCGTCGGGCTGCTGTGGCTGCTCGTCGTGCTGCTCGCCCTCATGCTGCTGCAGATCCGCAACTGGTTCGGGCTCTGGTCCGTGCTCGTCACCGGCGCCGCGCTCGTCGGGGTGTCCTGGTGGGCGACGCCGCCCGTGCAGAGCGCCGTCGCCTACGCCGTGACATGGTTCCTGCTGCTGGGCGCCGTGCGGCCGGTGCTGGAGCTGCAGTCCGAGCGGTCGCGCGGCCGGGCGAGCACCTCCGACGCCGACATCCTCGCGCGCCTCACCCGCCTGCCCGGCCTGTTCTGGGTCGGGGTGTTCCTCGTCGTGACGGTCGGCGCCGCCGTGCTCGGCGGGTCGTGGATCGTCGGGCCCGCCGCCTGACCCTCGCGTACCGGTCGCACCCCGGTCGAGCGGGCCTCGCACGCCGGTCGAGACACGACGACGGGCCGCCCGCCGGAGCGAGCGGCCCGTCGTGGGACCGAGGACGCGTCTGGAGGAGGAGGACGCGTCGTCGAGATGGTCCGGCGCGAGCGCCGGGAACGTCCCGTCAGCCCTGCGGCGTCAGGACGAACGCCGGTCCCTGCGCGTTCGGGTCCGTGTCGAGCGTGAGGTTCGCGAGGGTCGGGGCCGTGGCGGACTCCACGAACACCTTCGCCTCGCCGTTCTCCACGACCGTGTCGTCGGGCTGCGGGGCGGGGACGAGCGCGAGCTCGAAGCTGCCCGCCTGGTCCGCCGACTCGGCGATCCGCAGACCGCCTCCCTCGGGGACGCCGGCCTGGGTCTGCAGGTCGTGGACAGCGGTACGGGCGTTGTCGGTCAGGGTAAGCACGAGAGCTCCTCTCGTCGCCGGGCGGAACCTGCGGGACACGTCCGTGCGGCCCACGCCTGGCCGGCGTGACCTGCCGTCGGTGCACCCTCCCGCGGGCTCCTCGGTCTTCTCCACCGAAACAAGAACCCGCGACCGTCGCAAGCGAAACGCCCGGTTCTCACCAAATTTCTCACGGAGCAAGACCGCGGGTGACACGTCGTGGAGCGCCGCATAGGGTGCGCGCCCGCCGGGGGTCGCGGTCTGAGATCGGCACCCGCTACCGGGGTCGGCACGTACTGCCGCGTTCGGCACGTTCTGCCGCGTTCGGCAGTCGCACGTGCCGATCTGCGTCGGGACTGCCGAACTCGGTCGGGACTGCCTAACTCGGTCGGGACTGCCGAACTCGGTCGGGACTGCCGAACTCGGTCGGGACTGCCGACGGCGGGGCGCGGGTAGCCTGTGCGTGGACGCCACCGGCGTCCGGGGCCTCTAGCTCAATCGGCAGAGCTGCGGACTTTTAATCCGTAGGTTGTGGGTTCGAACCCCACGGGGCCCACCTCCTGACCCGCGGACGCCCCGGCACCCGTCAGGCGCCGTCGAGCGCAGCGACGACGAGCCCGAGGGCCACGGCCGCCAGGGCGAGGGGCCAGCCCCAGCCGGCGAGCGAACGACGCAGCCGCGGGTCCTGCGTCACCACGTAGGCCGAGCGCAGGAGCACTGCGGCCAGCAGCCCCGTGACCAGGGCGAGCAGCAGCAAGACGTCGACGAGCACGCGCGCACTCTCTCACGACACGGCTCGGCGGACGGCCACACCCCCGTCGGCACCGGTCGGCGCCCGCGCGCAGGGTCGGGTCGGGTCAGCAGACGCTCAGGCCGTGAACGTCGCCCAGACGGTCTTGACGTCGTCGGTCCGGTACCAGCCGACGTCGAGCGAGAGCTGGCGGGCCATGTGCAGGCCGACGCCGCCTGCGCCGGGGATGCGGCGTCCGGCGTAGACGGGCTCGGTGGACACGTCGTGGTCGGCGACCTCGAGGAGGAAACGGTCGCCGCTGCGGGCGAGGCGCACGATCGTCGGGGGCAGGCCGTGGCGCAGCGCGTTGGTCGCGAGCTCCGAGGCGATGAGGACGAGCTTGTCCGGCGTGGACGAGAGCCGACCGGTCGACGGGACGCCCTGGCTCTCGAGCGTCGCCACGAGGCCGGCGCGCAGCGCGGAGAGCTCCTCCGTCGTGGAGAGCACCCACTCCTCCACGAGCTGGTACTCCTCGGGCGGCATCGACGTGATGAGGTCGGCGTCGTCGAGGGGGACGTCGATCAGGGTCTGGTCGTCCACGCGCGGGTACCTCCAGCGGCTTGAAGGAGCGGAGCGGCCACCCTGACACGCGGACCCCCGGCCCGCACCCCGTCCCGCCCGGCTC
>VFQP010002657.1_pt1 | contig 19540 bp, 21 predicted proteins | sample 3512351 | NCBI WGS metagenome assembly VFQP01 (sample SAMN10412372, study PRJNA504923) | tailings metagenome | isolation source: Relicate 1 Philex TSF1 revegetated site | place: Philippines: Tuba, Benguet | collected 2017-08-29
GCCCCCAGTGGAGCGGCGGCCAAGGTGTGCCCGCGATCGGAGCGGTCGAAGCTCGCTCCACCCCCTGACAAGAGCAGGCACGCACCTCGATGTGAGAAAGGTCTGGGAAGAGGTTGCTGGCGCATGGTGTCCAGGACTCGGGCCAAAGGCATGGCTGGCGGCACGATGAGCGCGACGCGGCTTGTGCCCGGCATCCAGTCGCGGAGGTGCGCCAGCTGGGCCCACTGCACGGTCTCGCTGAGCTGCACCTCAATCTCCAGCGCTGCTGCAGCGTCCGCGGAGTGGGCTGCAGCTGCGTTGACGTTGGAGGCCGTAGCGGTGGGCTCGACCCCGGCAGGTGCAGGTGCGCCAGAGGAGCTGGGCACGCCGCTGGACAACGCGCCTCCCTGGGAAGTCTCAATCAGAGACATTGCTTCCGCTGGTGCTGTGGGCGGTGGCGGGGGAGGGCGCTCAGCCGAGCTCAAGCTCTTGTGCACGAGACCCTCGAGCGCCTGGCTCGAGTTGCCCGACTTCAGCTTCAGCACCTGCTCCATCGCGAGGCTGCACCGAGCGCGTGGATCGCTGATCGGCTGGGACACCTCGCCCTTCTGCATGCCGCACCACTCTGGCCAACCGCGCCAAAAGCAGCACCATAAGCGCTGGTTGTTGTAAAGAGTGGGGACTCATGCGTGCACGCTGAGCCTGAGGCCCATCATCTGCCCCGTCTGCGCGCGGGTAGATCGCGTTGTACGATGCGATGCGGCGGTACGTGCGCGATCATCCCCGCGATCGCAGTGCTTGAAAGCAAGGCCCTCAAGATCTATCCGGTAAAGTAAGGCACGGCAAAGGCCAAGGTGGCAAACAGCAGGAACGCGATGCCGGTGGGCTGCGTGAGCCCCAGGAACGGCGGCGTGGCGTCCTTGCCATCGCTGCTGCTGCTGCCCCGCCGGTCCGCTTTTGCCCGCCGGCCACCTTGCGCCTCCCCAAAGACGTCTAGCACGGACGCGTCGCCTGCAGACCCAGGCGACGGCGCTGCCGCCCCTTGCTGCTGCTGCTGCTGCGCTTCCTGCTGTGGCTGCGCGACGCCAACGCGCCCGTACGGGCCAGGCTTGGGCTCCCCGATGGCCGTGGTCTCGCCTGCGGACAGACGCGACGGCGCCAGGAGTGGGGGGTTGCTTGAGCCTGCAGCCATGAGCTGGTCCTGGGTGGCGGCGCGCGGCTCGACAGGCCAGCTGCATTCCTACCTGTGCGTCTGTTCCAATAGTAGAGGAGTCCCGTGGGCTTGTCGACGACCTGCTGCCACGTGTCGGGCTTGGGCACGCCGGGCAGGGTGAGCTCGCCTGCGCGATAATCACGGCAGGGCACGCCACACACCGGTTCAGCCCTAGGCGTAGCTGTGCCCCACCAAGTATTGGGCTTGTCCCCGCGCCGGTGCAGGGGCCCCCTGCACGCACCCGTCTTGACGTTGCGCCAGCACGGCTCGTGCGAGCGCGGGTCCAGCGCCGCCTCCCACTCGTCCTCTCCTAGCGCCCTCAGCACGCGCCTGCCCACGGGCCCCTTGAGCCAGCCCGGCGTGGCCGCCAGCTGCCGCCATTCGGAGTCGGGCTGCTGCGCGGTGGGCTCCGCGGCCGGCGCGGGGGCGGGGGGAGCGCCAGCAAGGCTGGGCTGCTGGACTGCTGCTGCTGAGGGTTCCGATGAGGGTGCTGGAGCGTCGTCATCGCGTGCGGCTGCGTGGCTCAGGGCGTGCTGCACGTGCCACACCGCCGGCGCGCCGCATACTGCTGCTCCTGTTGATCCAAGGGCCAGGAGCTCCTGCTGGAGAGACGCGAGCGTGCGACGAATCAGAGCCATGGCCAACAGCAGCAAAGCAGCCAGCGTCGAGAGAGGTGTGCATGGGTAGGACTCCAGGTCGGGGCATGGTCCGTGCCGCCGCGCCGCGTGCTCCTGCGCAGCGCAAAGGCATGGAAGGAGTGCAGTAGGTAGGCGCAGGCGTCAAGCGCTAGGCTGCGAGCGACATGGTGCCCGTGTGCGCCGTGCGCTCGTTCGGCCCCCCTCCAAACCTAGCGCTCGAGGCGTGCGCGCTCGAGGATGGCGCGCTGCACGCATCGCTGGAGCGGACCTATGCGGAGCAGCTGCTGAAAGGCGAGCAATCAGGCCTTGGCTGTCCCAGCACAAGTTTGCGGCCCAGCGGCACACACTCACTCGCTCTTCCCACATTCCTGCTGCTCAGATCCAAGGGCAGGAGAGCTTGCTGCGCTGCAGCTCTGGCTGGGAGGCTGGCTGCTGCTCAAGGTGAGCGTGCACCAGAGTGGGTCGGGCAGCAGACCGCGACAGCCGCGCCGCCTGGACGCGCGATGTGGCGCCCCTCTGCCCCCCACGCGCAGTGCGTGATCGCGCTATGGGCCACGGTGCTGCGACGGCGCGGTCGGCGGGCTTCGCCGCAAGCAGGACGCGCGCAGCAGGAGCCCCTCACGAAAGCAGCAGGAGAGCAGCAGCTCTCCGGTGCAGCACGCAGCAGCAGGCGGCCTCCCGCCAGCGTCATCCCTCCAGCGACCGTCGCGGCGCTGGATGGCGCAGCAGCCACGGGCGGCGTGTCGACGCCGCGCGGTGCTGAGCAGCAGCTGGTGCTGCCCTGCAGCCCCATCAGCCCAGAGGACGAGACGGACGCCCGGCAGGCGCCGCCCAGGCCCACCCCCAGCGCATCGCCGGCCTCCCCAGCCCCGCTGCAAGCGCCCGTCGCCCTGCCGGAGGCAGCCCAGGCCAAGCTCTGGTACGCCAAGCGCCTCTCCTCGCTTTCCTCCGCCGCCGACCAAGGCAGCGACGCCTCCCTGCCAGGTGCGCTGCCTGCCCACGCGCGCGAGAGAGGAGAGAGCACGCGTCCGCATGCGTGCGAAGGGGAGCCTGCGCGGCCCCCACCACCTCCCTTGCGGGTGTGGGTGGGAGCGCGAGGGGGAACGGGCCGCGCCCACCCGCCCCGAGGCTCCCGCGTGGCCGCCAGCCCTTGCCCTCTCTCCCGTGCCCCGTTGCCGTGCCGTGCGGCGCACAGACGTGGCCACGCCCCGCGACAAGCCGCGCCCGCAGCGCGACGTCGCGCCGCAGCCGCACCCCTTTCCTCCCGTCTCGCTGCCCCGCCCTCCCCCTCTGCACGCTCACGCCAGCGCAGCGCCGCCCCCGCAGCAGCAGCGTTTTGGCGGCAGTAGCAGCGGCGGCAGCAGCGCGCCTGGGCGCCCCTGGTCACCTCACGGCGCCTCTCCACACCCGCCCCAGGCTCTCAGAGCGGCCGCCTCCCTCCAGCCCGGCTCCCCCACCACACCATCCCTCAAGGCGCCCGCATCCGGCTCCTCCTTCCCGCCCCCGTCGCCACCCCTCCCTCGCCCTGTTCTCCCTCCCTCGCCCAGCGCAGCCACCACTCCCACCAGCACCTCACGCCCCAACCAGGAGCAGCAGCCGGCGGCAGGAGCGGCGCTCGAACGCGTGGCCCCACCATCAGCGTCCCCCCAAGCCGCCGTCGCAGATGCACAGCCGCCGCTGGGCGCCCTCGCCGTGCCGCGCTCGTCCTCCACGTCCACCTCCTCCGCCGCCCAGGGCCCGTCCACGCCCATGCAACACAGCGCCAGCGCTGGCGTTGTCAGCTGCGCCAGCAGCAGCAGCACCACCACTGCCACCGCCACCACCAGCAGCCTTCCTGCCCTCGCCCCGCCTCGCCCACACGTCGCCGCCAGCGCGGCAACGCCCACGCCCTCCCCGCCCGCCTCACCCGCGCCTCTGTCGCCGCCGCAGCAGCAGCACCACCAGCCCGCTGGCGCCGCCGCCACGTCCCCGCCCCACATCTGGCTGGCGACGCAGAACCCGCTCTTTGAGGCTGCCCACGAGCCCCCCGCGCCGCAGCACGGCCAGGCGGGCCGCGACGAGGCGCTGTCTGACAGCTGGAGCCACGACCAAGGGCCTGACGAGCGCCCGCTCAGCGCTGATCAAGCCTGGGACGCGGCAGTGGAGGAGCGTACCAAGGAGCACGAGTTGGAGGAGGACGAGGAGGAGGAGGAGGAGGAGGGGAGGCTGCCCACCCGCCGCGTCTCCACGCCGCTGCTGCCGCTGCTGCTGCTGCGCCACCCGCCAGCGCCCAGCGGCAGCAGCCTCACCCCGGCGCTGCTCAACGGCGGCGACGGGCACGCGGGCGGGAGCGCGCCCCCGTCGTCGTCAGGCCCCCCACCGCGCCGCCCTGCTGCTGATGCCGATGCTGCGCGTGGCGCCGCAGGGCCGGCCGCGGCAGCAGCGGCGGCGCCAGCGGCGCTGGGCACCGCCGGCATGATGATGGCTTTGGTAGCCGGCGGGCCCGAGCACCTCAACCCCGCCGTCACCCCGCCGCCCGGCTCCGCCGCACACCAGCCCACCCGCAGCCCGCCGGCGGCGGCCCTCGGCGACGGCCCCAGCGCAACTCCGTCCGCGCCGCCACCCTCCAGCGCGGAGCGCGGGGCCGGCGCGCCGCGGCTTCACTCCCCCGGGCACAGCCAAGCGCTGCCGCTGCCGCCCCCACCGCCGCCGCCGCCTGGCGCGTCCTCGCCGTTCTACGCCTCCCCACCGCCCGGCACGCAGCCGCCGCTGGGAAACGGTGGTGCCCTGGCGTCCCCTCGGCCCGCCGCACAGCGCAGCTCGCCGCCGGGCGCGCAGCTAATGCTGCCGCCGCCGCCCCCGCCGCCGCCCATGTCGCCGGCGCTGGCCAAGCAGCTGTCGCAGCACCGCGCCGCGGCGCTGCAGCAGCAGCAGCGACTGGCGTCGCCGCCAGGCAGCGCCGGCGCGCACGCCGCTGCGCCGCCTGCGCCCAGCAGCCACGCAGCAGCGCAGCCCTCGCCGGCATCGGCGGCGGCATCAGCCGGTGCGAGCGCCGACGGGGCCGCGGCGCCTGGGGCGGCAGCGGTCGCCGCCGCCGCGCCGCTGCTGCAAATCCACGTGGTGCCCAGCGCGCAGTCGCCCCGCACGCCTGGCACAGCGATGGCAGCAGCGACTCCGCCCCCCCCTCAGCCTCACTCAACGCAGCAGCAGCAGCAGCAGCAGCAGCAGGAAGAGCCAGAGGTGGGCGGCGTTGGCCGGTGGGAGCAGCAGCAACAGCAGGCAAGCGGCGTGGCCGGCGAGGGGGACGAGGAGGTGGGAGCGGGCGGGCAGCAGCAGCAGGAGCAGCAGCAGCAGGCAGAAGAAGACGACTTTGGCGAGTTTGTGTCTGCGGAGCCGTCCTGGACCGGCGCCGGCGAGGTGCGCCGCGTGCTGCGCCCGTGCTGTGCCTCCGGCAGAGCCGTTTGCGCCAACTCGTCACCATCTCATGTCACCGTCGCATGTGTTTCCGTCTTTATCCGTGCGCAGGAGCTTTGCGAGCCCACCTCCTGGGCCGGGCGCGGCAGCAGCGACGGCCCCGCCGCGCTGCCCTCCACCGCGTGGGAGACGCCGCCCCGGGGCCGGCAGCTCCCACCCTTTGCCACCCGCGCCCTCCCGCCCCTCGCGCTCCTCTCCGCCGCCACTGACGGCCCTGCCTCCCCCACCGTCAGCAGCAGCACGCCGGCGTCAGCGGCCACCACGCCGATTGAGTTCGACGCCATGGGCCGGCCCAAGATCCTGCGGCGCATGCCGCAGCTGTTTGCCACGCCGGCGCCCTCGCCCGCCACCTCCGCCGGCGCCGCCGCCTTCCTGGGCACGGCTGGCTTGCTCCCAGCAGCGCAGAGCCCCTTGGAGGTGGCGGGGCCCTCTGCGGGCGATGGCAGGGGAGCGACGGGGGGGAGAGGAGGTGTGTCGCCGGGCATGCTCGCTGCGGCGGTGACGGCTGCGGCGGGAGAGGTGGCGCTGCAGCGGGTGCCGCAGCTGCTGCTGACAGCGGCGGCGATGCCGCCCTCTCCAGCGCCAGCCGTGGAGGCGCAGCAACGCAAGGAGCAGCAGGCAGCGGCCGCGCCCTCTGCAGCGGCGGCGACGCCACCTCCGCCGCAGCCTGCCGCACCCACCCCGCCGCCCCGCCCCGCCCTCGCCGCCGCCGCCGCGCCAAACCCTACCCCAATCCCCAACGCCGCGTCGCCGTTCCTCCATGCGGCGGGGCTCACCAGCACGACGCCCGTCGACCGCGCGTCGCCGTACTACCGGCAGGCGGCAGAGGCTGTCGCCGCGGCCATGCAGGCGGCAGCGGCCTTGGCGCCACTCCTCCCGCTCGCCGCCACGCCGCCCTCCGCCGGCGCCCCCACCACGTCGCCCGCCGCGGTGGCGTCAGCCAGCAACGGGCCTTCACCCATGGCCCCGCACACCCAGGGCAGCGTCGGCAGCAGCGCCGCCGGCGTCACGCCCTCTCCTCCCGCCTCTGCCGGCGGCACCACGTGGGCCCGCGCGCCGCAAGCCCTAACCGGCACGCGCAACGGCGAGTCGTTCCAAGCCCTCGTCGCGGCGGCCGTGGCGTCGCCGTCGGGCGGCCGGGCGGGCGGCGCGGCGGCCCCCACCTCCCCCTTCAACTCCCGCCACGCGGCGCCGCGCCCGTCGGGGGCAGCCGCAACCAGCGGCGGCGGCGGTGGCACCTGGCTGCCCCGCACGCCGCCCCGCCCCACCTCCCCTCCCTCCAGCCTCCACGCCGCGGCGGACGCCGCCGCCGGCCCCTCCCTTCTAGGGTCTCCAGCCCCGTCCATGGGCGCGGCCTCGCTAGGCACCTACTCAACGCGGTCGGCGCTGGCTGCCGGGGCAGCGTACCCTAGCGTGCTGGCGGCCCAGGGCGCCGCCGCGGCCACCACAACGCCCCTGGGGCAGGGTGGCCCGTTTATGGGCCAGGGCGCGTTTGGCGGAGCAGCGGGGAGCGGGTACGGGACGTGGCGGGCGGCGGGGGCGGGCAGCGGCGGCGGCGGCAGCGTGCAGGGCGGGTATGCGTCGTCTTGCTCGGCGTTCGTCGGGGGCGGCGGCGGCGTGTGGGGCAGCGGCGGCGGCGGAGGAGGAGCAGCGGCGGGCGGCGGCGCGTCGTCGCAGTGCGGGGAGGACGCGGGCGGCGGGTGCGCCTTGCGCGGAGGGCTGGGGGTGGGGCCGGGGCCGGCGGCGGGGGTGTACGCGCGCATGGCCATCCGCCAGCGGGTGAGTTGTGGTTGACTCGTGGCGGCGTGCGTCGACGCATGGCGGCCGCCCAAGCGCTGTGCTGTGCTCTCTCTGGTGATGAGACGCGTGAGCAACACGACATGAACAGCTCTGCACGCTGCCCTTTTCATCGCCCTGTCCTGACTGATCGCAGATCTTTGGCAAGCGGCTGGCGGGCCAGTACCACCCTCTGGACCGACGGCCGCTGTCCAGCCGCTACGTGCCGCTGCCGAGCGCCGACCGCCACCTGACGCCTCCGCCGCCGGGCGTCCCGTCGCTGCTGGAGCTCATCCCCCGGCCTGCCCACGCGCTGGGCCCCGGCGGCGTCATCTTCACGCCGCAGCCGTCGGGGGACGCGCAGGCCGCAGCGGGGGAGGAGGGAGAGGCGGGGAGGCCGGGGTTGAGGACGTCGGTGGCGCGGGCGTTCACGTGGCACGTGGAGGCGGAGGCGATGCGGCGGGAGGAGCGGCGGGTGGCGCTGGGCAGCCACGAGGGGCAGGCGGTCGGAGCGGCGGACGGCAGCGGGGAGGCGGAGGCGGGCGGGCGGGGCTTGCCGGGCGCCCCGCTGCAGAGCGCGCCGGAGCCGGGCGGCGGGGAGAGCGGGAATGTGGCAGCGCTTGCTGCTGAGACGACACCGCGTGCGAGGATCCTCGAGGTGTGAAAACCGATTTGCCCGCAACCACCAACCGATCCAGGACGCAAGAGAACGCAAAAGGCAGGGGGGAGCAGCAGCACGAGGAGAGCAGCCGTCCCCGTCGCCCCTGTGCACCGCAGCAGAAGCACAGCTGTTCACCGCGAGGCGCGCGTTCAAGGTTCAAGGCCAGCAACGCCAGGACTTCCAGGCCAGCGGTGGAGAGCAGCGGAATCGCCCAGAGCCAAGGCCAGCGCGCGACATTGGGAGCAGCGCGCGCGCGTGTACGTGCGCGGTTCGCTGAGAGCAGGCCTTTGGTGGGGTGCGACTGGCCGCCAAGCACACACGAAACAGCAGCACCAAGCGGAGGAGAGAATGCCGCGCAGTGGGCACGCAGTGGCGTCGACGGTCGCGCTGGCCGTGCTGGTGGCGTCGGCAGGTGCGCCGTGGCGCGTTGTTTGGACCGCGGTCAAGCGTTTGCGGGGCGCTTGGCGTGGCGGGCTCTCTCGCGCACACACTGATGCGCCAAGGACGCAGGAGCAGCGCTCAACGCGCCAATGTGCTGTTCCTGACACGGGGCTCCTTGCCTCATTCGCTTGGCCGCAGCGTGCCTGGTGGCGTTGCCGCGTGTGGCGCACGGCCAGCTCAACCCCGGGCCCAGCTTTCCCTTCTACGACAACTGCCGGCGCAACGCCACCTTTTCGCGCTGGTCCCTGAGGCAGCTCCCGTGAGTGCAGGCCTGTGTGCGCCTGGGGGGGCACGCCCGCCGGCTCTGGATCGATCGCGGCATGGCAGCCGCGCAGCATGGGAGCAGGCTGCGCGCTCACATTTTGCGGGGACGTCCTCCTCACTTGCGTCCTCCTCACTGCAGGCTGGTGGAGCTGCCGGGCCCGCCGCCCGCCGTGCGCGCCTGCTTCGTAGTGCGCGTCAACAACTCGGCCACGTGCCCCGAGGAGATCTTCCGGCAGAACAGGCGGACCGTCGTGTCACGCTGCTGCAACACCAGCTTTGCCAAGATCAAGTTCTACGTGGACGCGCGGTGCCGCAGCCAGTTCCAGGCGTCGCCCGTCACCGTGCCCGGCGCCGCCGGCGCCACTTTAAACAAGAACGTGTCGCCCAGCTTTGGTGCGTGTGGGGTGCCGGCGTGGCGGCGATGACTGCAACACAGCGTGCGGCGCGGCGACCATCTCACGTTGAGGAGGGCGGGGACAGCAGCCGAGGGCGCTGCCGGAGCAGGGCCCCTGGCGCGGCAGCAGGCCTGCAGCTGCAGGGATCTGATCCTGTGCGCTAGCGCGCGTTGCCTGCCGCTGTGGTGCAGACGGGCGGCCGGCCAACTACACCGAGGTCAAGTACACGCGCTTTGGGCCCGTGCCGCAGAACGTGCTCAACGGCACCACCTTTTGCCTCACGCTCAGACAGGACGGTGAGGGCCCGCACCACAGAGGGAGGGAGGGGCACCCGGCGGCGCCTCCCTGCCCCGCTGCGGCCTGCACGCAATGCCTGATGCTCGCGCCCTCCTCGTATGCGCTGTGCCGTGCTGCCGCAGGGCCGTGCAACGTGTCGACGCTGCTGGGCATCACGTCGCCCTTCAACCGGCCCCGCCGGCTGCTGCAGGTGGCGCTCTACGACCGCAAGGTGGACAACTACGAGTGCTGCCCCACCTTTAACTTCCGCCTCTAGGGAACCCATTCTACGCCTCCAGGGGAGCAATGGCATCTGTCCAGCGACGCATGTACGAGGGGGCTAGGAGGGGTGGCGTGCGGAGCGTGCGGTTTTGCTCCCTGGCCGAGCATAGGGCCAGAGGCGGTAGCTAGGCGTGCGCGCGCTCGTGGTACCAGAACACCAGACTTCTCGTGCGTGCTTCTTCGTTCCTGTCCAAGCGGCTCCCGCACCTCCGCAGGACCCTTGGCGTTTGTGCAGCTGTTTGCGAACGTTTGCCAAGGCAGGTGGGATGACGCTTCATCGTTTGCGCGTGCTGTGGGGGCTGTGACCCTTTGCTTTGTTCGTGGACTCCCCCCGACGGACCCGCACTGCCAATCTGCAGCTATTCTGCGCGCTAAACCTTGCACGTGCACACCGGCTTGTGCCTCGCGTCCACGCCAGGCTTGCGCACCACGATCGTCAAAGCAGCACTCCTGCAAGAGAGCTCTTGGTGATGGATCACATTCGCAACGTGTAGGCGTACATGCGGGCAGTGCAGCCTCAGCGGGCGCAATCATCAAGTGCAGCGCAGCATCGGGAGTGTGCGAGGCAGTTCATGAATGGCAGTGTGGCCACGTAACGCAGAGGGACAGCACATAGGGAAGGACGGCACATGAGTAAAGACCAGCCCCCGTCCGGTCCGAACAACAAGCCACCACCCCAACGCAACAGGCTCCTCGATCATAGTGCAATAGCCTCAACCAGCAGGGGCTGTGCACGGTGCTGCTGCGGAAGAGCCAGCCGCCGGCGCTGCGGCAGCGCCGCGGCACCGCCCTCGAACGGCGCCGCCAGCAGCGAGGCGGGGCAGGGCACGTCCGCCACCTGCACCGGAACGCTGCTCACGACCAGCACCGGCAGCGGCGGCGGCGGCGGCAGCGCCACGGCAGGCAGCGCCCACGCGCCAGCGCCGCTCCCGCCCAGCTCCACCACCACCTGGTGCGCGTCCACCGCCTCGACGACCACGTGCCGGCCGCACGCCGCGCGCACCGCGTCGACGATACGCTGCGCCGGGTTGGCGCCGGCGTTGGCGGCGTCGCCGGCGCCGAGCAGCTCGACCCGCACCGTGACGGGCCGCCGGGCGTCCCGGCAGAGCCTCAGCAGGCGCGGCGCGTCCACCTCGGCGGCGTCAGCGGCCAGCCGCAGCTCGCGCAGCGCGGGCAGCACGGCCAGCAGGCCCGAGGACCAGAAGGAGGCGTCGAGCGAGCACAGCACCAGGCGCAGCGAACGGAGCTCGCGGGCGACGGGCGCGGCGGCCAGCACCTGAACAACACGAGCGTGCAGCAGTGTTGCAAAACTGTGTTGTATCTTGGTTGATCCAGATGTGGGCGGGGCTGGAGCCGTGTTAACCATTCAGAGTCCGAGGTTCGCGCGGCCTCCCACCTGGGTGACGGCGTCGCCGACGGGCATGAGCGCCAGGGAGAGCTCCGAGGTGCCGCCCAGCCGCTGCACCAACGGCTCCAGGTCCCTGGCCGTGCCCACGTGATACCTGCGGCCGTGGGCGCCACACAGCATGCACCCTCTCTCGCTCAGCCACTCCTGCCTTGCGCCCCAACGGATCCACGCGGGAAGGCAAAGGTTGGAGAAGGGCACTCACGGCGCGACCTCGCCCCAGTTCCAGCCGCCGCAGGTCGAGCTGACGCCCAGCGCCACGCCCGGCAGCGCGCAGCGCCCGCCCGGCGCCCGCGCCGCCTGCTCGGCCGCCTGCCGCAGCTGCGTGCGCAGCGAGCCCTTGGCCCGGCGCGACGAGTCCAGCAGCAGCGGCCCGCCGAACCGCACCAGCATCGCGCCGCCCTCCTCCTCCTCCTCCACGTGCTGCTGTCCGCCGCCCACGCGACCGCCCTCAGCAGACCCGCCGGAGGTGGGCGGCGAGCGTGTGGCGGGGCAGGGCCCGCGCGGGAGGTGCTCCAGCGCGCGGCATGCCGGGTCGGTGAGCATGCCCACCTCGCGCACGTGCAGCTCCCGCCAGCCGCAGCGCCGCCCCGCCAGCGGCCGCGCCAGCCGCAGCGCGCGCACGCCCAGCACGCGCAGCGCCGGCGCGTGGCGCAGCAGCGCCTCGGCCTCGGCGTCGCCCAGCTCCAGCTGCGCCAGGTGCAGACGGGACAGCCGCGGCAGGCGCGCGCACAGTGCGCTCAGCGCGGGCGCCGGCTCGACTGCCTCGCCGGCCTCCGCTGGCGGCGCCGCCGGCGCCTGCAGGAGCGGCGCGGCAGGCGAGAGCCGCAGCTCTCGCAGCCCAGTGCACAGCGCTAGCTCCGCCAGGAGCTGCTCGGGGGGGCCGCCGTAGAGGTCGGCGTGCGCCACGTGCAGCGCGCGGAGCTGCGGCGCCAGGCCGCTGCGGGCCAGCACGGCCTGGGCGGGCCAGGCGCCGTGCAGCGACAGCGAGGTGAGGCTGGGTAGCGCCGCCAGGCGGCGCCCGGCGCCCTCCTCCTCCTCCTCCTGTGGACCCATCGCGCCGGCGCTGCTGTCGCTGCCCCAGGAGCGTGGCCCCATGAATGACGATGACGAGGGCGCCGAGCAGGATGCAGAAGACGAGGAGGAGGAGGAGGAGAAGGAGGTGCGGGGAGAGGCGCGGTCGGCGTCCGCCGCCGCCGCGTCCGTCGCCGCCCACGGCGCGCCGCCAGGGCCGCCGCTGCGCCGGCGGCCGTGCAGCGCGTCCCTCCACACGAGGCTCTCTACCGCCGTCTGCTGCTGCTGCTGCTGCTGCTGGGCCGCGGGTGGCGCTGCGACGGCGCCGGCGGCGGCGGCAGGCCCCGAGGCGCGGCGCGCAGGGCTGTTGCGGGCGCCGCCGACGAAGTGCAGCTCCAGGTGCTGCAGGCGGGTGAGGCCGTACGCCACTGCCAGGGGGTCGTGTGCAGTGGCCCCCGGTAGTGGGTGCGGCGGGAGAGAGTCCTTGCTGGAGGCCGCGGGGCCCTCGCAGGCCCAGGTGACGAGGCTTTTGAGGTTGGGGCACCAGTGCGCCAGCGGCCGCTCGCCAGGGAGCAGCCAGGCGCCCGCCGCCGCCACCTGCAGAAGGTGGTGGTGAAGTGTGGGTGGGTCAGGGGCCGGTGTGATAGGTGGGCATCATCGGGAAATGACGCTGCGTCGTCGCCCCACCTGAGCGCCCTTGGGAAGCGAGAGCTCAAGGTGCGTAAGGTGAACCAGCACTGCCGATGGGCCAGGCAGCAGCGCCGCCGCGAGCCTGTCCATCACGGTGGTGGGCAGCGGGGCGGCGGGGTGCGGCAGCAGGCGGCGCAGCGGCGACGTGCTGGGGGGGCTGTGGTCCGCGGGCGAAGCGTCCACGGCGGCGGCGCCGCTGCCGCTGCCGCCGTCGCCGCTGATGCGACCCAGTGACAGGCGGCGCGTGCGGTGCTGCTTGGTCGTCGGCGGCACGGGGCTGACGACGCGGAGCGCTAAGCTGTCACGTGCCGCGGCGTGCGCCCACGCCACCAGATTTCCCACGTCGCCGCGTGTGCTGAGGTCCACACTCAGGTCCGCACGATGCACCGCGCTGAGCACGAGCTCCCCCATCCGCTTGCAGCAGGCCAGGAGGCGGAGCGCCGTCCGGGTGGTGGCATCGCTGGGCGTGGGGTGCGTGCCGGCGCCCTCCTGCCCACCACCCAGCACCATACTGATGATGTACACCAGCACGCTGTCCGGCAGCTGCAGCAGCGTCGTCGTGCCCTGCGCCTGGGCGCTCTCGTGGTCCGCCGGCGCTTGGTCGATCATCGAAACCGGGAGATCCGCCCCCGACCCTGAGCGCGCTCCTTCGCGCCCGTGCGCGTTGTCCACGTCCAGAGTCGCTGTCCTCGGCAGCAGACAGCGCAGGAGGCCCATTGGCGCTGGAGGGTTGTGCGGCCGCTGCGGCAGTGCGCGCGAAAAGAGGCTGCGCAGGTGTGCGTGCCTGTGCGCGTGCAGGCTGTGGAGGAGCTGAGTTGACAGTGTGTCGCTTCCTTTTCTGCCCAGCCTTCCGCCCGCACAACGCCCCATGCCCCTGGGCAGCTGCCCTGCCGGCCGTTCTCTGGCAGGGTCATGATCTTCGAGCAGCACCGGCGGGCGAGAGGCAGGGATGCCGCAGGGTGTTGCACGGGCACGCGCAAGCGCTCCATCCAGAGCTCTCTAGAGAGCGTGCGCACAGTCACTGCTGACGCACGGCTGCACGGCATGCCATCGTGGGAGGCAGAGACCGGCGTGCACACATCCGCCTACAGCCAGGCATCAAAGCCCCCACACGCCCCCACTCTCTCGACGTTCATGCACTTCATGTCCGAGTTCGAGCAACGCACGCGTTTCTATCGTTCTGTCCGCCACCCTCCTTGGCGCCCGGGGCCTGCCAACGATCACGCAGCCCGCTTCTGCGCGTGATCCGACGCTCAGTTGCTCAGTCCGGCCGCACTGCAGCTGCCCAGGCAGCGCGCTCTGCTCAAGCAACCGCCTACCACACCGAGCCCCTCCCTCTCCCTCACTCACGTCCGCACGGTAGACAGCCCACCCACGGCTCAGGGGCAGGGTCCACACACCACGCCCGCCCGCGCGCGCGTCACGCCACGGCGCCGGCCAGCGTGGCCATGTGCTTGAGCGAGTTGGACTTGCTCAGCGACGACACCTCCTCGTCGTCCCTGAGGATGCCCCGCCCGCTGGGCGCCACGCTCACGATCTTGACGCAAAAGTCGTCGTGCACGCGCTGCACCACCACGACGTGGTCCAGCGGGCCCACCAGCCCCAGCGACGCCGCGTGCTTGACCGCGTCCTCCAGCAGCCCCTCGCCGCTGTTGGGCGTCGCCAAAAAGGGCAGCAGCCCGCGCGACACCAGGCACTGCCGCGCGTAGCTCCTGCGGGCCGGCGCGCGAGGGAGGGCGTCGCGTGTCAAGCCGAGCAGGTCGCGGCGCACAGCGCCGAGCCAGCCCGCCGCACGCTTTGCCGCAAGCGGCACAGGGCCCGCAAGTTCAACTCCTCGCCCCGACGGGCTGCTCACCTGCCCTCGAGCCGCCACTTGAGCGAGTCAGACACCAGGTTGGGCACCACGAGCGTGAGGATCGGGACGGGGGGCCGGTACTTGGCCACCAGCTCCGCTGTCTGCCCCGTGTGCGTGAACACCACGATGAGGCTCGCCCGAACCTGCACGCCCGCGAGCGCGCGCGCGCGCGCCGTCAGTGCGATCAGCGGGCCACGGCGCAACCAGTCCATCGAGCAGAGGGCCACCGAGCCACCACACAGTCGGTCGCGCGCCGAGCTGCTGCTCCTCCTCCTCTCGCACACACCTTGTCGGCGGCGCGCACGGCGCTGGACGCGATGGACTCTAGCTTGCTGAGGTAGGGCGTGCCTCGCACGGCGCCGTACTGGTTGAACGACTGCGAGGAGCTGTACGAGCCGTTGGCCAGCCCGTTGGCCATGGCGCCGTTGAGCCCGTGCGGCACCAAGGCGTCCTTGGCCAGGCCGGGCAGATGCACCTGGGACGACACCTGCGCAGTGCAGTGCGAGGGCGGGCAGGCGGGCGTGTGAGAGCGGTGTCTGCTAGCGGCGACGAGACGGCGCGGGAGCGCATCACGACGCAGGTGTGCGCAGAGCTCCGTGGAGCGCACGTGTCGAGGCGCGTGCGGGCGCGCACCATGGAGAACTTGGCCATGGTGTTGATGGCCGTCTGCAGCGAGCCTGTGCTGGGCCGGTCGCGCATCGTGCCGTTGTTGATCTGCGCACGCACGCACGCACACAGCAAAAGCCGCTGAGCACAACCCCTCAGCCAAGGGCCCCGGCCAGAATTCGCTGTACACTGCCCCGTCAGCACCGTGCAGCAAAGATGAGTCAGCGCGACTTACGATTTGCGCGGCCAGGTCCTCGTCGGCGTCCTCGGCCACGCCGTTGCCGTTGGCCAGCGCACCACCGCTGCCGCCGCCGTTGGCGTGCCCGTTGGCGTGCCCGTTGAGCTTGGCGTGGCTGCGCGACCCCGCCAGCGTCATGGCCTCCAGTGCCGCCTCCATCAGGTACTGCGGGGTGGAGGGAGAGGTGCACCGCGGCGCACAGGGAAGGAGTGGCGAGATGCATGGCACGTGCGGCTCAAGCACACACGCCTGGCAGCGAACTGCAGCTTTGCGGCTGCAGCCTGTGCCCCACGGGCACGCAGGGAGGGCGGCACACGCAGCGAGGAGGAGCGGCGCGCGCCAGGCGGGCGAAGTGGGAAGCTGGGAGGGCGGCGCTCGCCCCTCTCACCTCGTAGTGGGACGAGTGGTCAAACACGGCCTCGGCGGCGCGGCAGATGCTCGCCACGGTGCGCACGGCGTCCAGCGGGTACTTGCCTGCAGGTGGCGACGATGCGCGCGCGACAAGGAAACACTCGCGCACGCACGCAGCAGCGCCTCTCAAAAGGCGCCGGCGGGCCGACGAGAGGCTGAGCCACGCCGCGGCGGCAGGCAGCGGCGGCTCGCGTCGTGCGGCGCGCACCTCGCAGCGTCTCTGCGCCCAGCAGGATGCCGTCGGCGCCGTCGAGCACGGCGTTGGCCACGTCGGTGGCCTCGGCACGCGTGGGGCGCGGCGTGTGCACCAGGGTGTCCACGACGCGCGTGATGAGCACCGGCTTGCCCACCAGGTTGCACGCCTGCAGCGCCGGGACGCGACAGTGGCAGCTCAGGTCGCCGTGCACGCCTCTGCCTGGAGCGCGCGGAGGAGCACTACTGACTGCGCTGGTCTCGTCGCTGGGGTTTGCTTTTGCGCAGGCGCGTGCAGCAGGACATGGTTGCGGAGCCACGGTGCGAGGGCCGCCTTTGTGCCGGCGGCGGGAAGCGAGGCGTGCAGGTGCAGGTGAGGGCCTCACCTGGATGAGCGTCTTTTGCACCAGCGCCATCTTCTCCGCCTCGCAGTCCAGGCCCAGGTTGCCTGCGCGTGCACACACCAGGCTCCCAGCACAGCGCGCGTGGCGAAGCGGACTGACCGCAGAGCACGGCCCGGGCCACGCGGCGAGCCGCCCACACACAGTGCCCTGCGGACCGCCGGCCGAGCGTGCCCCTGTGGCGCGAGCGGTGAGTGCCTCACCGCGCGAGATGATGATTCCGTCGGCCTCGGCCAGGATGCCCTGGAAGTTGAGCAGCGCCTGGCGCGTCTCCACCTTGGCCAAGAGCTTGGTCGACGTCATGCCCACCGAGTGCAGGAACCTGGGCAAGCCACCGCACACACACACACACACACGCACGCACCACCTGGTAAGCACCTCGCGCACCACCTGACGCGCCCTCCCTTGTCGCCACTGCCTTCATGGGGCGCTGGATGGGGTGTGGCGTGGCGTGGCGCCCACCCCAAGGCGCACCTGCGCGCCTCGCGGACGTCCTCGGCCGTGCGCGTGTACGAGAGGTTGATGAAGTCAATCTCGAACTCGGCGCCCAGGGCCTGCACGGCGGGCGACCCCAGCACGAGCGCGTGCGTGCACAGCACGAGCCAGCATGGCAGTGGCGCGCAGCTGCACAGCTGGCGGCGCGCCGCCTCGCTTGACAGCAGGGGAGCGCCCAGGCGTGCGTCCCAGCGCTCCCGCACCGCGATGCACTGCTTGTCCCAGTCGCTGAGCAGCGGCAGCTCGTTCTGCGTGTTGCTGAGCCCGTTGCCGGACGAGCGCTCCACGTGGAAGACGCACAGCAGGCCCTCGAGCACCGCGGCATTGTTGGCCACGCAGTGGATGTCCTCGCCCACAACCTCCTGCACCTGCGCAGACGCACGGGCAGCAGCAGCGGCAGCGACGGTACCCCGCCCCCAGGGCGATGTCAGTCAGGCCGCAGCGTGCCGTCGCCCCGCGCCCCGCGCGCCCCTGGAGGCAGCGCCCCCAACGCACCAAACCAGCGGGGCCTCTGCTCGACACGCTGCCCTGCTCGCATATGTGGCGGGGCGGCACGCACCTCGAGGTACAGGGAGGAGGCCTCGGCGCCAGAGGCTAGGTAGCGCGCAATGACGATGGTGTCCCCCGGCAGTGTCATGTGCGTGAACTTGGGGTACATGATGGGGAGCAGCGTCTCGGTGGCCACGGCGTCGGCGCGTGTGGTGATGGTGAGGCGCGCGCCGGCGGCCACCTCGTTGCGGCCCAGCACCCAGGGGTACCCCTGCACCCAGGGGTGCAGGGGAGCGTCAGATGGAGCACACGGGCCCGGGGGCGATCCGCCGAGTCAGCCAGGGGCCCGGCCCGCACCTGGTCGTTGACCTGCCACTGGCCGCGGATCATGAGCTCGCGGCCCATGGTGTCGATGACGGTGGCGCAGAGGCGGCGCGTGCGTCGCATGGCCTCGGCCAGGTTGAGCAGCGAGTTGCGGTGGAAGTCCAGGGGGCCTGCGCGGCTCGGGGGCACACCGCATCACCGCATTGCACCGTCAGCAAGTCAGCGTGGCCCGGATCCAGGTGGGCACCAGGTTGCTGAGTCTCGGGCAAGCGGCGGCCGATGCTGCTCACCCCACGTGAGGTCGACACGCCCAGCCGCCATGCCGGCCTCGAGCATTGGCACCAGCGTCTCCACGTCGTGGATGGACGGCCCCATGGTGGCCATGATCTTGCTTCCTGTGCAGAGTCAAGGATTCGCGCGCAGGCGTTCCCGTGGTGTGCGTTGAGCAGCGCCGACAGCAAGCGCCGACTGCCCGAGACGGACCAATTCGTGCAGCTTGAGGTGCAGCTTCCGTGCGTTGAGCTGCCGCCGCTTTCTCGCTGCTTTGTGCGCCTGATTTCGCGGTGGCTGGCGCCGCTCACGGCTCCAGAGCGCCCCCAGGCCGCCCCGTGGCCAGGATCCGACAGCGCTACTAGCGGCGTGGACAGGTGCGTTCCCCGCTGCGACGCCCTGTGCGGAGCACGGCTCTGCGCCGTGCTCCGCTGCCGCACGCCTCCCGCCACACTTGCGGCCCCCCGTCTGTGCGCGCCTCCTGACGCCTCACCTGTCCACGCATCCTCCGCGCCAGCGCCCTGCAGCACGGTGGAGAGCTTCAGGTTCTTGAAGAAATGCGCTTTGGAGCGGGGTCGCTGCCTCAGCGGTGCTGCGCTGCTGGCATCAGGGACTGCCCACCCCTGGTGCAGGTCCTGCGACATCCTGCTCGGCGGCATCCTGCTGCTCTGGGGTGGAGCTGGTAGTTCGGCGCCTCGCTGCCCGCGGCAAGCCCTGGCGGCGCATGCCCAAGTCGCTCTGCAGGCTGCAGCATTCTGCCGTGACAACGACGTTTTGCAGAGTCCGGAGTTCAGACAGTGCCTCAGGGTCAGCAGAACAGGACGGAGCACCCCTCCTGACCAGCGTGCACAGCGCCTCACTTCTTGGCCTTCTTCTTGGAGGCCGCGCCGCCGCCGCCGCCCTCTTCCGCCGCCTTGCCGCGCTTGCCGCCCTTGCCGCTGGGCGCCGCTGCGCCCTCTGCACGCACGGTGAGCCCCCGCAGCATACACGGCACGCTGCGTCGAACGGCCCAACCTCCACGCGCACGCAGTGTGCTGCTTCAGCCCGCCTGGGTGGCGCACCCCCCCTCTCTCACCTCCGTCGTCGTCGCCCTTGCTAGCCGAGTCGGGCGCCGAGCTCTCAAACTCTGGCAGCTTGGCCACCTTGGCGACGTGCGTGACCAGAGCAAGGCAACAAGCTGCTTGCCTGACTCCACCTGGCCTGCCATTGCGCGCAGTCCTGCACCCGCACCGCAGCAGCGCACGCCCTCACCTGCGGCGCGTCCGAGTCCACCAGGAACATGGTGAAGCCGACACCGGCGGCCACCTGGTGCGTCAGCACGCCCTCGAGGAAGTCCACCTTGGAGGCGTTGGCGCTCGTCTTCTTGCCGTGCGGCCCGTACGCCAGCTCGCCGTTGAACGCAAAGCCCCTGATTTGGTGGCGGGCACGCACACACACGCGCGAGCAAGCAAGCAAGGACAGGACGAGGTCGCCGCCGTCGTCGCGGTGCTCTGTTGAAGGCAGGGAGGAGGGCAGGAGAGGCGCACGCACCAGGTGATGGCGCTCTGATCGGCGGCGATGGCAAAGTGCTGGGGCCCGCAGGCAATGCTCCGCACATTCCACCCTGCGGCGGCAAGCACACGCGCACGGGGCTGTGAGCTGCTGCCCACGCTTGCACCGCTTCAGCAGACTGCGACAGCGGAAGGCTGCCTCCCAGCTCAGAGCACAGGGGCCGCATGCTGGCCCGTCCAGGGCGCCTCCCAAAGGGAGCTCCCTGGCGGCGCGTAGAGGCA